>Ga0180009_10007973_pt1 | contig 10648 bp, 7 predicted proteins | sample OS_PC_MetaG_FD_123537 | JGI IMG/M metagenome (GOLD analysis project Ga0180009, IMG submission 123537) | Groundwater microbial communities from the Aspo Hard Rock Laboratory (HRL) deep subsurface site, Sweden - OS_PC_MetaG | ecosystem: Environmental > Aquatic > Deep subsurface > Groundwater... | reverse complement strand
GCTGCTGAAGCCCCCACCCCAACCCTCCCCCGTGCACGGGGGAGGGGGTTATCAGCTTCACCTTGAGGAGCAGACGATGAACCTCTCGGAGGCTGGTTGCCGGCTTTAATCTTGGATCAGGCCATGAACTTCTCCAGGGCTCGAACTTCTCCGGGGCTGGCTGCAAACTTCACCGTGCGGAATTCAGGGCCATCAAGAATGGAGCAGAACGCTACCTTCATGGCTTGGAAGCCACAACCTGCCACGGAACCCGGTCGCCATGACTCAAATCATCGATTGCCAGCGGGACGCTGGCGCTCCTGAGCTTTGTTTCGAACTGATCAGCTGTCTCGGAACCACTCCTTCCCCCGCAGGCGGGGGAAGGTTGGGATGGGGGGTAAGTACTACGGTCTCGCTCCCTCGCGGCTGCCCGGGAACGTCTGGCCGCTGTATCATGGTGATGGCTCAGACCTGGGTCAGTTAGCAGTACCCGTGTCCGGGTGGCCTAGCGCTTTTGCGTCTTGTTAAACGTTGCCATGTTTCCGCCGGGAGTAGATCAGCATGCAGCAAAATCCAACCATGGAACGCGTCCTGATGGGCTGGCTGTTGCTGCTGTGGCTGGTCACTGCCGTTGCACCCAGTTACCGGCACGACTGGCTGCTGGAAAACCTGCTGGTGTTTGTGGCCGTCATCGCGCTGGCTGCCACGCGCAGTCGTTTTGCGTTCAGCACGCTGGCGTATGCCCTGATCACCGTTTTTCTGAGTCTGCATCTGATCGGCGCACACTACACCTACTCGGAAACGCCGCTGGGCTACTGGATGCAGGACTGGTTTGGCTGGCAGCGCAATCATTATGATCGCCTGGTGCATTTTGCCTTTGGTCTGCTGATCGTCATTCCAGTTCGGGAACTGTTGTGCCGGGCGGCCCGCCTTCACGGGCACTGGCTGTGGTTGCTGAGCCTGAGTGTGATCATGGCTTTCAGTGCGCTGTATGAGGCGATTGAAGCCATCGCGGCCATGCTTATCAGCCCGGAACTGGGCGCTGCCTACCTGGGCACCCAGGGCGATGAGTTTGATGCGCAGAAGGACAGCCTGCTGGCCTTGCTGGGTGCGATTCTGACCCTGCTGCTGTGGGCGCAGTGTGGTCGCCGTGAGCAGCGGCCGTGATGGCCAATGATCATGAGCGCATGCGCGTGTTCTTTGCCCTGTGGCCAGGCACATCATTGCGGGCACAGATTGCCACTGCCAGCGAGCAGTTGCCGGCATTGAACGGCCAGCCCGTGCCGGCGATCACCACATCGCAGCGTACTGTTGCGCAGCGGTCGTGGCGTGCCGTGCCGGTGCACAATCTGCATCTGACCCTGTTGTTTCTCGGCAATCAGACCAGACCGGACATCACTGAGTTGTGTCGTCGGGTTGATGACCTGTCAGCGCAGCGCTTCGCACTGCTGCTGGACCGGTTCGGCTGGTTTGCCCGGCCCAGGGTGCTGTGGCTGGGGGGCGCAGCAACGCTGCCGGGTGTTGCGCTGGTGCAGATGCTCAGAGACTGCAGCGACGCCGTTGGCTTGTCCTACCGCAGCCAGCGTGAATGGGTGCCGCACATGACGCTGTATCGTCACGTCGGACAGCCGCCGCGACTGCCGGGCATGACACCGCTGCAATGGCCAGTGCATGAGTTTGTGCTGCTGCAATCGCAGCCGTCGCAGCCGTATGGCGTGCTGCGGCGCTGGCCGCTGCGGGACTGATGTTGCCAGCCTGATGCTGGTTGATGTCCAGGTTACGTACCGGCCAGACGGCAGCCGTCCTGTGCAGACGTTCATCCGATGGCACCGACCACCGGTCGCATAGCCATGGCGGTGAGCGTTGTCGCTGCGCGGCATTTGTTATCATGGTGTGTTATTTGTTAACCGAGAGATGATTGTGAACATGAACCGAATTCTGAACCGATCCCTGATCATGGCCATGACGCTGGCGCTGCTCAGCGCCTGTGGCAATGACCAGGCCGAGCCTGCGGTCGACAGCGCTGCTGACGGGCAGGCCACTGACACAGCCAGCGAGCAGGCCGACACTGCTGCAGAGCAGACCGCCACCGAGGTCGACAACCCGTTTTACCAGGTCTCCACGCTGCCATTCCAGTATCCGCATTTTGATCGCATCAAGGACGAGCATTTCGTGCCGGCCATGGAGCGAGGCATGCGCGAGCATCTGCAGGAAGTGGAGCAGATTGCCAGCAATCCGGAAGCGGCCACATTCGACAACACCATCATCGCCATGGAACGCAGTGGCCCGCTGCTGGATCGTGTCACCAGCGTTTTCTTCAGCCTTGCCGGTGCCGACACCAACGACACCCGTCAGGCCATTCAGCGTGAAATGTCGCCGAAACTGTCGGCCCACCGCGATGCCATTCAGCTCAACCCGCAGCTGTTCGCCCGTGTCAATGACCTGTATCAGCGTCGTGATCAGCTGGGCCTGGATACCGAGCAGCTGCGGCTGTTGGAAGAATACCAGCGCAATTTTGTGCGCGCCGGCGCGCAACTGGATGAAGCCCAAAAAGACCGCCTGCGTGAAATCAACGGCGAACTGGCACGTCTGGGCACACAGTTTTCGCAGAACGTGCTGAAGGAAGTCAACGCTTCTGCGATCGTGGTGGACACGGTCGAGGAATTGGCCGGTCTCACTGACGCGCAGATCGAAGCCGCAGCAGAAGAAGCGAAAAACCGCGATCTGGAAGGCAAATATGTGCTCACACTGATGAATTATTCCAGCCAGCCACAGCTGGCGGTGCTGGAAAATCGCGCTGTGCGTGAAAAGCTGATGCGTGCCTCACTGGTGCGTGGCGGACGCGGCAACGAGTACGACAATCGCGAAATCGTCTCCACCGTGTTCAAGCTGCGTGCGGAAAAGGCCAACATGCTGGGTTACGCCACCCACGCCGACTACGTGCTGGAAGAGACCACCGCCAAGACCATCAGCGCGGTGCAGGAGCTGCTCGGCAAGCTGGCGCCGGTGGCCGCTGCCAACGCGCGCAAGGAAGGCGCAGTGCTGCAGGCCAAGATCAACGAGGTCGAGGCCGAGCCGTTCGAACTGCAGTCGTGGGACTGGCCGTACTACACCGAAATGGTGCGCCAGGAACAGTACGATTTTGACGAAAGCCAGATCAAGCCGTATTTCGAGCTGGACAGCGTGCTGAAAAACGGCGTGTTCTATGCTGCCGAAAAAGTCTATGGCATCACTTTCAAGGAGCGTCCGGATCTGCCGGTTTACCACCCGGATGTGCGTGCTTTTGAAGTGTTCGATCACGATGGCGAAACGCTGGCCTTTTTCATTGCTGATTTCTATGCCCGGCCGTCCAAGCGCGGTGGTGCATGGATGAATGCCTACGTGTCGCAGTCAGACCTGCTCGGCACCAGCCCGGTGGTGGCCAATCACCAGAACATCCAGAAGCCGCCTGCCGGCGAGCCGACGCTGATGACCATGGATGAAGTCACCACCATGTTCCACGAGTTCGGTCACGCCCTGCATGGCATGTTCTCCGCTGTGACCTATCCCAGCTTCTCCGGTACCTCGGTGCCGCGTGACTTTGTCGAATACCCGTCGCAGGTCAATGAGATGTGGGCCACCTGGCCGGACATTCTGGAAAACTATGCGCTGCATCACGAAACCGGCGAGCGCATTCCGCAGGCCTTGCTGGACCGCGTGATCGAAGCGGAAAAATTCAACGAGGGCTATCGCACCACGGAATACCTGGCTGCCTCCATTCTGGACATGTGCTACCACACCCTGGGTGTGGACGAGATTCCGGCGCCAGATGCAGTGCTGGATTTTGAAGCCAACTGCCTGCAGCAGGCCGGCATCGCTTACGATCCGGTGCCCAGCCGCTACCGCACGCTGTACTTCTCGCACATCCTGGGCGGCTACTCGGCCGGCTACTACTCCTACATCTGGAGTGAGGTGCTGGATGCCGAGAGCGTCAAGTGGTTCAAGGAAAACGGCGGCATGTTGCGTGAGAACGGTGACCATTTCCGCGCCACCCTGCTGTCACAGGGCGGCAGCAAGGATGCCATGCAGTTGTTCCGCGATTTTGCCGGCAAGGATCCGGACATCCAGCCACTGCTGGAACGCCGTGGTCTGCTTATCGAGGAATGATCCAGGTCATTAGCTGAAAATAAAAAATGCCCGGTCAGACCGGGCATTTTTTTGCCTGTCCGGCAGTTGCACCGACGATCAGAACACCTTGTATTCCAGATTGATGCCCATGAAAGGCTGGTTGGGATTGCCGCGTATGCTCACGATCGGGCTGTCCGAGGCCGTGCCGACCAGACGCCGCAGCTGAAAAATCACCGAAGAGCGCCAGCGCTCGTTGAATTTGTAGCGCCCGGCCAGGGAAACCGCAATGTCCTTGAGCCCGGCATTGGCCTGGAATTCCGGCAAGCCACTGCGCAGGGCATCTTCCGGTGTCACCGAGAAAAACGCCCGCTGGTAATCGCTGGATGCCCAGGTCAGCGAGACACTGCTGACCATGGTGAATCGGTTGGACAGTGGCCGCACGAAACGGAACGCGCCTTCCACCGTGGTGCCGCCATGGCCGCTGTTGAGGCCGTGGATGACTTCGATACGGGTGGCGATGATGCCAGGATCATCAATGCCGATGATGTCCACCGGTACGCCGCCACTGAAGGCAAAGCCGAACTCCATGGCGTCATCCACCTTTTCCAGCAGGCTGACCACCGGGTCATCGACCCGGCGGCGGTCATTGCGACCGGAGCCGTAGCGCACGATCGGCCCCAGATCAAACTTTGCCCCCGGAAACAGATCCGCCTCCAGGCCCAGCTGGCTGGGCTTGATTTCAATCCAGTCGGTCTTGTATTTGAAGCTGGGCAGCGGGATGGTACGGAAATCGTTGGAGCCTTCAAACTCGGGCAGCCAGCCCACGCCCAGTCCCAGCGTCAGCTCATCGGCAGCGGCACCGGGTGCAAACACGCTGCCCAGCAGCAGACCGGCGGCGAGGAGGTGATCGGCAATGGCGATGCGATGGCGTGCTTTCACGTGCCCTCTGGAATCTGATCGGTGTGGCTGGGACGGTTTACACTATATCAAGGTCGCTGAATGCGCAATGAACAATCATTGACGACTGCGATTGACCGGGCCAGGGCGCATGACCACGCCACCGAGCAGCGGGGCGGCCAGCAGTGCATAGCCGCCCATGGTTGCCGCCAGTGCGCGCATGTCCACACCGCTGTCCATCAGCACACCCAGCAACAACGGCGAGGCCGCCGTGCTGAGCACCATCAGTGCATGCTGCATGGCACGGATGGCACCAATGTGCCGGGTGCCATACATTTCCGCCCACAACGCACCGGAGACCGTGCTGTTGGCGCCGGCCGATAAACCCAGCAGACCCATATAGACAAAGGCCAGCCAGTGGCTGCTCTGCAGCCACAGCAGCAGGCAGGCACTGCCCATGGGAAACAGATAAAAGCGCATTAGCCGGCGCGCCGTGAAACGGTCAATCAGCCAGCCGGTGAGCAGGCCACTGCCGACCTGGCAGATGGCGAACACGACAAAAGCCGAAGCCAGCAGTGCCAATGGCCATTGCATCGCCGCCGCCACCGCCGCCTGATGAAAGAACAGCCCGGTAATGATGAACGGGGCGGCCAGAATCACCGGCAGAATCAGATAGAAGCGCTGATCGCGCAAGACATGCCGACGGCTGGCATCGGACTGGTCTGCCGCCATCTGGGTTTCCGGCGGTGGTACGCTGCGTGACAGCAGCAGCAAAAGCGGCAACAGCAGCAGCAGCAGCAAAGCGGCCAGCCACCAGAGGCTGCGCCAGTGCATGCTGCCCAGCGCCGCCACAACCAGCAGCGGAAAGCTGGCTTCGCCGAGGGGAAAGCCCAGCTGTGCGATGGACAGGGCACGCCCACGTCCGCTGCTGAAATAGCGCGCAATCGTGCTCATGGCGATGTGGCCCATCAGGCCCTGTCCGCATAGCCGCAACAGCAGGATGCCCGGCAGCAGCACCCAGGCTGCCGGTGCCAGCGCGATCAGCACACAGCCGCAGGCGAACGCCACCACCACCACGGCGGTGTAGCGATGCAGCGGGATGTCATCCAGCCAGCCGCCGAGCTTGATGATCAGGCCGCCACTGATCAGGGTGGCCGCACTGTAGAGCAGGCTGATGCGGGCATTGCTGAGGCCGAATTCGTCCCGCCACAGACCGCTGAACAGGCCGATGAAAAAGGTCTGACCGAAGGCCGAAAACAAAGTGGCCAGCAGCCCGAACAGCAGCAGCCGTCGGGACGTGGGGTGCGTAAACAATGAAATTTTCCGGGTTTATGCTGTGCTCAATCCAGCGCCTTTGTCTGCGTATGCAGGCAAAGGGTAAGCGCTGACTGCGGTGTTGCTGCTTGCGACTTAATCCTTCCTGCTGTCGCCATACAGGTCACGCAGATCCTTGCGCAGAATCTTGCCAACGTTGGACTTGGGCAATTCCTCGACAAAATGAAAGTGCTTGGGCACTTTGTAGCCGGTCAGTTCGCGTTTTGCCCATTCGCGCAGTTCGCTGGGGTTGAGACTGTCGGATTTGCGCACCACCACAGCCTTCACCGCCTCACCGGCTTTGGCGTCGTAGACACCGATGACGCCAACCTCCAGCACGTCCGGGTGACTTGCCAGCACATCCTCGACCTCGTTCGGATAGACATTGAAACCGGACACCAGAATCATGTCTTTCTTGCGGTCGACGATGTAGAAAAAGCCGTCCTCATCCATGCGCGCGACATCACCGGTGCGCAGCCAGCCGTCTGCGGTCATGGTCTTGGCGGTTTCTTCCGGGCGTTGCCAGTAGCCTTTCATCACCTGTGGTCCACGCACGCACAACTCGCCGATCTCACCGGCCGGCAACAGCTTGCCGTCGGCGTCCTGGATGCTGCATTCGGTGGATGCAATCGGCAGCCCGATGGAACCGTTGAACTCCTTGATGGTGACCGGATTGATGCAGGCTGCCGGTGAGGTTTCGGTCAGGCCGTAGGCTTCCATCAGCGGCTTGCCGGTGACCTGGCGCCATTTTTCCGCCACCACACGCTGCACCGCCATGCCACCGCCCAGGGTGAATTTGAGCTTGCTGAAATCGGTTTCAGCAAACCCCGGGGTGTTGAGCAGGCCGTTGAACAAGGTGTTGACGCCGGTGATGCCGGTGAAACGTGCGCGCTGCAGTTCGGAGACAAACTTCTTCATGTCGCGCGGGTTGGCGATGAGCCGGTTAAGGCCGCCGATCTTGAAAAACAGCAGACAGTTTGCGGTCAATGCAAACACATGATAGAGCGGCAGTGCGGTGATGATGACCTCTTCATCGTCCAGGCCGATCGACTGCAGCCACAAATCCGACTGCTCGGCATTGGACAGCATGTTGCTGTGGGTCAGCATGGCACCTTTGGCCACGCCGGTGGTGCCGCCGGTGTACTGCAGGAAAGCGATGTCATCAAGGCTGCGCGTGACCGGCCGGAACTGATAGCCCTGACCCTGCTTGAGCACGGTGCCAAAGCGTGTTGCCTCCGGCAGCTGGTAGCCAGGCACCTGTTTCTTCACGTATTTGAGCACGAAATCGATGATCGCGCCCTTGGGAAAACCAAGCAGTTCGCCTACGCTGGTGGTGATCACCTGCTGCACATCGGTGTCCGCGAGCACCTGTTGCACGACATGGGCGAAGTTGTCCAGCACGACAATCGCCTTGGCCCCGGAATCGGTCAGCTGGTGTTTCAACTCGCGTGCGGTGTACATGGGGTTGGTGTTGACCGCAACCATGCCGGCGCGCAGGATGCCGAACAGCGCGATGGGATACTGCAGCAGATTGGGCATCATGATCGCCACGCGGTCACCCGGTTCCAGGCCATGCTGTTGCAGCCAGGCGGCAAACGACCTGCTGTGGCGGTCGATCTCGGCATAGCTCATGACCTTGCCGAGGCTGTCGTAAGCGGGTTTGTCGGCAAACTTCTGGCAGCTTTCGTCAATCAGTTCGATCAGCGACTGGCGCGTGCCGAGATCAATCTCGGTGGCCATGCCTTGCGGGTAGCTTTTCAGCCAGGGTTTATCCATGTTTGCGTTCTCGCTGTGCATGCCGGTTATCGCCGCAACTATCGCACAAGGCAAGTATCGTTGGCAAGTTGCTGCCGATCAGGGTCTGCGCGTGCCGATCAGCTGCACCAATCTGATCATGTCGCGACCGGTCGGGCGATTTGTGCTGCCAGCGATTGCTGCTATGATCAACGTCTGTGACCATGGCCAGCGCGCCGACAGCATCAGGGCAGACGCAATATGGGTGACCAGAACATCAATTCGCATCCCGAAGAAATGAGCCGCCGCGCATTCATGCGGGCATTGCTGGATGAAGTGCGGGCGATGGCCTACATGCTGGACAACGACATGTTCGAAACCGGCATGCGGCGCATTGGGGCTGAACAGGAGATGTTTCTGGTCAACCGCTCCTATCTGCCGTCCTGGCGTGCCACCGAGATTCTGGAATCGATCCAGCGCGATGACTTCACCCATGAACTGGGCAAGTTCAACATGGAGGCCAATCTGTCACCGCAGGAATTCGGTGGCCACTGTCTCAGTGACATGCAGGCAGAGCTGGAGGATGTGCTTTCGGTGGCGCGCAGGCACGCGGCCAAGTTCAATGATCACATTGCTCTGGTTGGTATCCTGCCCACCATCGGTCCGAAGGAGTTGACGCTGGATGCCATGCTGCCCATGCCGCGCTATTACGCGCTCAATGAGGCCTTTCTGAAGCTGCGCGGCAGCGATTTTCTGGTCAACATCAAAGGCATCGACCAGCTGCGTCTGCGCGTTGACTCACTGATGCTGGAAGCCTGCAACACCAGCTTTCAGGTACATTTTCAGGTTGATCCACAGAACTTCAGCCGGCTCTATAATTTTTCCCAGGCAGTCACCGGGCCGTTGCTGGCGGCCTGTGTCAACTCGCCCATTCTGCTTGGCAAAAGGCTGTGGCATGAGAGCCGCATCGCCGTGTTCGAGCATTCCGTCGATGCCCGCTCCGATACCCATGCCCAGCGCGGGCTGCAACCGCGCGTGCACTTCGGCGATCACTGGGTGGAAGAATCGGTGGTGGAAATCTTCAAGGAAGACATCGCACGGTTTCGTGTCATCCTCACCCGCGACACCGAGGACGATCCGATCGGCATGGTCCGGCGCGGTGAGATTCCCAAGCTGCGCGCGTTGTGCCTGCACAATGGCACCGTGTATCGCTGGAATCGCCCCTGCTATGGCATTTCCAGCAACGGTAAACCGCATCTGCGTATCGAGAACCGGGTCATACCGTCGGGCCCGACGGCGGTGGATGCCATCGCCAATGCGGCGTTTTATTTCGGCATGATGGCGGGTTTAAGCGAGGAGGTCGGCGACATCCGTGACCACATCCGCTTCGCCGACGTCAAATCCAATTTCATGGCCGCTGCCCGCGACGGCATTCGCGCGCAGCAGGTCTGGTTTGATGAAGAGCAGTTGCCGGCACACCAGTTGATTCTGGAACAGATGCTGCCGCTGGCACAGCGTGGCCTGGAATCGGCCGGCATCAACGCTGCAGACATCAGCAAGTATCTGGGCATCATCGAGCAGCGCGTGGCCAGTCGCCGCACCGGTGCCCGCTGGCTGCTGGAATCACTGGCACAGATGGATGGTGCCTGCTCGCGTGACGAAGCGCTGCGCACGGTCACCTCATCGATGATTGCACAGCAGTCCAGTGGCGAGCCGGTGCACACCTGGCAGCTGGCCGAGTTCTGTCACAGCCAGGACTGGCGCGACAGCTACCGTACCGTGGAGCAGTTCATGACCACTGACCTGTTCACCGTGCGCCCGGATGACATTGTCGATTTTGCCGCCAGCCTGATGGAGTGGCGGCATATCCGCCATGTGCCGGTGGAGGACGACAGCGGCAAGCTGCTCGGCATGCTGTCGCACCGGGCACTGCTGAAAATTCTGGCCGAGGGCCACGACAGCAGCGATGACACCGAGGTCAGCGTGCGCGACATCATGACCGCCGATCCAGTCACCATCAGTCCGGACACGCCCACTGTCGATGCCATCCGGCTGATGCGCGAGAACAAGCTCAGCAACCTGCCGGTCACCGATCGCAACCAGCAGTTGCTGGGCATCGTCACCGAACACGATCTGCTCAAAGTCGCTGCACGCGCGCTGGAGCATTATTTGAATGAGGCTTAGTGGATTGTAGGGTTTATCGATTTGTAGAAGGGGTTTTTGGAAGTGTTTGAAGTCTGGGATTTGCAATCATTGCGAGACAAGATACCTCGTTCCTGTCGTGCTAGAGATGATCTGATCAATCAGATCCGATCTATTGACAGAACCAAAAAAATTGTCGTTTTTCAAGTTTTGAAAGCGCAAGAAGCGAATGATTTGTGTGATCTGTTTTCTGCTAATGATCTTGTGTCTAATCAAGCTATGAGACTTCTGATGGGAGTTAGTTCAAATCAGAATGAATTTGAAATAAGGCGTATTGCTGCAGAAAGCTATATGCTAGTGTAGTGTCCTAAACTTAATCAAGAAATGTTATACTATCGGCATACTCAATGACCAACCGAGCCCAGTATGCCAGCACCTATAAAGATCAATTTAAGTAAAGATGAAATTAAACTGC
>Ga0180009_10007972_pt1 | contig 10649 bp, 10 predicted proteins | sample OS_PC_MetaG_FD_123537 | JGI IMG/M metagenome (GOLD analysis project Ga0180009, IMG submission 123537) | Groundwater microbial communities from the Aspo Hard Rock Laboratory (HRL) deep subsurface site, Sweden - OS_PC_MetaG | ecosystem: Environmental > Aquatic > Deep subsurface > Groundwater... | reverse complement strand
GGTGACGATGGGCTTGTCAAAAGCCTTGGACTCCATGAGTACCTTTTTGGAGGCCTCGGCCGCCATTTTCTGGGTTTCGTTGGCGTAGAAAATGGCGCTGGCGTACTGGCGGCCCCGGTCCACGAAGCTCCCCTCCGGGTCCGTGGGGTCCACGTGGCGCCAGAACCAGTCCAGGAGTTCCTTGTAGGAAACCTCCCGGGGGTCAAAGACGACCTTCACGCTTTCCAGGTGGCCGGTTTTCCCTGCGGACACATCCTCGTAGGTGGGGTTGGGCCGGCTTCCCCCGGCGTATCCGGAGATCACTTCCCGCACCCCGGGGACCTTCTCAAAGTCCGATTCCGTACACCAGAAACATCCCCCTGCAAAATAGGCGGCGTCGAGTCCGTTTTTCTCCATGGTTTCGCTCCGGGGTTCTTCGGCTGTGGGGCCGGGCCCGGCTGCCGGGGCCGGGGAAGGCAGGGCGAGGACCGCGGCGGCGAGGAGGAAGGCTTTGAAGGCTCTCATGGCGGGTCCTTTCGGTTGGAGGCGGCGAGGTCTTCCTGGCAGACAGGGCGAAAGCAGGCGCTTTTTCCGGCGACTTTCTGGTGCAGGCGCGTGGCATCCGGATATTGCCTGACCATTTGGACATCGGGCAGCTTGGGCATGGTATCCTGCCTTACCGGTCTTTTGCATGGTTAGCCTTGTAGAACGCATGAGCCCGGCCCATGTATGGGGGGAATCCTGTATTTTAATACCCGGAAGACAGGGAATTGCCCTTTTCCGGGCGTTCAAAAAAAGATAGAGTAGGTAAAAGACTCCCTTTTCTCCAAAAAAGAGGCCCACCATGCTCATGGAAGCCCGTCCCCCCGGAGAACGCATCGCCAGGCTCAAGAGCCGAGTCCTTTCCGCTCCCTACGAAATCTGCATCGAGCGCGCCCGGTGGTTCACCCGGGCCCACGCTCTCCACGCCGGGGAACACCCCTCCCTCGTGGCGGCCTATGGCCTGGCCGATACCCTGGACCACATGACCCTCTACATCCTCCCCGAGGAGCGGGTCGCGGGGAACCGGTCGAGCAAGATCCTGGGCGCCGTGATCCCCGTGGAGCGGGGGGAGATCAACATGGTCCTGGAACATTTCCTGGACACCATCCTCACCCGCCCTGACCGGCCCTTTTCCATGGACCCCGGCGACCGGCAAGAGTTCTTCGACGAGATCCTCCCTTTCTGGAAGGGCAAGACGGTCCGGGACTTCAAGCGCCGGGCCTGGGAAAAGGCCGGGCTTATGAGGGCCCCGTCCATCGGTCCCCTGGCCGGTTGGCGGCTTTGGAAGAGCTTTGGTCCCAAAACCCTGGGCCGGACGCTCGCCCCCTACCTCAAGGGGGACAAGAAGAAGCTTCTCCGCATGAAATCCGACATCGCCGTGAACAACCCCAATCTGGTGGACAATGTGTTCGATGTCCAGGGGCACCTGACGCTCGGCATCGGCAACATCATCGGCAAGGGGTTTTCCGGCCTATGGGCCGAGGCGGGGGAGGGCCTGGCCAAGGCGGGAGACGATCCGGACCGCCGGGCGTTTTACGAGGCGGTTAAGGTCGTGTGTGAGGCCATCCGCCGGTATGGGGATCGCCTGGCCGTGCTGGCCGAATCCATGGCCGCCGGGGAGGAGGACCCCGCCAGGAAAGGCGAACTCCTGGAAATGGCCGTGGTGCTCTCCAAGGTTTCCTGGAAGCCGCCGGAGAGCTTTTACGAGGCCATCCAGTTCACCTGGCTGGCCCAGGTCACGGCCCTGGTGAGCCACGGCATGGTGGCGGTTCTTGCCATCGGCCGGGCGGACCAGTACCTGTACCCCTATTACAAGCGGGAGTTGGATGCCGGGACCCTGGACCCGGATTTCGCCCTGGCCCTGGCTGAGGAGCTCTTTATCAAGCTGTCCTACAACCTTTTGGTTCTGCCGGAATTCGCCAAGCACACGGGCAGCGAGTTGGGGGCGGACAACTGCGCGGTGACCGTGGGCGGGGTGGATGAAAACGGCGCGGACGCGGCCAACGAACTCACGGACCTCTTCATGGAGGCCATCGGCAACATCGGCTCCATGACCAATTCCTTTTCCATCCGCATGGGCTCCCACAGCTCCCGGGAATACCTGGAAAAGGTCGCCGGGGTTTTTGCCCGGACCTGCGGGCCGGCGGTGTTCAACGACGACGTCATCGTACCGGCCCAGGAGGCTTGCGGCTATTCCCTTGCCGATGCCCGGAACTACTCGGTCATCGGCTGCGTGGAGCCCGCCGGGGAAGGGGACACCTTTGGCTGCACCTCGGGGAACGACGTGTCCCTGGCCGGGGTCCTGGAGATGGTCCTCACCGATGGCCGCATCCGCATGATGGGCAAGCGCACCGGAGCCCGCACCGGCGACCCGGCCAAATTCACGAGCTTCGGCCAGGTCCTGGAGGCTTTTCAAAAGCAGATGGCAGTCCAGGTGGACCTTATAGCCGCCTGTGTGAACGAAAAGGACCGGGTGTACATGGAGCGGTTCCACAACCCCTGCATCTCCATGACCCTTTCCGGCTGCCTGGAAACGGGCCGGGATATGACCGCCGGGGGCGCGAAATACAACTTCAGCTCCATCGGCGGCCGGGGGCTGGCCACGGTGGCTGATTCCCTGACCGTCATCAAGAAGGCCGTGTTCGAGGACCGGCTCCTTTCCATGGCCGAGCTGGTGCGCCTGTGCGACACCAACTTTTCCGGAGCCGAGCCCCTGCGCCAGCGCCTGGTCCACAAGATTCCCAAGTACGGCAATAACGAAGATGGGGCGGACGAGATGGCCGCCTGGCTGGCCGGGATATTCTGCGATGAGGTCGCCCGCCACCGGACGGTCCGGGGCGGCTTCTTCCGGCCCGGGTTCTTTTCCTACGGCATGCACGTGTACGACGGATCCCTCCTGGGCGCCACCCCCAACGGCCGGCTGGCCGGGACGCCGGTTTCCAACAGCATGAGCCCCACCTCCGGCTCCGAACGCCGGGGCCCCACGGCGGTCATCAACTCCTATTGCACGCTCCCCCACAGGAAGATCTCCAACGGAAGCTCCCTGAACGTCCGGCTCTCCCCGGCCCTGGTGCGGACCGAAAAGGGAAAGAAGAATCTGGCGGCCCTTCTGGCGGCCTTCATCGCGGGCAAGGGCATGCACGTCCAGTTCAACGTGATCGACGACGCCACCCTCCGGGACGCCCAGGCCCACCCGGAAAACTACACGGACCTGGTGGTGCGGGTGTCGGGCTACTGCGCCTACTTCACGGACCTGGGCCCCGCCATCCAGGAGGAGGTCCTCTCCCGGATCGCTTTTTCGGAATACTAGGGCAGGGGAAAGGTGGAGGCCTTGCGGATTCAACAGATGCTGCTGGGACGGCTGGCGGTATTCGCTTACCTGGTGTGGGACGAGGAGGCAAGGGAGGGGATGCTGGTGGACCCGGCCTTTGAGACCGGCCGGGTGCTGACTGCGGTCCAGAAGGCCGGATACCGCGTGAAATGGGTGGTGAACACCCACCACCACACGGATCATTCGTCCGGCAACGCCGCCATCCTGGCGGCCACAGGGGCGGGCCTCGCCATCCACCGTGCGGACGCCAGGAGGCTCCGGGCCCCGTGGAACCGGGCCATTTCCCGGGTCCTGGGCGGGGCGGGATCCCCGGCTCCGGACCGGCTTTTGGAACATGGGGATGAGCTGGAACTGGGGAGCGGGCGGGTCCGGGTGATCCACACCCCGGGCCACACCCAGGGAGGCATCAGCCTGTACATCCCGGGCCACGTGTTCACCGGGGACAGCCTGTTCGTGGGCTGCGTGGGGCGAACGGACCTGCCCGGGGGAAACGGGGAAACCCTTCTTTCCTCCATCCGGGAGCGCCTCTACACCCTGCCGGAGGACACCACGGTCTGGCCGGGGCATCACTACGGCGACAGCCCCCGGTCCACCATCGCCCGGGAAAAGGCCGAAAACCCCTTTACCCGGTGAAGCCTTAGGCCGGCTGCTGGAATACAGCCTGCTAACAGCCTGTTTTTCAACAGGCTGTTAAGCCGCGGCGGTTTCTTTTTCCCTGATGAAATCGGTCATGGACTTGCGGCCGTCCCGGGGCACGTAGTGGCGGTCCACCACGGTCATGATGAAGTCGGCCAGGTGGTCCCCCACTTCCCGGAGGTTGTCAATCTCCGCCATGCGGGCGGCATAGGTGGCGATCCTCTTGCGTTCCCGGCTCTCCAGGTCCTTGTGGGTGCAGGCGTGGTGGTAGATGATGCGCATTGCGTAGGCCGAGGCGGCCTTCACCAGGTGCGTGTTGTCCTCGTTGTAGAATTTGGCTTCGGCCAGCCCCGCCGGGTCTTTTCCGGGTTCAAGGAGCCGCTTGTGTTCCAGGCCGAAGGCCAGGCGAAGGAGCATCTCGTAGGACATTGCGGACATGGCTTTTCCTTTCCCTGGAGCGTGGGGCGTGGCCAGGGGCCTCCCTCTGCCGGTCCCGGGTCCCGCCGCTTTTCGTGACAAAAAAGGTGTACCTGTTCCATGCCGGAAGATCCCGGGTTTGGCAATCTTTTCCCGTGGGATCCGGCGCGGATGGTTCCGTCCCCTAGGTTTACAGGCGGTAGATGATGGGCCTTTCCTGGGGGTCTATTTCGAGGCCCACCGTGTCGCCGGTGGTGAATCCCAGACGAATGAATTCCCGGACCTTCTCCTCGTGGTGCTCCATATTCCAGTACAGGGACCACATGGGAGTCCTCAGGGTGTCCACCCCGTAGGCATCGTGGCTGCCCAGGTTCACCCGGAACCGGGCCTTGGCGATCAGGGTGTCGGCCTCGGTCAGGAAGTAGTCCTGCTTGTAGATGTTGGCGGCCAGGGCCCGGGACAGGCGCTCCTGGAACTCGGGGAAGTCGTCCAGGTAGTGGGCCGCCACCTGGTACAGCTCCTTGGGCTCCCGGATGGACAGGCCCAGGACCGCGAACCGCTGGTGCAGGATGGCGAACTCCTCCAGGCGGCGCTCGTAGGAGGTGATGACGGAAAGGACGTCCTCGATGGTGGTGGGAGGGTCCTCGGAAAGGACGATCTCCTCGCATTTGGAGATGACCTCGATGTAGAAGGCCCGGTTGTCCATGATGAAGATGGGCCGTTCCCGGTAGTTCTTCCTCTTGCGGATGCGGCGCACTCCATCCAGGCGCACGGTGCGCTCGGATTCCTTCTGCTCCAGGGTGTCTATAGCGGAAATGTCCTTGGCCTGGACCACGAAAATGGTCCCGTCCTCGGCCATCACGTACTCGATCTCGCACTTGAAGCCCAAAGACTCCTGGATATCCTTGGACATCTGGACCAGGCGGCGGTCATGGGGCGTGTCCGTGATGTAGGGCTCGGTGAGGATCCGGGCTCCGGGGTCGCAGCAGTAGCCGAATTCCCAGTTGCGGCCCACCATCTTGGCCATGATGCCGGTCCCCGTGATGAAGGGCATGACGATGACCCCCATCTCCTTCAAGTCCAGGTCCGGCGCGCTGTCGAACATCTGCTGGCGCATGATGGACAGGCGCTTGGTGGTTTTGGCCAGCTTGATGATGCGCTTCCGGGCGTACCGGATGCCGCCCACGTCCCCGTAAGTCTCCAGGGAGTCGAAGGTGCCGCCCTTGTAGAATTCCTCGGCCGGGTGGGCGCTTCGGGCGATGACCTTGAAGCTGTCCTGGTGCGTGGTCAGGAAAGCCGTGAGGTCTCCGAACCGTTCCTGATCAAAGTCCTCGGCCGGTACATACAGAAAATCCGGGACGTTGAACCCGCCTTCGACGAGCCGGGTCAAAAGCCGCGCCTTTTCGGGTAATCTAGGTATCATGGTCGTTTTCCACCACCCATGTTCATGGGGTTGTTCCAGAAGCGAAAAAGCGAAAAGAATCCGTTGGTCACACGGAAAGAAAGGGGCCCTGGCTTCCATCCCCCGGAAAGGGAGAGGAGGCCGCCGCGGGCCATCCGGCGTGCGGACCGGCCTGCCTGCTTGCCTGCTACAGCATCTCCCGCAGCCGCTGGGAGGCTTCCTCGGAAAACCCGCGCCAGGCGGCCTCCCCGGAAACCCCCAGGACCAGGAGCCTGTCCTCGGGGCCCAGGTGCGTTTTCACCGCATCCCGGACCTGGGCCGCGTTCAGGCTGGTGCGGACCAGCCACAGGCCCGGGGCCGCGTTCCAGGCAGCGGAAAAGATCTCCACGGCCTGGGAGAGGTCCGGGGCGGGGTCGGCGGTGACGTGGATGGCATAGGCGTTCATGCGCGGTTTCCTTCCTCCTGGTTCCGGCGTTCAAAGCGTTCCACCAGCCGGGTCACGGCCATGGCCGGGGAAAGCTCCCTTGCGGCCACGGCCTTTTCCATTTCCGGCAGAAGTTCCTGAACCCCGGGGTGTCCTCTGAACCGGTTGCCCAGATATTCCTCCACCATGGCGTGCATCCACTGGACGCTCTGGGCCCGGCGGCGGTCCTCGAAGGCCCCGTTTTTTCGGGTGCTGTCCACGAACTCCTCCACCGTGGCCCACAGCTCGCCCACGCCCTTGCCCGTGCGGGCCGAGCAGGCCAGGGCGCGGGTGGTCCAGCCGGGGGTGGAGGGGGAGAGGTAGTGGAGCACCTGCTCGAACTCGGCCCGGGCGGCCAGGGCCCGGGTCTCGTTGTCGCCGTCGGCCTTGTTCACCAGGACCGCGTCGCAAAGCTCCATGACCCCGCGCTTGAGCCCCTGGAGTTCGTCCCCGGCTCCGGCGATGAGGACCAGGAGGAAGAAGTCCACCATGGAGCGCACGGCGCTCTCGCTCTGGCCCACTCCCACGGTCTCCACCAGGATCACGTCGAAGCCTGCGGCCTCGCACACCAGCATGGTTTCCCGGCTCTTGCGCCCCACGCCCCCCAGGACGCCCCCGGACGGGGAGGGCCGGATGAAGGCGCTTTCCCGCCGGGACAGGCGCTCCATGCGGGTCTTGTCCCCCAGGATGCTCCCCCGGGAAAGGCTGGAGGACGGGTCCACGGCCAGGACCGCCAACCGGCTGCCTTGGTCGCAAAGGAGGTTGCCCAGGGTCTCGATCAAGGTGCTCTTGCCCGCCCCGGGCACCCCGGTGATGCCCACCCGCACGGATTTTTCCGCATGGGGCAGAAGCTTCTTCAGCATTTCCTGGGCAAGCTCCAGGTGAGCCGGGGCATTGGATTCCACCAGGGTGATGGCCCGGCCCAGGATCGTGCGGTCCCGGCCGAGCACGCCGGAGACATAGTCGTCCAGGGACAGCTCCCGCCTCTTCGGACCTTCAGCCGGGGCCGATTTTTCGCTGTTCACGGCTCCGGGCAGCACAAAGGAGGCGAAACCCTCCCCCCCGCCCGCCGGGGCCCACTCGGGGCGTTTCTTGTCGGTCATGAGCCAAAATCCCGCCTCGCCGGCCGAACCGGCGTTTCCCGCCCGCCTCGTCAAGCGCACAAGAGCCTTATCGTTTTCCACGTAAATTATGTCAAACGCGGATTCCGGGGACAAGGAAGATTTTTGCGGGAAAGATCATCCAGGAGCCTGCGAACCTTCACGATGTCTTTCCCCGCAAGCTCGGCGATATCCTCTGCGGTCCTCATGTTTTCCGGCTGGAACCGGGTGGGCGGAAACTCCCGGTTGCATCGCAGGTGCTGGACAAGCTCAACCTCTTCAGGCGTATACAGGACTTTCAGGTAATCAATGAAATGCCCGGAAATCGCGCCGTCCTCACTCCTGGGGGCTCCCTGGGCGTTTTCATCGAAGTTTTCCGCGATCCGGTAATAGAGTTCGTCGCTCATACTCTATGGTCTCCTTATTCTTTTACCGCTATTTCTCCCTTTTCCTTCTGAATGCCGAAAATCCGTTTTTTCCCAGGACCTTGGCCAGGCCGATCCAGGGGTTTTCGCGGGGGTGGGGTTTTTTGCCGCGGGCCATGCGGGACAGCTGGAGCCCGTACCATGCGACTTCGAGCATGGCGGCGTTGTCCAGGGCTTTTACGCCGGTGCGGATGGGGCGGACCGGGCTTTCGTAGGGCTCTCCGGCCAGGATCTTTTTGGGCATGTCCGGGTCCACGCAAAGCGAGCGGGCCAGGCCGGTCAGGTCCACATCCCCGCTCTCCACGGCCCGGGCCATGCCTTCGGCCGTGCGGAACCCGCCGGTCAGCGCCAGGGGGCAGGCTATCTCCCGGCGAACGCGGCGGGCGAAATCCAGGAAGTAGGCCTCCCGGGCCCGGACCTTTTCCGGCGCCTTGCGGCCGGTCATGGCCGGGCTTTCGTAGGACCCCCCGGAAATCTCGATCAAATCCACGCCTTCTTTTTCCAGCGCCCGGCAGACGATCACCGCGTCATCCTCGGAGAACCCTTTGAATTGGAAATCCGCGCTGTTCAGCTTCACGCCCACGGGAAAGGCGTCCCCCACGGCGTCCCGGATGGCGGCGTATATCTCCAGGAGGAACCGCATGCGGTTTTGGATTGCGCCGCCCCAGGGGTCCGTGCGGCGGTTGGTGTGGGGGGAGAGGAACTGGCTCACCAGGTAGCCGTGGGCCCCGTGGATCTGGACGCCCGTGAACCCGGCCTTTTTCGCGATGCGGGCGGCCTCGCCGAACCGGCGCACGATGTCCGCGATCTCGGCCTCTGCCAAGGCTCGGGGGGTGGCGAAGAAGCGCTGCATGGCCGGGGCAAAGGGCACGGCGGACGGGCCCACGGGGTCCTGGAACAGCATCTTGGGCACCTGGCGGCCCGGGTGGTTGATCTGCACCCAGAGCTGGCCCGCGCCCGAGGTTCCGGCCACCGCCCAGCGGGCCAGGGCGTCCAGACGGGTCTCGTCCACCACCACCACGTTGCCCGGCTCGCCCAGCTGGCGGTGGTCCACCATGACGTTGCCCGTGACGATGAGCCCGGCCCCGCCCTGGGCCAGGGTGCGGTACAGGACCGGGAGCCCCGGCCCGGCTCCGTGATCCCGGTCCCCCAGGGCCTCGGAGGTGGCGGACTTCATGATGCGGTTGGCGAGCACCGCGCCGCAGGGCAGGGTCAAGGGCTGTCCCAGGACTTGGGCCGGGTTGGGCATGGGGACCTTCCTTCTAGTGGAGGGGCATGAGGTCCTGCACGGTGAAAGCGACCGAGGGCCAGATGACCAGGGCGTTCAAGACCGTGTGGGACAGGATGTTGGGGAACATGTTGGCCGTCTTCTGGTAGACCCGCATCCACAAGAGGCCGGCCACGAAGGTGGAGCCAAGGGTCAGCACCAGGGCCATGGCCACGGCCCCGGCCGGCAGGAGGAACACCACGAACACGAAGTGCCAGGCGGAAAACACGGTCGAGGCGTACCAGAGCCGCCGGGACGTGGAGAGACCGCCATCCCTTCCCGCGCGTTCCAGGAGGAGCCGCCAGAAGATCTCCTCGCTGGGGCCGTTCACCAAGGCAAACAGGACTCCCAGCGCGATGAAGCCCGCGGGCAGGGACCACATGATCCGGACCGCGACAACGGCCCCGGCCAGGAGGGGGTAGGCGATGGTCCAGGCCAGCATCCAGGCCGTGAGCCGGGCGTAGGAGGGGCGAAGCTCGGCGTATTTGAGCACCGGGCCGTCTTCGCCTTTGGCCAGGCGTCTTTGGTACAGGGCCACGGACCCCCAGATGAACCCGTAGTAGGCGAGAAGCAGCGGGATGGCCAGGAAGAGGGGCGGCAGCAAGAACGAAAATGCCCAGGTGACGCAGAACACCGTTGCGATCAAGAGCAGCGGCGCGGCCAGGAAGAACGTCCGGGACTTCGGGTTCATGGCTTGGCCTTTCAAAAGAGGTTGGGGGGGAGGCGGCTGGAAGCAGGGGCCAGGATAACCCGGATGCGAAAAAAACGGAAAGCCCCTGATGGGAAAAAAATTTACATTTTCCGTACCTTCCGGTCAGGGTGAATAAAAAGTCAGCCCCAAGGGTTGCCAGAGTGGGATTCAGTCTTAGGCTTATCAGATAGATAGTGGTAAATTTCTGATTCAACGTAGATGGATCAGGGCCGGAAAGGGGCTTGCCGGAGAAAAAAGGGCAGGAGGGGAGTTTTCAGAGGCCCCGGATGGGCGGGAATGGCCTGGAAGCGATGGCCGGGATTCGGCCGCCAGGGCCCATCCGGACCGTGCGGTTGTAAGCGAATCCGGGCGTTGCCCCGGGCAGGGCTTGAAAATGGCGGGGAATGGAGGCTGACCGCGCTGGAAGGCGCGTTGGCCGCGGCTGTGCGGGGGTGTGGTAAACGGCTGTTTTTTTGCGTGAAAAATATTTTTTTCAAACCGTCTTGAAGCCTCACAATTTTCTTGCATCCGTTACAAACGGACCTATAATTCGCATCAGTCTGGAACGGGGCCCTGGGCGGTTTTCGGGGCCTCCGGCTGGCGGGTGGTTTCCCACTATTTTTTCCGGCCATTGGCCACCAAAAGGGGATGGAGAAATGCAGATCAGGGAAAAGCCCAAGCGAAGCCCCGAAGCGGTGTTTGCGGTTCCCGCCGTTGAGGAAGAAGAAGACAAACCTCCAAGTCCGCGACGGGTCCTTCGACCCGTCGGCAGTACACAACCCGCTGTTTCGCTTCCTGAAAAGCCCCGCAAGGGCAGTCTCATCTCTTTTCCGGCCCAGCGTATCCGCTCCACAAACCCCAAGAGCCGCACCTTTCGGAAGCGCTATTTCCCCGAG
>Ga0180009_10007971_pt1 | contig 10649 bp, 10 predicted proteins | sample OS_PC_MetaG_FD_123537 | JGI IMG/M metagenome (GOLD analysis project Ga0180009, IMG submission 123537) | Groundwater microbial communities from the Aspo Hard Rock Laboratory (HRL) deep subsurface site, Sweden - OS_PC_MetaG | ecosystem: Environmental > Aquatic > Deep subsurface > Groundwater... | reverse complement strand
TTGCTCATTTCGAAAATGTCCTTTTCTTCCATTTCTCCCTCCTTTTTTGAGGGATATTTTACATCCTTAAACAGGACATTTTCATTTTGCCAGATTAGGACATTTTCATTTTGGTATTACACTGCTTTTCAACCTCCTTGACAAAATTAAAATAATATGTTATAATAAAAATGGTTTAATGGCTGTGTGTTTCCAGGAATGGATAAGATGAAGCTTTTTAGAGAAATGGATGTCAATAACTTTTTTAAAAAACTTACTATAAAGTTACTATAAAAATAGTTAGCTTTTTTGTCTTTTTAAGACTATTTGAGGATAAAGATGCAAATTAGTGGATCAGATCTATATAGTGAATATGGTTACTTAAAGTATAAGCAACCAGCTAATGTAATTCCCAATGCGGCTGAGGATAAAAATCTTAATAGGGCTAAAGATGTAAGCTCAAGTAAAGACTCTGAAGAGGAAGGTTTAACCCCTCAACTTAAAGAGGCTATTGCCCGATACAAAAGAGCTAACCCAGATGTTGACTCTTCAACTATTGCTAATGCTATAAAAAAACAAGATCAAGATATCGAGAGAAGTGAAGTAGAAAGAGTTTTAAATGAAAAAGGGTTAAATGAAGAGAGAGCAGGTAAAATAACCCCAGAAGATAATCAAGAAAAAGGAGACATTCTTAAAGAAAAAGGGATTACCAAGGAAGAACCGGTAACACTTCAGCAAAGAGAAGATAAAATAGCCCCAGAAGATAATCCTAATCGTAAAAAAAGTAACCTTACTCCAGAAATAGAGCAACAAATAGTTAAAACAAAGAGGGCCAATCCGGAAGTTACTCCTGAGGAGGTTAAAATAATAGTTTCTAATGGTAAAAATGAAGATATTTCCGTAGAGGATGTTAAAAAAGTTCTTCAAAAAAATGACTTATCAGATGAAGACAAGAAGAGCGAAAAAGAGAAAACCTTAAATAAAGCAGCCGGAGCGCTGACAGAGGAAGAAAAGCAACAAGTAGCTAAACTAAGACAAAGGGATACTGAAGTAAAAAATCATGAGGCGGCCCATATAGCTGCTGGTGGTCAATATGTACGAGGTGGGGCTCATTATGCCTACCAGGAAGGACCTGATGGAAGACGTTACGCCGTAGGGGGAGATGTATCTATCTCCACGGGCCCAGAAAAAACCCCAGAAGAGAGTATTCGAAAAGCTCAAATTGTTCGAAATGCAGCTTTGGCTCCATCAGATCCTTCATTTGCCGATACTCAAATAGCTGCTGCTGCTTCTAAGATGGAGATGAGCGCTCGCCAGGAATTAACTCAACAAAAGACGGAAGAAACCAGAGAAACTAAAGGAGAAGCCAAAAAAGAAAAAGCAGAGATTCCTGCTAAAGCAAAAGAAACTACAGCAGGCTTTGAAGGAAAGAAGATAGAAAAAGAAGAGAGAGAAGTTTCTTTAGAATTAGAAAGAGAGATAGTCAATAAGAAGAAGACTAGTCCTAATTTAGATACTTCGGCTATTAAACAATCTCTTACCCAAGACGGAAAAGAAGAGATTACCGAAGCAGAGATTAAAAGAACTCTTCAAAAAAATAACCTCCTTGAAAAAGGTGAAGAATTTAACTTAGGTAAGACAGAGGATAAAGAAGAAGCTTCTTTAAATCCAGATAAGAGATTAAATGAAGAAGATAAGAAGAATGAAGAAAAGGATGGTATCTTAATTAAGAATGAAGCTTTAAATAAAACAGAAGGCAGTAATCCTTTAGACAAGGAAAAGGATAAAAAAGAAGGGGCTAATCAAACAATCTTTGACCAGACAACCAGTGATAAGATTAAAAGATACATAACCTCAAGTTGGCAAACAGAAGAAAAAAAAGGGAAGGGTTTTGATCTGGCGGCTTAATAAAATAAATCTTAAAATTAAATTTTTAGCCATCCGCTACAAAGTAGGATGGCTTTTTATTTAGGTATTAAAAGTTAAAATTTTTTTTCCGAAAAAAGCTTTAAGCAAGCATTTACTACCGCAGAATCATAAAGAGTGTCTTGATGACAAAAAATTTCCTCTAAAGCTCTTTCTATGCCAAGAGCTGGCCTATAAGGACGATGAGAAGTTATGGCATCCACCACATCAGCTACAGCTAATATCTTAGCTTCTAAAAGAATATCATCATCATGAAAGCCATGAGGGTATCCAGATCCGTCAATTCTTTCATGATGTTGAAGAATAATATTGGCAATTGGCCAAGGAAATTCTATATGTTTTAAGATATCATAACCAATTTGAGGGTGAACCTTAAACATAGAGTATTCTGCTTCTGTTAACAAACTTGGACTACTAAGAATTTCTGCCGGTATATGAATTTTACCTAAATCATGGATTAGTCCAGCCAGATAAAGCCCCTTAATTCTCTTTTCAGAAACACCCATCTCTCTAGCTATGGTGCAAGCAAGATTAGCGACCCGCTTTTGATGGCCTGCCGTGTAAGGATCTCTGCTCTCAATAATTAAAGAGATGGCTTCAATAGCACCATCCATAGTTTTTTCTAATTCTCTCAAATTTTGTTGACGTTCTTTTTCTAAGTTCTTATGCATAACTATCTCTTCTTTTAATTTCTTTATTAACTTCTTATTTTCTACGGTTAGTTGTTGATGTTCCAGAGCTTCTTTCAGAGTAATTAACACTTCCTCCATCTGGAAGGGCTTAGTAATGTAAGCCCAAGCTCCGGCGTTTAAAGCCTTTACGGAATTCTCTAAAGAAGCATGCCCGGTAATGACAACTTCCACCATTTCAGGGTAGGATTTCCTTAAGGACTTTAGTAACTCTATGCCTTCTATGTCTGGTAGTTTCATATCTATTAAAGACAAATTAAAGCACTTTTGCTTAAGTTTTTCTAAAGATTCTCTGCCGGTAAGAGCTATCTCTACTTTATAACCTCTGTCTTGTAAGGCAAAGGATAAAACTTGGCCAGTATCTTCATTGTCATCAATAATAAGAATCTTCTTACTTCGACTCATCTCTTTTTCCTTTCTGTATTCGGAAGCAATCAGCGGTCAGCTTTCAGTCTTAGATGGTGTCTGTGAATAGCTAAATGTTAGCTTGCAATACATTTATGATAATGTTTATTATAGAAGGTCTAGTTCATTATAGAAGGTCTAGTTCATTATAGAAGGTCTAGTTCATTATAGAAGGTCTAGTTCATTATAGAAGATCTAATTCATTATAATTTTAAATATGGCTTGAAAACAATATTTTGTCAAGATTTTACTTTTTATTTTCGGCTCATCCCGGATTAAATTAAGTTTCTTTTTAATTCAAGCTTTGGGAAAACTCATTAATGTTTCTATGAAAATCGTAAAAATTAAGTTAATCTGTTTTGTAAAATCTTATAATGAGAATGGCTGAGGAAAAGGTCTTGACGAAATATTGTTTTCAGAGTATATTTAAACTTAAGAGTAATCTTGAGTTTGTTGATGACTATAACCAGAATAAAAGACTCAAGAAATTAAACGATAAAACACCTGTTCAATACCTAAAAAAAGAAGAATACTATCCTACGACGTCTTGTTAGCTAACACTTTATCATCCATAGAAAAGTATAGACACACCTAATACAGATATGCCTCCACATAAAAAAGTATAGTTTATGAGAGCAATTTTAATTACGGAATTTGAGGCAAAGTCCAAGGGGAAAACAGTTCCGAGCATTAGCGAGGACTATCTTATCTCTGAACTATCAGAGAGATACTATAAATTTTCTACTTATCTAAAAAGACAATTTAAAACAAAAGTTCATAAGATAAGCATAGATGCGGGTTTTTCTTGCCCCAACAGGAATGGGGTAATTTCTAAGGATGGTTGTGTTTATTGTAATAACCGTGGTTTTAGTGTTAATACTAAGATTCCCTTGCCTTCTCTTTATCTTCAGATTGAAGAAGGAATAAAACGCCTAAGACAAAGATTTAAAGCTGAGAAGTTTATCGTCTATTTTCAAGCTTACACCAATACCTATGCTGATTTAATGACCTTAAAACAAAGATATGATAGTGTAAAGAATTTTGAAGATATTGTAGGGATTTCCATAGCGACACGACCTGACTGTATAAATGAAGGAATTTTAGACTTAATTAATTCTTATACGGAAGATTATGAGGTTTGGATTGAATATGGAGTGCAGTCTATTCATCAACCAACTTTAGAATTCATTAATCGAGGTCACTTATATGAAGATTTTTTAAAAGCGGTGGAGTTGACCCGGAAAAAGGAAAAGATAAAGATAGGTGCCCATCTAATTATTGGACTACCTTTTGAGACAGAAGAAATGATTCAAGAGACAGCCAAGGCCTTGGCTATTCTTAAATTAGATGGAATTAAACTACATCCTTTGTATATTGTAAAAGATACAAAATTAGAAATGCTCTTTCATCAAAAATTGTATCAACCATTAGGCTTAAACAAGTATCTAGATTTAGTTATAGGTTTCTTAGAGCATCTCTGGCCAAAGACAGTTATTCAGAGAATTAGCGCAGATTGTCCTAAGGAATTATTAGTAGCCCCTTCTTGGATATTAAATAAAAATCAAGTTTTGCAGGAAGTAGAAAGAAGACTACTCGAAGAAGAGAGATTTCAAGGTAAGTTGTGGCAAGAGATTAAAAAAAGAAAAAGTTTTGCTTGACGATGAATAAAAAAGTGTGGTATTTATTCGTTAAATAAAAAATTGTAAGCTTAATATCTAAATGGCTAATTAGTTTTTTTATGGAAAGAATTGACAAGATAAATTACTACTTAAATATTGCTACTGAATGCTTAAAACGAGGAACTTGCTTAAGAAGAAATTTTGGAGCAGTAATTGTTAAGAATGATCAAATTCTTAGTACTGGATATACTGGAGCTCCAAGAATGCAAAAGAATTGCATCGATTTAGGTTTCTGTATTCGAGAAAAATTAAGGGTTCCCAGGGGGAGTAACTATGAGCTATGTAGGTCAGTCCATGCCGAGATGAATGCCATCATTAATGTAAGTCGAATTGATATGTTAGATTCTACTTTATTTTTAAGCGGGATAGAGGTTTCAACCAATGAGTATGTTAAAAATGCTAAACCTTGTAAACTTTGTAGAAGATTTATTATTAATGCCGGTATTGGAAAGGTAATAGTTAGGGAGGCTCATCATACTTATAAAGAATATCTCACTGCCGATTGGATAGAAGAAGACGATGAGTTACTCTTAAATGGAGTAGAAATAAATGATTATTGATATGGTAAGCATAAAGATTAAGTAAGGAGGTAAAAATGAAGGTTTTAGTAAGCGATACTCTTCCTCAAGAAAGCCTTGAGCTTTTAAGAAAGGAGAAAGATTTAGAAGTAGATGTTAAGACTAAGTTATCTCCCCAAGAGCTAATAAGTTGTATTTCCAATTATCAGGTATTATTAATTCGTTCAGGAACTAAAGTTACTAAAGAAGTAATTAATGCAGCTTCTAACTTACAAATTATTGGCCGAGCTGGAGTAGGTATAGATAATGTAGATGTAGAAGCAGCGACCAGAAGGGGAATAATTGTCATGAATACTCCAGATGGAAATACTATTTCTACGGCTGAGCATACTATTGCTTTAATTCTTTCTTTATCTCGTAATATTCCTTTTGCTCATTATTCTCTGAGAAATAAAGAGTGGAAGCGAGAAAAGTTTGCCGGAGTAGAGCTCTTTGACAAGACCATCGGTATTATAGGCTTGGGTAGAATTGGAACAGAAGTAGCGAAAAGGATTAAAGCTTTTCAGATGCGAGTGATAGGCTACGATCCTTATGTTTCTGAAGAGAGAGTAGAGTCTTTGGGTATAGAGATGGTAGGATTAGAGCAGTTATATAAAGAGTCAGATTATATTACCTTACATGTGACCAAGACTCCTGAAACTAAGAATATGATCTCTAAAAAAGAGATAGAATTAATGAAGAGTGAAGTAAGAATAATTAATTGTGCCAGAGGTGGATTAATTCAGGAACAAGATTTAATTGAAGCCTTACGGAATAAACGAATTGCTGGAGCGGCCTTAGATGTTTACGAGCAAGAACCTCCAGCAGAAAGCGAACTCTTTTCTTTGGATAATTGCATTACTGTCCCTCACTTAGGCGCTTCTACTAAGGAGGCTCAGCTAAATGTGGGTGTAGATATTGTCAAGCAAGCATTAGAAGTCTTAAAAGGAGGAATGGCTAAGAATGCTATTAATATTCCTCAAATAGACGGAAATTTACTAAACCAATTAAAGCCTTACTTAAATTTAGGGGAAAAATTAGGCAGTTTTCAAGGGCAGTTAGCTTCTGCGGCGATTGAAGAAGTAGCTATTGAGTATGCAGGAGATATGACTAAGTATGATTTAAAAGCCGTCTCTATCGCGATCTTAAAAGGACTACTTTCGGCGATGATTGATGATGCTCTGGTAAATTTTGTTAATGCTCCATTTTTGGCCAAGGAACGAGGAATAAAGGTAGTGGAAAGTAAAAGTAGCCAGAGAGAAGATTTTAATAACTTAATTTCTGTTACGGTCAAGACTAATAAAGGAAAAAGCTCTATTGCCGCTACTTTATTTCATAAAGACGATGCTCGCCTTGTCTATTTAGAAAATTTTAGAATTGATGCTATTCCCAGTGGGTATATGTTAGTCTTATCTAATATTGATAAACCTGGAGTAGTGGGTAGGATAGGAACAATATTAGGTAATAATAATATTAATATTGCAGCTTTATATATGGGTCGAGAACCTATAAAAGATAAACAGATTTTAGTGATAAATGTAGATAGCTTTGTACCAGAAGAAGTAATTTCAGAGATAAGGAATTTAGAAGAGATCTTAAGGGTAAAATTAATCAGACTATAAAAAGGATATTAAGATGGGTCAAACTATTGCAGAAAAGATATTAAGTAGTCATAGTGATAAGAAAGTGTATGCTGGTGAGATAACCATAGCCAAAATAGATTTTTGTTTTGCTCAAGATGGCACGGCTCCTCTGGCTATTAAAGCTTTCCAGGAAATGGAAGCTCATCAAGTCTTTGATCAAGAAAGAGTAGCTTTGGTGATAGATCATAGTGCTCCAAGCCCTAATAAAGATGTCTCTAAACTTCATAAAATGATGAGGGATTTTGCAAAAGAACAAAAAATTAAGATATTTGATATTGGAGAAGGGGTTTGCCACCAGGTAATTCCAGAAAGTGGTCAGATAAGTGGTGGTGATTTAGTAATAGGGGCTGATTCTCACACCTGTACTTATGGAGCCTTGAATATCTTTGCTACCGGCATGGGCTCTACAGATGTAGCGGCTTGCTTTATGACGGGAAAGATTTGGCTTAAGGTTCCAGAAACCATTAAGGTTATATTGAAGGGGAAGTTATCTAAAAGTGTCTTCGCCAAAGATTTTATCTTACATTTAATTGGAGATCTAAAAGCTGATGGAGCGAATTACCAAGCTGTGGAGTTTAGCGGAGAAGGAATAGATAGTCTTTCTATGGACGGTCGCTTGACGATCGCTAATATGGCTATCGAGATGGGAGCAAAGGTGGGAATTTTCGAAGGAGATGAAAAGACTAAAAACTGGCTAAAAGAACAGGGAGTAAAGAAAGAGATAAACTTTATCTTTGGAGACTCTGGAGCTAATTATAAAGAAGTATTAGAGTATGACTTATCTGAAATTTCTCCTTCTTTGGCTATGCCTCATACCGTTGATAATGTTGTTAGTGTTACTAAATTAAAAGGCATGAAAATCGATCAAGCCTTGATAGGAACTTGTACTAATGGTCGGATAGAAGATTTAAGAATAGCTGCTTTGATATTAGAGGGGAAGAAAGTTCATCCCGATGTAAGATTAATTGTCGCTCCAGCTTCTAAAAACATTTACCTTAAAGCCATGGAAGAAGGAATTATTCAAACCTTAGTAAAAGCAGGAGCAGCGGTAGTTACCCCAGGTTGTGGTCCTTGCGTAGGCACCCATAATGGTGTTCCTAGCGATGGAGAAAAGGTCATCTCGACCGCTAATCGTAATTTTAAAGGAAGAATGGGAAATAACCAAGCCGAAATTTACTTAGCTTCTCCTGCAACAGTAGCTATTTCAGCTCTAAAAGGAGAGGTTTTCGATCCAAGAGAAATTTAAAAAAATATTCTTAGGAGTAATGAGACTAAAAGGAGGTTGTCGAAGATGCCTACTCGACAAATAAGTGGTTTTAGCCATAAGTTTGGTGATCATATTAATACTGACTATATTATTTCAGGGAGATATAAGTTTTCTACCTTAGATATGAATGAATTAGCTAAGCATATTATGGAAGATTTAGACAAGCACTTTTATGAAAAGATAAAGCCAGGGGACATGATAGTGGCTGGAGAAAATTTTGGTTGCGGTTCTTCCAGAGAACAAGCTACTTTAGCCATTAAACATGCTCAGATTTCAGCAGTCTTAGCGAAGTCATTTGCCCGGATTTTTTATCGAAATGCCATTAATGGAGGATTGGTGGTGATAGAATGCGATACAGATAAAATTGAAGATGGTGACCAATTAGCTATTGACTTAGAAAAAGGAATGATTAATAATCTTACCAAAAACATAGAAGTAAAAAGCCAACCACTCCCTTTAGCGATGATCAAGATACTATCTGAGGGGGGATTAGTGGCTTATTTTAAGAAGTATAAAACCTTTGAAGTAAAGTAGTCCAATGAAGGAAATTATTCAAGAAGAGCTAAGATCTAAAGAAAGATACCTAATTGTTTGCCCCGAGGAAGATTCCTTTTACTTAAAAATAGCTTTTCATTTGGTTGAGAAATTAAGGAATAAAGGGGTGGAGGTAGAGAGAAGTGTAGATTTAAAAAGTAAGGAAGAAATTTTAAATTATAGTGGCCAGAAAGGGATAAAGAAGGTTATCTTTATTGGTTTATCTAAAGAAGAAGTGGTGGTGGTGGATCTTAGCACCAAGAAAGAAGAAAGTTTAAAGATTATAGACATTTTATCAGAGGAGTAAGTTATGAGTGTTGTAGTAATTGTAGGAGCTCAATGGGGAGATGAAGGCAAAGGAAAGATTATTGATTATTTAAGTAAAGATGTTGACATTGTAGCTCGTTTTCAAGGAGGAGATAATGCTGGTCATACCGTAATCTATAAAGACAAAGAGTTAGTTTTGCATTTAATTCCTTGTGGTATCTTGCATGAAAAGGCAATATGTATCATTGGAAGTGGAGTGGTCATAAACCCTAAGGCTTTGGTTAAAGAGATTAATAACTTAGTTTCTTTAGGTATAAATTTAAAAGATCGACTTTTTATTAGCGAGAGTGCTCATGTAATTATGCCTTATCATGCTTGCCTGGATCGAATAAATGAAAGATTAAGAGGAAAAGGAAAGATTGGCACTACCGGGAAAGGGATTGGCCCTGCTTATATGGACTTAGTTTCCAGGGTAGGAATTAGGATAATCGATCTTTTAGATAAAGAGATCTTTGTTAAAAAATTAGAAAAGAATTTAGAAGAAAAAAGGTATTTTTTGGAGCAATATAATGGCTGGGGAGAATTTAACTTTGATGAAATAAAGGAAGAGTATCTAAACTATGGTCAAGAGATAGAGAAGTATGTCTCTAATACAATCGTATACTTAAATGAAGCTATTAAAGCTCAAAAGAAGATATTGTTTGAAGGAGCTCAAGGAGCCCTTTTAGATGTCTATTATGGCACTTTTCCTTATGTGACCTCTTCTAATACTACTGCTGGAGGGGCCTGTATAGGAAGTGGGATTGGACCTACTGAGATTAAAAAAGTAATAGGGGTAACGAAAGCTTACACCACCCGAGTGGGAGAAGGTCCTTTTCCTACTGAGCTTGATGAAGAAATGAACAATCAGATGAGAATAAAAGGAAAAGAATTTGGAGCTACCACAGGAAGACCGAGACGATGTGGCTGGTTAGATATAGTAGCTTTGAAACATGCTAAGTATATTAATGGATTTAAGAGTATCATTATGACTAAACTTGATATTCTTTCCGGATTAAAAGAGATAAAGATTTGCACTGGTTATAAGTACAAAGAAAGAATCTTAAAAGACTTTCCTAGTTCCTTAGAGATATTAGGAAGTTGTCAACCTATTTATGAAATTTTACCTGGTTGGGAAGAAGATATCTCAGAGATTTCAAATTTTAAAGATCTACCTTCTCAGGCAAAGGGGTATCTCTCTAAGGTCGAAGAATTATTAGAGGTCAAGATAGAGTTAATTTCTACAGGACCTAAGAGATTTCAAATAACTTCAAGAGAAGTTTATGATTAGAACAAGTAAGATCTGGGTGATGGTTTTTTGAATAAGGATGTGGATGAATATTCTTTATCTTCAGAAAAAGAAGTTTATGATTAGAACAAGTAAGATCTGGGTGATGGTTTTTTGAATAAGGATGTGGGTGAATATTCTTTATCTTCAGAAAGAGAAGTTTATGATTAGAACAAGTAAGATCTGGGTGATGGTTTTTTGAATAAGGATGTGGGTGAATATTCTTTATCTTCAGAAAAAGAAGTTTATGATTAGAACAAGTAAGATCTGGGTGATGGTTTTTTGAATAAGGATGTGGGTGAATATTCTTTATCTTCAGAAAAAGAAGTTTATGATCAGAACAAGTAAGATCTGGGTGATGGTTTTTTGAATAAGG
>Ga0180009_10007970_pt1 | contig 10650 bp, 8 predicted proteins | sample OS_PC_MetaG_FD_123537 | JGI IMG/M metagenome (GOLD analysis project Ga0180009, IMG submission 123537) | Groundwater microbial communities from the Aspo Hard Rock Laboratory (HRL) deep subsurface site, Sweden - OS_PC_MetaG | ecosystem: Environmental > Aquatic > Deep subsurface > Groundwater... | reverse complement strand
TTTATCAAGCCCAGGAAAGTAACCGAATCCTGTATGTGGAGGGCCCGGGACAGCCTTTGTAGCTTTTCCATTTCATATTGGCTATGGTCATCGCCACCGATTATTACCAGTCTTAGCCTGTGACTGTTTTGTAGACAGGTCATAGCCACCAGTAACTGAGCTATACCCTTTAATGGCTCAATCCTGCCCACAAACAGGATGATTTTATCGTCACCAAAGCCTAGCTGCTGCTTTGCCATCTCTTTGTCTATGGGCTGGAATAGATTCAAATTCACTCCGCACGGGACTACACCAATTGTCTCCGGCGAAGCGCCGTAGTGCAGAATGAGCTCCTCTTTTTCTTTCTCCGTTGTGGCGATAATATGATGGCAATTTCGTGCCAAGTCTCTTTCTGTCTCAATACGAAGTTCAGGCTCATCTTCTCCAATACCAATAGTATTTTTAACAGCACCTAGTGTGTGGAACATGGTGATATGAGGAACATTCCACCAGCGGTGTAGATATTTCCCTACCCAACCCGAAAGCCAGTAATGGCTGAATACTAAATCATATCGGAGACTGTTATGCTTCCTGAAATTCTCCAAATTGCAGGCAAAGTCGGGAAGATAGGAATACACGGCTAACTTATGTATCTCCTCACCCTCGCCAGCTCTAAGGTGAATAAGTCGAGTATTCTGGCCAAGATTTACAATCTGATTATCATTTGGGTCATGAACACGGGTATAGATATCGACTAAATGTCCTTGCTTACCCAGTTCGCGGGCAAGCTCCCGGATGTAGACACTCATACCACCGGTATCTTTAGCTCCAAGATTCCCTATGGGGCAACTGTGCACACTGAGCATAGCTATTTTTAGTCGCCTGGCTGCCATGGGGTTCTCTCCTCTCTAGTGTCACTTGATAGTTATCTGGCAACTGTATAAGGGGATTTCTCTGCCGCCCAAGTGATATTTGTAGGCTTCAGCTCCCTTCAGGAAGTCGAACCTTTTCCTCCCCCTGCGGATGCCATCCTTGATGCAAAGAACCTTAGAAAGTAGCCCCACACTTAAGGAGCTGTATTGGGGATTGTAGCCACTGTTATAGAGATACATGCAATCATTGTAATCGAAGCACATAACCATAGCCGCAGGCAGTGTATCTAACTCCAGAATGCCAAGCCTCAACAGTCTAGCCTTGGCCATAGTATCTGCCATTGACCTGAAGAACGATTCCATCTTGGTAGTCATAAAAGTTGCTTTCTCTTTCCTAGTCTTCGAAAACAGCTTTAGAAAGGTATCCATAATGTCATGAACAGCCGTACTATCCTCAACAATGTGGTAATCTACGTTACCTGCTTCCCATAGTCTCCTTAGTTTGCGTCTCACTTCATGCCGTTGCTTTCCGGTCAATATTCCCAGATATTCGTCCCAGGTAGAGGGTAAATCTAACTCTAAAGAAACATCCACCAAGTTGCAAAGAACCTCATACTTCTGGTTCTGGGCTATACCTACCAGGTTGGTGAGCACCGTGGAATCAGGTCTCAAAGGGCTCAAGTCGAGATGATTAATACCCTTCTGCCCTAAATCGTCGAGCAGGATACTAAAGAAATCCCTTTCCATTCCGCGAGCAACAACAAAGTCAAGGTAATCACAGACATCAGCACTACCGATGATAGAGGCTGTTTTCTCCTTAACCAAGAGCGGGGCAATGCCAATGATTTTCTCTTTTTGCCGCACAGCACACAAATATAACTCAGTTCCAGAGCCAAATGCTCGCCACCAAACCTCTAACCAGCTCGGCAAAACGAATATCGAGTCCCATCTTAAATTGTACCTTAAATCGGTCCAGTAAGAAGTTAGACTAGCAAAACTCTCTTGGGTAACGGTATAGCCCATACATGCACACACCGGTTAGCATTTTATCATACTTAAATCAATGTAGCCATATGTGGTTGGCTAAAATCTTTGTGTGCAAGAATGCCAAGCCTTTAGCCTTTGGTGAGGCCGAGCTATTTACCTTTGCTGGCTATTTACCACCTGAAGCTTCCACCGGGGTTGAGAGCGAGACACATATCAGGAAATTAGACCCCTATGTAGCCAGGTGTTAGCCCAAGAGCCGGTCGAAGTGCAGCGCGCTATTATCGGGATACTGAGTATCTTGAAGAGCATTGCCAAAGGCATTGAAGAATAGCCATACTAGTGAGTTTGAACATAGCTGTGCTTAAACGATAAACATTGACTGAAACAATTGTCCGTTACGTGTGACAGGTAACACAAAGCTGGATATTCGTCGACGGGAATATCCAGCTTTGCGCAGGCATCCTGATAGCTTTACAATTAGCTCTAGCCCTTGCCTATCCTGAACATCTTTGTCCCACATACGGGGCATACGCCCTGAGTCGCCGGCTTCCTGTTCTTCATGATTATGCTTTTGGCATCCTTCATCTCTCTTTTGGCGCGGCATTTGACACAATACGCTTGCATTTGGTCTACCTCCATTTTTAGTGTAGGATAAAACATTACTTACTCTAATGTCAATAGTGCACCCGAACTGCACCTTATAGCGTTTTGTTCAATGTTCACATGTTGACGATGTCAACTTTCCCTTGCTTGACAAGGCTTGATTGTTGCTGTTATTTTACAGATGTGGAGGAGAGACCGGAGATGCGCAAGAGGAAAACGGTGATTCAACCAGCCACCAGAGATACAGGTTTGGACATAAGCCCACAGGACATAGCGGATGGCATGGAAGATGAGCTTCTGGTCATTGATAGTGAGTACCGGGTCTTGTTCGCTAATTCAGCGGTGCGGGGCAGATTTCAGAAGGGAGCCGAGTCGCCTATCAGGCGCCTTTGCTACGAGGCCCTCCATGGCAGGGATAGACCGTGCAGTGCACCTCTGTGGGATTGTCCACTCCAAGAAGTCTTGCAAAGCGGCAACATGACAACAGTTATCCATCCGGTTCGCACCCTCGGAGCCGACACATACCTCAAGATCACCACCTATCCCCTCCGGGATAGCCATGGCAACACCAAGGCAATAGTCGAGCTGAGGAGGGACGTTACCGCAGAAAGGGAGCTGGAGAATCAGATTCTGAGGCGGCATCACCAGCTTTTAACATTGAGCCACATTTCAAGTGCCGTAAGCGGGCTGCGGGACTTGGATGCCGTCCTAAGGATCGCTCTGGATAATGTGCTGGAGATCATTAATGGCGTCATTGGAGGAATTCTGCTCTTGGACGAAACGACCGGAACACTACACTATCGGGCACAACGCGGCCTGTCCGCTAAATATACTGAGAATAGGCGGATATCTCTTGGTGAGGGAATAGCTGGAAGGGTAGCCCAAAGCGGTGAGTCCATGCTGCTGGAAGACATCTCCAAGGATCCGCAGGCTGCTCTCCCCGATTTGGCGAGCGCAGAGGGTATTAAGGGATTTGTCAGCATTCCTCTAAAGACAAAGGATAAGGTAGTAGGTGTGATGAATATCGCCAGCCATATGGCCGGGCACTTCGGTGCAGATGATGTTTCCCTCCTCAATTCGATTGGCGACTATCTCGGCACCACAATTGAGCAAGCAAGACTATACGAACGGCTGGTGAGAGTGGGAGAAAGATACCGAGTCCTTCTTCGACACGCTCTCACTGCCCAAGAGGAGGAGCGAAAAAGGATTGCCCGAGAGCTGCACGACGAGACCAGCCAATCGCTTACCAGCTTGACCCTGACCCTGCAGGCTATTATAGGGATGGCAGAAATGAAAGGTATTGGGGACACTGAGTTTATGCAGAAGCTTAGGACGACACACTCCTACGCAGTTCATGCTGGCAATGAGATAGTAAAGCTCATGAAGGAACTTCGCCCCACCTTGCTGGATGAGCTGGGAATGTCGGCGGCAATCCACCGGTATGCCAAGGATACCCTTCAAGCTAGAGGCATTAATGTAGCTGTAGAATTTATAGGCACTGATAGGCGCTTCCCGCCTGAAGTTGAAGTAACGCTTTTCCGCATCGCTCAGGGAGCAATAGGCAACATCCTGGAGCACTCAGGGGCAAAGAATGTCTCAATCAAGCTGGAGTGCAACGCCAGTGAGTGCGTATTACAGATAAAGGATGATGGCAAAGGCTTTGATGCCAGTAAACTGACACGGGTGGACCCCAGCGGCCGGGGAGCAGGCTTGTTCACCATGAGAGAGAGAACTAGTTTGGTAGGCGGCGCTGGTTATGTTGAGTCCAAGCCGGGGCAAGGGACGAAGATTATAGCCAAGGTTCCACTGACAAGGACTATGATAGATGAAGAAGATAAGGGTATTAATAGTTGATGATCACACCCTGGTGCGAGATGGAATTCGTGCCCTGCTAGCCCTAGTTGCAGATGTAGAAGTTGTCGGCGAGGCAGCAAACGGGAAGGAAGCCCTGGAGAAAGTAAAAGGACTTGCACCGGACGTGGTGCTTATGGACTTGGCGATGCCTATCATGAGTGGACTTGAAGCAACGCGCAGAATACGCAGGGAATTCCCGGGAATAAGGGTGCTGGCGCTGACCCAGTATGATGATAGCGAATATGTTATCCCTATTATCGAGGCAGGTGCCTGCGGGTTTGTTACTAAGATGGCAGCATTTTCAGAACTGGCTGCAGCGATTCAGGCTGCCTACAGGGGTGAGTCCTATCTATCTCCGTCGGCGGCAGCGGCCCTTGTTGAGGAATGTCAGCAGAAAATCACTGCCGACGGGGAACAAGACCCTTACCAACTGCTGACAGATAGAGAAAGGGAAGTGCTTAAGCTGGTCGTCGAGGGACATACTGCTCGGGAAATAGCCGAAATGCTGGTCGTCAGCCCTAAGACCGTAGAGTGGTACAAAACCAGCCTAATGAACAAACTGAACATCCACAATAGGACCGACCTCATTAAGTTTGCCATACGCAAGCGGGTTATAACCCTATGACAGCATAAACGAAACTCCCCTCATTCACCTGCCTCGGGTCTACGCTTAACCGGTACTTTTCCTAGGCACAAATTAGGCTATTTTCCAACAAACATTCCAGAAACAAAACCCTGTCTATCCTAGGGGATTTCCTATTGCCTCGCCGTAATCACTGGCTATAATAGAGGTAGAATTCTGTTTATTCCTGTTCAAGGGGTGCCTGATGTATTCACCCGTGACTGACAATAATCAGGGCTATCAAGCCAATCGAGCCGAGAAACTCACTCTCGACCATAGCCTCATGCCTCCGTGCCAAGCTGCCTGCCCTTTACATATGGATGTCAGAGGATATGTTGATTTGGTTGCCCAAGGAAGAATCATGGAAGCGCTACAGGTCATAAGAAGTGACAACCCTTTCCCATCTATCTGTGCCTACGTTTGTACTCATCCCTGCGAGGATGCTTGCCGGCGCAGTCAGGTAGACAAACCTGTTGCTATCCGGGCGTTGAAGAGATTCGCCGTGGAATTCGGTGGTGACAGAATGATTCAGGCTGAAGCCGAGACTACACACCATGAAAAGATTGCCATAGTAGGCTCTGGTCCGGCAGGAATGGCTTGTGCCTACTATCTGAGGAAGCTCGGCTATCCGGTAACCATCTTCGAGGCTCATTCGGAGCTGGGGGGGATGCTCCGAGCCGGTATTCCTCAATACCGCCTTCCCCACCAAGTAGTGGATACTGAAGTCAAAAGGCTAACTCAGATGGGGGTTGAAATCAGGACGAATACGAGAGTGGTATCTCTAGACCTGCTATTTGACCTAGGCTACAAGGCTATCTTTATAACCATAGGTGCCCATCAGAGCCTTAGGATGGGAATAGAAGGAGAGGAAAGCCCGGGGGTGATAGATGGGGCAACCTTCCTCCGTGAAGTAAACCTTGGGCTTAAGCCGTCTCTAGGGGAAAGGGTGGCAGTGGTAGGAGGGGGGAATGTAGCCATTGATGTCGCTCGCACTGCAGCTCGGCTGGGTGCACACAAGGTGAATATTCTCTACCGCCGTAGCCGGGCAGAAATGCCGGCAAATCCTGAAGAAGTAGAGCAAGCCCTGGAGGAAGGGGTAGAGATTCTGTTTCTGGTAACACCAACTAGAATAAAAAGGGAAAACGGGCGGTTAAGCATAACCTGCATAAGGATGGAGCTTAGCGAACCGGATGACAGTGGACGGCGTCGGCCGGTACCGATCAAGGACAGCGAGTTCAATAATGAATTCGATACCTTAATTGCTGCTGTTGGACAAGCACCTCAGACCCCGGGTGATTTTCGCCTTCGCATAGGCAAGGGCAGTACTATTCAGATTGACCCGGTCACACTCATTACCAATAGGGCAGGGGTCTTCGCCGGAGGAGATGCTGTCACCGGGCCGGCAACTGTAGCTGAGGCACTAGCCAATGGCAGGCTGGCTGCCTCCCGTATTGACGATTACCTCCAGCACAGGTATCCACAGGTTAGCAAAGAGGGGAGGCAAAAGCTGGTAGGCGACCTGCTGCCCGAAACGATAGAAATGATAAGGAAGATTGGTCGCCTTGAGCCACCAATTCTTCCCCCCGAAGCAAGAGCCAAAGACTTCGAGACAGTGGAGCTTGTCTATGACTGGGAAGCTGCTGTCAATGAAGCGAGAAGGTGTCTGCGGTGCGGTATGGGCGCGGAAATCCTGTTTCAAGATAAGTGCGCATCTTGCCTTACCTGCCTAAGGCTCTGTCCATATCACGCGCCCTACTTGGATGCCAGTGGTACAATCCAGATACCACCTGAGCAGTGTCAAGCTTGTGGTATATGCGTTGCTGAGTGTCCGGCGAAGGCGATAGTTCTGAGAAAGCCACATGACCGACGACTTGTAACTGAAGAGCTAGAGCACATCCTTAAGTCTGCGGCAGAATCAAAGTTGACCCCCTTCATTGTCGGCTTCTGCTGCCAGTACGGGCTCTTTGGCACCGGCACTCTGGCAAGCCTCTGGAGGGAGGCCAAGGCTGGTATCTGGATTGTGCCTGTTCTTTGTGCAGCCAGGGTAGAGACGGAACACATATTGCGTGCCTTCGAGATGGGTGCCGAGGGAGTTTTCATCGCTGGATGCGGAGAACAATGTGCTAGAGACAACACTGCCTCCTCGGTGTGCCAGCGTGTTGAAAAGGTTAGAAAGACGCTGGTGCAGATCGGACTTGAGCCGGAGCGCTTGCAGGCTTTCTTCGTAGACACCACCGGTGAGAACCCGGCCGAGGAACTGGATAAGTTTGTTGAACAAATAGGCGGGCTCTATTTAGCCTCGCTAGTAATACAGGAGGTAAAAAATTGATAGTCGCCGAGCAAAAGCCTTTAGAAGAAATCAGACGAATGATTGCCCCTTACCAGAGGATATTGATCCTCGGTTGTGGTACCTGTATGACGGTTTGTGATGCTGGTGGCGAGCGCGAGGTCTCGTTTCTCCACAACGCGTTGCGGCTTGCCCAGGCAAAGAGCGGAGACGGGACTTATACCTTTTCGGAATACACCTTGAAAAGACAGTGCGACCCTGAATTTGCGGATCTGCTTGCCGACAGGGTCGGCGACGTGAATGTCATTCTCTCGCTAGGTTGTGGCATCGGGGTACAAACGATAGCCGAACGTTTTCCACAGCTGCCTGTGTTGCCCGGTGTTAATACTTCTTTCATGGGCATGACCAAGGAGACGGGGGTTTGGGATGAGCGGTGTGCCGCCTGTGGCGATTGTAGATTAGCAGAGACCGCTGGCATCTGTCCCATCACCAGGTGCACCAAGGGGATACTCAATGGTCCTTGCGCTGGTACCAAAAACGGTAAATGTGAAGCCAACAAAGATATGGACTGTGCCTGGGTCCTAATCTATAAGCGTCTGGAGGGACTTGGGCAGTTGGAGAAAATGCGCCGATATTACCCACATAGGAACTTCCGTACAATTCCTAGACCCAAAAGAATAATGAGCAAAGCTGGTATTGATGTAGGAGGGGGCGATGGCTAACTCGCTATTTGAGGAAAAACTCGACTCCAATGAATTCTTGGTGACAACGGAAATCGGACCTCCCAAAGGGGCGGATGTTTCGGAAATGGTTCACCATATAGATTTGCTCAAGGACAAGGTTGATGCCATCAACGTCACCGACCATCAAAGCTCCGTAATGCGTTTCCCCTCGTTGGGTGGTTGTCTGTTGGTGAAGGAACACGGTGGTGAACCTATCCTACAGGTGACCTGCCGTGACCGTAACTGCTTGGCGCTTCAAGCTGACCTTCTTCTGGCATACTCTAGAGGCATCTGCAATGTGCTTTGCCTTACCGGAGATTGCATTGACGTGGGGGATCACAAGGAAGTAAAACCTGTCTTTGACTTGGATTCTGTTCAATTGCTGAAGATGCTCAGGACGATGGAATCAGGAACGGATATAGCGGGAAACGAACTCAAAGGTGCTCCCAAATTCTGCGTTGGTGCCTCGGTTCATCCCGAAGCCGACTTCATTGAGCCACAACTCATCAAGTTTGATAAGAAGGTTGCTGCCGGGGCGCAATTCTTCCAAACTCAGGGCATATTTGACCTAGGCAGCCTTCGCCGGTTCATGCAATATGCCTCCCAGTTCAATGTTAAAATCTTGGCAGGTATTATAGTCCTCGCCTCAGCCAGGATGGCTCGGTATATGAACGATAACGTCCCAGGAATAATTGTTTCTCAAGCCGTTATCGATGAGCTAGCCGGTGTCGAGAAAGGCAAGGGGCTTCAGAAGGGAATCGAGATTGCTGCCAGATTGATAAAAACAATAAAGGAGGAAAACCTGTGCCACGGCGTCCATATTATGGCAGTAGGCAATGAAGGGATAGTGCCTGAGATTTTGGAAGTGGCTGAACTGGTCGGTGTGCATCCTTAAGTGGCACTTTAGTAAAGCACAGCCGGAGGTTCGAGGGGGCTAACTAAATCTGATGTAAGGGGGGAGTGTAATAATGAAAAACAGTAGGTCAAGCAGGTTGGCTAAATCTAATATAGGGGGAGAAAGAAAAAAGAGAAAGAAGGGGAAAATACTAATCATAGATGACGAGCCTGATTTTGTGGAAGCTTGCCGGCGGACCTTGGAAGCCAAGGCCTATCAAGTAATGACTACCTCGAGCAAGGCTCAGGCCCAGGAGATGATGGCAGCAGAGCCCCATCTCGTTATTCTAGGCACGATAGCTCCGGCTGGACAAGCATTCTCCATGTATCAGTGGCTAGGACAGCATCCCAGGTATAAAGACATACCGCTCTTGGTGATTGATGCTCGGTATGAGGAACGTCCTATTAAGGGGTGGAGAAGGTTTGAGGGCGTGCAGCTGGATGGTGACGAATACTTATACAAGCCAATTGAGCCAGCCTCGCTGGTGCCCCGAATCCAAAGCTTGCTTGAAGCAGTGACCAGGAAGATAAGAGTGCTAGTAGTTGATGACCACACTATGGTCAGAACCGGAATATGTGCCGTTCTTGCATTGCAAAAGGACATGGAGGTGGTAGGCGAGGCTGTTGACGGGCAGGATGCGTTTGACAAGGCACTGCGGCTTTTACCGAACGTAGCGTTAGTGGATATAGTCATGCCGGTGATGAGCGGGATAGAAGCGACGAAACTAATAAACAGAGAATGCCCGGAGACAAAGGTTTTGATTTTAACACAATATGACGAGGAAGAGAATATGATTGTTGCCAAGCAGGCCGGGGCATACGGCTTTATTCCTAAGAGGGCGGCCAGCTCGGACCTCATAAGGGGCATAAGGTATGTAGGCCAAGGAAGATACTACCCTACGTCTTTTGCCGAGCTAGTTATTAGCTAGAAGCAAGGGGCGAGATTCGAAAGCAAACCTCCATTCTATTGTTGAGAGCGTGGCAAAGGCTGTAGGGGCAAAAGGTTGCTCACTGATGCTACTTCCCCCAGACAGGAAGCTACTGCGAATTCAGCAGGGGTTACACTAACTGACGACGATTTTATATTTAACCACCCTGACGGCAGAACCACTACCATTCCTAATCACCCAGGGAGAGACCTAGCTCGCCCCCTGATTCGCGAAATTCTTCGTGAGATAGAACTCACGCCAGAGCAATTCCAGAAGCAACTAAAAGGGATGTGAATACCATTCAGAGATAGAGAGGTCGTTTATTAAGGGCAGTCTTAGAGGGGTGAAGCCCCTCTTTTTTAATATCTTCCCCTTCATGCTAAGAATACATCTCCCTATTATGGGGAAGGGGATAAAGGGGATAGGGTTGGCAAACAATCTCTAGCCCTGTCTTAATGGAAGAGGAGCTGATATAATAGAGATAGTCATCGTCAGCGAACAGTAAACCACAAATAAGGGGGGATTAACATGGAATGGGGAATGGCAAATCGTATGGCACAACTAATTCAAGCTGATGGTCACTGTCTCTTTTTGCCAGTAGACCATGGATATTTTCAAGGACCGACTAGAAGGTTGGAGGAACCGCGCAAAACTATTGAGCCACTCCTCCCTTACGCCGATGCCCTCTTTATCACCCGGGGAGTGTTACGCTCATCAGTCGACCCCGACAAAAGTAAACCAATCATTCTTAGAGTATCCGGCGGCACCAGCATGGTCGGCAAAGACCTGGCCAATGAAGGCATCACCACCTCTATGGAAGAGGCTATCCGCCTTAATGTGGCGGCAGTGGGTCTTTCCATCTTTGTTGGCACTGAGTATGAGCATGAGTCACTATTAAATC
>Ga0180009_10007969_pt1 | contig 10651 bp, 8 predicted proteins | sample OS_PC_MetaG_FD_123537 | JGI IMG/M metagenome (GOLD analysis project Ga0180009, IMG submission 123537) | Groundwater microbial communities from the Aspo Hard Rock Laboratory (HRL) deep subsurface site, Sweden - OS_PC_MetaG | ecosystem: Environmental > Aquatic > Deep subsurface > Groundwater... | reverse complement strand
AGTATAGTAATTTCGTCCCGGTTTGGCACCGTCACAACCGGCCACCAGAAAGAAATGTCGAATATCTCCTGATTTCACGGCTTCGATGACCTTGTCCGCGACACCGAGAACGGCATTTCGAGCAAAACCGACTGTAACCTCCTGCTTGACGTGGTCTTCATCAAAGCCTGGAAGCTCAAGGGCTCTATCGATGACTGGCTGAAAATTCAGATCCGAAATATGGGGAATGCCCGGCCATCCAACCATGCCACTGGTAAAAAGATTGTCTTTATATTCATTCTTAGGCCGCTGGATACAATTGGTGGTCATCAAAATGGCTCCAGGAAAATCAGCAAATTCTTTAATTTGCTTTTGCCAGGCCGTACCGAATTGGCCGTAGAAATGTGGATATTCCTTCAACTTGGGGTAACCATGGGTTGCGAGCATCTCGCCGTGGGTGTATATGTTAATACCTTTCCCTTCAGTTTGTTTTAGCAATTCTTCGAGATCTTTCAGGTCATGACCCGACACAAGAATGGCTTTCCCCTTCTTATAACCCAGCGGCACCTTTGTTGGCACAGGGTGACCATAGGTGTTCGTATTGCCGGCATCAAGCAGTTCCATTGCTTTATAGGCTGCTTCACCGCACCTGAGCGCCATCTCGACCCAGTCTTCAACACCCAGATCATCGCTTTGAATGGCCGCCAGTCCCTCATGCACATATGCATAAACGCTGTCATCTTCCTGACCTAAAACTAGTGCATGGTCGGCATAAGCACTCACGCCCTTAATGCCATAAAGAACTGTGTGTTTTAATGATAGGATGTCCGGGTTATCACCGGGGTAGGATTTTATTCCGACTTGCTCCCCTTGCTTAACCAAATCATCCAAGCTGGATTTGGGTTGAAAGGTGGCAGGCCCGTCAGAACTGCCAATATTGCCGCCGGAAGCGTCAACTTGTGATTTTAATTTTTCACGCAGGGTGGTGGATTGCTTGATCAAGTCTACAAATCGATCAGGGTCAAAATCTACATTTGTCAGTGTAGAGAAGGCTGCCTTGACCGTGAAAACATTTACGTCATTGTCTGAGATACCAACTTTTCGCCCTTCAACGGCTACTTGTGACAGTCCCATGAGTGAATAAAGGAGTAGATCCTGCAAAGCGGCAATTTCGGGTGATTTTCCGCAAACGCCCTGTACTGTGCAACCTGTGCCTTTAGCGGTTTGTTCACATTGGTAACAAAACATAAGGAATCTCCTTATTAGCAGTTTCAATTTTTAGGATTTGGAACCTATCGGTTTCTTGATTCTTGCATTATCTTGAATTCCATCACAATCAAGCATGCCAATGGTATCTTTTACTTTAAAATATCAAAAGATCTTTTCGGATTGCATCCGTCCTGATTGGAGCAAATATAGCGTATACAAAATCCTGGGGTCCAGTTTTCGCACTGAGAATTGGGATTAATTAATATATTCTCAGCCATTCAATCTATCAAATAGAAATCAACTGTCTTTTCGGTGTGTTCCGGGTTTCGGTTTCGATACGGTATTGAGTTTTGATCAGATTACCGGCTTAGACCGGATTTTTCAATCAATTATTGAATATATATGCATGCTAGGATTCGTGAGATCACCTATTAAGAAAAGAGGTGGGTACCGGATTGCTTATATTTCGCCTCCCGCATGAATAAAATCACTCCCGACGGCTTTGCCATCTCCGATTTACGGAGAACGGAAAGATTGCAAACAAAAAGAATGATTATTTTGTATCAGGCCTCGGCTTTACGGCTGATACTAAAGAGTGAGGATAAGGGTATCCGTGTTAAGAAACGGGCTTATCAGTCAACCGAGTTTCAAGTTTATTTTCTGGTCGAATCTTCTTGATGATTTTTGGGATAAAGAAAGAGCAAATGAACAAACCGATGGAGAAAAACACCTTAAAAGAGATAGGTTCTCCCCAGTTTCCGGAGGACCAGACCTCCTTCAGGGTTCCGATAAAAATGGAGAAGGGATCAGGGACGTACATCATTTTATAACATTTTCTTTTTCATCATGGCTCTTCTCAAAATAGAATAAGCTAAAAACTTATAATCTAATGTGCGTACCGGATTTTTCCCCGGTATTCATTTGAAAGAATGAATGAAAGTGTGCTTGTCACCGCCAGGGGCCAGGTGCGGTCCAGGTGCCGTGAAACCTTTGTCGATCGACAATAGAGGCTACAATAGGCTCGAGAAAAACCTTGACGGCCGCGGCGACATCCTCGAAGGACCCGGGTGCGTCGGTAAGTTTGGCCTTCTTGATGAATCCCAACCACTGAACCTTTTTGTCCTCATCCTTCGTGAAAGAAAGATCGAAGACCGTAGGGTTGACTGTTATCGGCGTGTTTCGGTTCTTGAATGTTTTCTCGATCGCTTCGGCCAATGTTTCGCCCCTGAAGTCGAACATGCGGGACAAGAACCAGATATCGTAGAAATCTTTCATCCGGCTGTTCAGGACTCCAAGCTTGACCATGGCCTGGAACTTCTCGGCGATGGTGCTCTCCTTGGTGTAGCCTTTCAACTCAGGGGGAGGAAAGTCAAGAAGCGCAGGATACGCGACCTTGCAGGGGCCCGGAACGATCACATCCCCAAATCCGATATCGATCTGCAGGGAGATCCGTACTTTGCCGAGGCTGCCCCGGACGCGGCAACGCACGCCCTCGTATTTAGCGCCTTCGGTAATCCTGGCGGCTGTCACCGTCTCTGAATGGAAAGCCATGCCATCAGGTTCGACTTCCATTTCGCAAATATCTTTCATCGCGGCGACAATCACTTCGAGGCTGTTGTCGATTCTTCCCAGGAGATCGATGTCCATGGTGGGGCGTGACCCCGGTCCAGTCCATACCGAAAACATCAAGGCGCCCTTCAGGAGGAACCTGTCCGCGTGGGGACTCTTGGAGAGCCGGTAGATGAACCGTTCGATGGCGAAGTGCTGCAGGAGTTCATTGAAAGTCCGGGTGGTATCCTTGGCCATGTTGAGAAGTCGCTGATGCACTGACGCGGCTGTGTTTTTGATGTTCTTCGCCATTATAGAATTGCCTCGAGGTAGGGACGGATGATCTTTTTCACGCGGCAAATCCCTGCATAGCGCATGAGGTTGTCCACCTTGATGCTTCTGCGTTCGCGGTAAAAGCGGACCGCCTCAACCACCGTATCAAGGCCGACCTGGTTGCGGAACTTGAAGCAGTCGGCGAGCGTCTTTTCCGGGCTGTAAATGCGCACACTCACGCCGTCGAGTTCATGGGCTTCCACTCCCTCGGTAAAAGCCTCGCCGGTAAAGCGGTAGGTCTTGATCGGCGGATGATCCAGGCGGGGTTCTTCCGCGCCGCGCGGTAGCGCCACATGCACCTCGTGGGGTATCTGGGTGGTGAGTTCGTGAAAGGCCAGCGCGGAAATGAGGCAGATCACACCGCCCGGAACCCGGGCTGCAACGGTCACCAGGTCTGGGTTGCCCAGCGGCGGGCTGTTTGCAAGACGATACACGCCGCGGCTTACCACCTCCAATGCCCCTGAGTCCCGCATGGCATAGAGCGTTCCGGGATGAATACCTGCCCGAATCGCCTGCGCCGTGCGAAGGATTCCGCCATGCTTCTTGAAGATACCGACTGCTCTGTCGAACCGGGAACCACGGTTTTTCGTATTTTGGGGTTTCATGATAATTTTACCTTCACATGTTTCTTTCTGTCGGTAATTTTATCAATTTGGGGTGTCATGTCAAGGGAGATTACCGGCCCGTGGTCGCCCGGCTGGCCGGATAACTCGGCTATCCCGACGCCACACGTTGTATACGGAAGAGCGAAGGAGAGGGACGCTCCCAGGTTTTTAAGTTTCTATTAAATTGGAGCCAAACAATACCGATTTTTTATACCAGGCCCGCTTGAGATATCTTTTGGCGATCACTACCTTACCCAAACCTATGATAATATTGGGAAATCCACGACTTTCGCTCTATTAGAACTCAGGTTCATTTTCTGGTCGAATCTTCTTGATGATTTTCGGAATAAAGAATGAGAAGGCAAACAGGCCGATTGAAAAAAACACCTTAAAGGAGACAAGTTCCCCCCAGTTTCCGGATGACCAGATCTCCTTCAGCGTACCGATAAAGAAAGTGAAAATAAAGGTGCCCACAATAATGCCCAGCCCGGTCCCAACGATGTAATCCCGGAAGCGCACCTTGGTCAAACCCATACCGAAATTCATCGGGGTAAAAGGAAAGTAAACCAGCCGCAGGTAGAGGACGGTGGCAAACCCGTTGCGCTCAATGGCATCGTCGTACTTTTTCAGGCGATTTCCGACAAGGGATGCGGCAAACTCCCGTCCCAAAGTCCGGCCGATATGAAAGGAGGCGCCGGCTCCCAGCATGGCGCCGAACCACACATATACAAATCCCCAGTATGCACCGAAAATTGCCGCCCCAAGGCCGGTCAGAAGCGTCCCCGGTAGAAAGAGACAGACCCCCACAGCATATATGAACATAAAAACCACGGGCGCCCAAAAACCGGCAGCATCCAAAAATCTGCCCAGTGCTTCGGGACTGAGATAGCCCTTAACCGGCGTATAACGAACCACGGTTATGGCCGCCGCAATAAAGGCCACGAGAATACCTGCTTTTATCAAGGCTTTTCCCGAACTCTTGGCAGATTGTTCAACTCTATTTTCCATATAAAGTCTCCTAACCCGGATAAGCCGAAAAAGTGAACTAAAGTGTGAAGTGAGCTAAAGTTGTGGAATTTTATCTTTTATAGAATGGTTTTCATCCTCAACTTTAGGCATTTTAGGCACTTTTAACTTTAGGCACTTCTTTGGAAAGTTTATTAATGGAATCAGGCCCGGATACTGTCCATTCCATTTTTCATGTTTTCGGCAGCAGAAGGACCCCGACTCCCGGCCTCATAAAAATGGAGCGCCTCCGCTCGATCACCGCACATTTCACACCCTTCCAAAATCGGGGTGAGAAATGACCAGCAGCATTCAACCGCATCCTGCCTCCAGAACAGGGTTTGATCCCCCAGCATGCAGTCCATTAGCACTTTTTCATAGGCATCCAAAGCGGGCCCGGAGTAATTCTGGTGATAATCGAAATCCATTGTAACGGTTCTCAGATCAATCCGTGCACCCGGATTCTTCGTTTGGAATGTCATGGTGATCTTTTCTTCCGGGAAGATACCGAGTATAAGCCGATTGGCGGTAATGGTCTCGCCCAGAACGTTTCGGAACAAGGAATGTGGAACGTTTTTAAACTGTATGGCAATCTCTGTTATTTTATCGGCCAATCGCTTTCCGGAAGTCAGATAAAACGGCACCCCTTGCCAGCGCCAATTATCCAGAAATACCTTCATCATCGCATATGTGGATGTCACAGAGTATGCATCAACGCCCGGTTCTTCCCGGTAACCGGGCACCGGTTCGCCTTCGATGACACCGGCTTCATACTGGCCCAGAACCAGGTATTCCTGCAAACTCGCAATTGGGAAAGGTCTGAGCGATCGATACACCTTTACCTTTTCATCCCTTACCCGATCGGCTTCAAATACCGACGGGGGTTCCATGGCAATGAGTGACAACAGCTGCATCATATGGTTCTGGAACATGTCCCGAAGCACGCCGGACTGTTCATAATATCCGGAACGCATCTCAACGCCCAACGTTTCAGTGGCCATAATGCTCACATGGTCCACATACCTTCGGTTCCATATCGGTTCGAAAATGGAATTGGCGAACCGGAACATCAAAACGTTCTGGACCGTCTCCTTCGCCAGGTAATGATCGATGCGGAAGATCTGGTGTTCCCTGAAGTGTTCATGAATGGCACGGTCCAGTTCGGTGGCTGTATCCAGATCCCGGCCGAAAGGTTTTTCAACCACAATCCTGGACCATCTGCTGCCATCGCCGTGTTCTGCTCCCAAGCCCGCCCTTCCCAGCAGTTGCGACACGTCTTTATAAAGAAATGGCGGAAGAGAAAGATAGAATATACGATTCCCATTTGTTTGATGGTCTTGATCGATTACCCGAAGATCATCAGCCAGTGCTTCGTAAGAATTTCCATCTTCGTACCGGATACGCCGATAGTAAAGTCTTTGCGCAAATTCAGGCCACCTTCCGGCATCATAATGGTTCTTGTCCCGTAAAACCCTTTCCATCCGCTTTCTGAACGTATCATCGTTCAGGTCGGTCCGTCCGGCTCCGACAATGGCAAAAGTCTCCGGCATGCCCCCATTTAAATAGAGACTATAAAGTGCCGGAATCAGTTTCCTTGATGCCAGATCTCCGGTGGCTCCAAAAATGCTGATGGTGCAGGGGTCGATTTCCCGGTCGCACACGCATTCACCCATTTCCATTCCCAAATCCGGAGCCACCGCAGACACCAGTGTTTCCCTTACTTTATCTTCTATTTTATCTTCGTCTTGCGTCATGATGAATTCCTTACTTGCATTCATCCGATTAGCAGGCCCGTCCTTTGAGGTGGAAGAAAAACTTCAAGCCTTTTTGAATCTTTTCCGAGAAAATCTTAGGAGAAAAGAAAGTCCCGGCAACCTTTTTATTGATCTCTCCAATGGTGGGATAAGGATGAACCGATGAAACAAGGGTGGATAGTTTGACTTTTCCATTGAAGATGGCGACCCATTCGCTGATCAACTCCCCGGCATGGGGACCTAATATTTGAACGCCGATGGGTTTTTCCTTTTTATCCAGAAGCATCTTGATTTTTCCCACCCGTTCACCTTCAGCCAGACTCCGGTCATTGTCTTTGAATTGCTCGGTCCATACCGTAAAATCGATTCCGGATTCCTTTGCCCGCTTCTCATTCATCCCGATACTGGAAAGTTCGGGATCCGTGTATGTACACCAGGGAATGTTGGTATAATTTGTTTTTCGCGGCAAACGGAAAATCGCGTTGCTGACCACAATCCCGCCTTCATAACCGGCTGCATGGGTAAATTGATACCCGCCGATGCAGTCACCGGCGCCGTAGATATGCTTCCGGCTGGTTTTCAGCCGATTGTTTACCTTAATTGCCCGCCGGTCAAATTCCACCCCGATATCTTCAAGTCCCAATCCGTCGACATTGGCAACTCTTCCCAAAGCCACCAGCAGCGTTTCGCCGGTAATGCTGAAGGCCTTTCCATTTGCGTCTTCCAAAAATACTTCCCGCTCACTGCCAAGATCCCTGGTACCCACGATCTTGGTCGAAAGATAGAACGTAACGCCTTCGGCTTCAAGTACCGCCTTGACGGCGTCGGCCATGTCTCTGTCTTCTTTATGAAGGATCTGGTCCCCCTTATCCACCAGCGTCACCCGGGTTCCCAATCGGGTAAAAGCCTGGGACATCTCGGTTCCGATGGGACCGCCGCCGAGAATGATTAGAGACGCGGGCAAATGGTCCAAACTGAATATTTCCCTGTTGGTGATGTAAGGTGTTTTGTCCAACCCTTTGATCGGCGGTATGACGGCAGAGGACCCGGTGGCTAAAACCCAATTCTTGGCTGAATAGTTCGCTCCATCGAGGGTGATGGTGTGGGCGTCCGTAAACCGGGCATCTCCAAAAACGACTTTTGCACCGAGTCCGCAAAATCTTTCTTCAGAGTCATGCTCCTGAATGGTTCCGATTACGGATGCGATCCGGTTGGCCACCGATTTAAAATCCACGGGCGGTAGATCCACTTGGGGAAGACCGAATTCTCCGGCATTTTTCATTAAATGATAGACATGTGCGGTCTTGATTAAAGTTTTGCTCGGCACACATCCGAAATGGAGGCAGTCGCCACCCAGCGTATGTTCTTTCTCAACAAGCAGCGTCTTGGCTCCCAATTGGGCCGAACCGGAAGTCACCGTCAATCCGGCCGCCCCTCCGCCTATCACCCCCATATCGTATTCAAAATTTGCCATGGGAACCTCCTTATCAAGAACTTAGGGGCTTCGCCCCAATTGGAATACTGGAATATTGGAAAGCTGGAATGATGGGTTTAAATGAATGCTATCGATTTTATAAAAAAGATCGTTTCCGCTTTTACACCCAATATTCCATTATTCCATGTTGCACTGCAATGTTGATCGTCAGTTAAAAACATAATACCAATAGGTTCTATAATTTCCGAGACGTCTAATTGCGGTAATCTTTAAACTTTACCCATTAAACTCCATTGAGCGACCAGTCATAATCCAGAAATTTTATCCTTATTTTATCCCGGTTGGCGGCCAAATCTTTCCTGAAGGCGCCTTCGGTATATTTCAAGAAAAATCCCATAATGTCTTTGTTAAAATCATCCTCGAACCACTTGAATATTTTACTCGCATACAGGGTGTTCCCCTCCAATCGATTCTGTTTGCGATCGTTCAGAAAGGCTCTTACCACTGCATCCAGTTGCTGTTCCAAAACGGCTCCATTATAGGGTTCGGATATCAGCGGCGGGCAGCTCTTGGATGCGCAGTTTATGGCAAAATGAACCCGGGGGTCCTTATACCTGGGCCGAAGGACATTGTGTTCAATGTGATCCAGCGTCACAATATCCCCGTCAATCCGGGCAATTTTTTTCTTCCAGGGGCTTTTCAATAGATTTCCAAGATCCTTGATGGAATCGATGCCCGGATAACCGGAAAGGATCAATTTTATGGTCCATGCGTTGTATGCATTGACATAAAAAGCAAATTGGTCATTTCGATCCAAAGACTCGGTTTTGGTATTCTCAAGTACCTTCAGGTATTGGTCCAGCCTGGCTTCGTTCCGCTTAAAACCGGCATAATCCACCACACCGTCTTTAACATATCTCCGAAGCAAATCCCCATAAATGGAGTGATCTACAGCGGCATGGGCACCGCCTAAACGGACAAGTAATACAGATATTAATAGAATGAACTGAACTCGCGGCCCTATCCATAATTTCATTTTAAGAACTCCTTTACAATCCCTTTTTGAATTGCATTGGTCATTTGCAGATCATCCTGATGCTCTGTCTTCTCGTAGTTGACAACAATAATCGCTTCAAAAGGATTCAGCCATGGTTTGTGCCCTTTTAATGGCGGTTTCCAGCCTTTCATCTGTTGAATCCGATTCTCCCAGGGTCGGTTCGACAACGACCTTTCTGACGTCGGTAAACCCGATAAAACCGAGTATCAGTTCCAAATATTTGGTCTGTAGATCAAACGACTCGAAATCGCTTCCGGCCGGATATTCACCACCGCGGGCATATGCAATAAACACGGGTTTATTCGTAACCAACCCCGAATATCCCTCATCCGGGGAAAAGCTAAAGGTGTATGACGGCTGCACAATGACGTCGATATACTGCTTCAATCGGTAAGGAATATTAAAATTCCACATGGGAACGGCAAAAACATACTTATCAGCAGATGTAAACTCCCCGATGACAGCCTCAATAGCCCGCCATGCGGTCAACTCCGCATCGGAATGTTGCCGGCCGTGTAGAATGGTGTACTTAGCCTGAAGGGCAGGTCCGTCAAAGGACGGTAGGTTCATCTGAAAGAGATTAATCACGTTGATGTCATCATCCGGATGCCTCTCTTTATATGTATTCACGAAGGCATCGGCCACTGCTATGGAAGATGAACGATCGCCTCTTGGAGATCCTTGGATATATAGAAGTTTGCTCATGTGCTCCTCCTGTCTGTATTCTTAAAATACTGATCCTTTAATTTCTTACCTATGTGTCGTATCACAGAGGCAATACTTTCACTTTCTATTTTGCGTTTTTATTTGCTGTTTGATTCATTGATGCAATGAATTTAATATAGGCACGAATCTTATTTTGTGAATTGCAGAGGTGGGAGTTCATACCTTGCGTGCCCCTCCAAGACTAGACCGGCAGGTATGGTTCCTAATTTTCCGGATAGATATCGAACCTCAACCACTTGAAGTTTTTTACCATCTCTTCAGAGACATTTTTTCCGATCCGCCCCATGAAAAAATTTTCCGGCTTTAAGCAAATATTCGGCTCATTGGTTTGATATTCTTCAAATCCGGACGATTCGTAGAGATGGACAAGCATGGAACGATACCGCTGTCTTGATAAATTCGTTCCATCCAGATCCCACGTCCAAGAGTATCCCACAAGATAGATAATTTTATCTTCTATTATCGGGCTTGAAAGAAGCAATTCCAGTATTTGCCTGGCTATCTTGGATGTCCGCCAGTTGCGACTGACTTCCAACGCTTTGATCTCCATCATCATTTCGGGTCCCAGCTTTTCCCACCGCTCACCCGATTCGGGATAGGCCAGGACCCCGAAGCCGATGATCCTCCGGTTGTCCGCAATGGCCAGCACCACGTTGGTATCTTTAATTTTAGCTATATTTTCAATGCTTTCCCGTTTTGTGTACAAGGACTTGTAGTGGGCGTAGGTACCGAATCGGTCGTCAAATTCTAAACTTCGAATCGCTTCAGGCGTGCTGTAGCCTCGGATAATAATCTCACCTTTTTCAGTGGAATATGTGGTTTCCATGGAATATTTTAGTGCCTTAATAATTATTTTTGTGCTTTTTCTGGCAGAATCTTTTTGAATGCAATAATAAGCTGCTCAAAGAAGTGCCTAAAATTAAAAGTGCCTAAAATGCCTAAAGTTGTGGAATTCTATCCTTTTTATAAAAAAAGATAGAGCAAAGCGATACCTTAACTT
>Ga0180009_10007968_pt1 | contig 10652 bp, 17 predicted proteins | sample OS_PC_MetaG_FD_123537 | JGI IMG/M metagenome (GOLD analysis project Ga0180009, IMG submission 123537) | Groundwater microbial communities from the Aspo Hard Rock Laboratory (HRL) deep subsurface site, Sweden - OS_PC_MetaG | ecosystem: Environmental > Aquatic > Deep subsurface > Groundwater... | reverse complement strand
TATTAAATCATATGCTGCTTCTGCGCTTTCCGGGAATACATAAATTTCATGGCTGCTTTCAGCAAGCTTGCTTCTCGCCCTAAATACAGATATTCTATGGAAGGGTGCTTCTGGCCCTTCGCTTGCAAGAGTTGCCATGAAAGGCATGCCTTCTGACATCCGCCCGGAGTCTATGTTTAGCATTACATTGTCTATCCCCATTATTTTTACAAGCCCTATGCTGCCATCGTCTGGCTTGTAATTGTCTATAAAGTTAACAACCTGTATTTCCTTATTTGATTTAACCTTTATATCATCAATCATACTTGTATCTGTCTGCGCTTTTGCCTGCAATTGATAGGCATAGTCGGTCCTCATACTGGGCGCTGTGTAAACTTCTATCTCTTTTAAATCACGAAGCGGAATGGCAACAAGATCATCAGGGACTTCGTCTCCAAGACTTTCTCCTGCCTCTTTAATATTCTTTGGTCCAACGTATACACTGCTTAGCCTGCTGCTGCTAAAACCACCTACATCTTCACTTACAAACCCGGAGCCTGTAATTGTCAGGTATGCTTCAGCATCCCCTTCCTTGTACAGCTGCCCTGACATTGCGCAGCTGAGCGCTCTTCCGCTTGCATCTTTTTCCTCACAGCCAAAAAATACTCCGGCGTTGCCGATTTCTAACACATAAATGCCGTCTTTTGACAGCTTGAACATCGGCTTTATCTTTTGCTGCGCGTCTTTCATAAACTGCAGTGTTATTGACTTGCCCCTGATTAAAACCGGGTTTAAAACATGCTGCCTTTCTTGCATCTCAAGCGGCATAAGCGCTCCGTCAGTAATCTCTATTTTATTAGTTGCAGTATTTGCCGTGACAGTGCCGTATAATTCTGCAAATGGAACAAAGCCTCCGCCAGTAATGTAATAATCGAGCATTACTGTTCCGATTTCCATGCATTGGGCAAGAAGCTCCCTGCCTTCGTTTTCGCTTGCCGTGAAAGAATCGCTGAGCCCCGTCATTATTGCATTAAGCTTTTCAGGGTTGTATTTTGTTGTGTATTCCCCGCTGCACACAACATTGCCCTGCGCATCAGGGGCGCTTTCAGCAGCAAGAACAGCAATTGATAGCATTAACATCGCGGCTATAAGACAGATGATTGTTTTTCTCATGGTTTCACCTTTAGTATAGTATAGTATATCCCCTATTTATAGGTTGCTGTTTATCTTTAAGTTAATATTATGGAAACATTATTCAGCTTTTCAACCTCTGGAAAGAGCATTTCCCAGATTTGATTCATACGAAGAGTAAGCCATACATTGTCTCGCATAAAGAAAAGATAGAATGCTGGTATAAAAAGATAATGGAAAAAAGAAAAGAAGTGGCTTATGCCGCCGCGCCATCTTGCTTACCGCGTAGCCTGCAAGTTCTATTCCTAATGCATTACTTAGCAAGCCTAATGTCTCCGCCAGACCGCTGCGGGTCGAAGTTGTTTGTTATTCGCACCCTGTCATCGATATGTATACTCTCTATTTTCCACATGCTTCCTTCGTTTACTACAACCTTTGCGCTAAGGGTACAAAACATATCCACAGGAATCTTTTTTTCCGCGGACTCCCTGATGGCTTTTGCTTCGAGGATGCCGTATCCACTGAAAGGCACTCTTTCGCCGTTATCGCGCCTTACAATGCCCTGATAATGTGCTCCCCTGCTGCCATTCTCTCTGGTAAAGAGCCGTATGCTTACATCTTCACATATTCCCTCTAAAGCAAGGCACTCCTCAAAGCAGTATCTTTGCCTGCCGTAGGGAAGATAATCTCTATCCAAGGGGCTAACAGAGCAGCCCCATTTAATGGGATCCTCATAAAAGTTGTATACCCCTCCTTCTTCAAGCACCTGCCTGCCATCACTTACTTCTTTGTAGCCTGAGCGCATTAATCCTCGCTCTCGGATGCATTGCTGTACGCTTATCAAATGGTCGCCCATAATATCCTCCGCTGTAAACTTAGCTGTTTCGATTTCCTTTAAATCAGCAGCCCTTTCCATCTGCGTTATTGCCTTTTCTATCTTTGCTGTTTCCTGCTCGTCGTCTATTTCTATGGTTTCCGCCAGATTTTGTTTTTTCATTTTCTTTCCTCCTGTATTTTTAGCGCAATAACTCAGGCTTCAAGTCCATTTCGAAATCAAAATCTCTCAGAACCGGATATCTTGTATATACATCAAACATCCTACTTATCTGTAAGCTGAATAAGTAGCCTGAGTTGATTGGCTCTTTTAATGCATCCTTCAAGCGGGATGCAACTAGTGGGTCTTCATATGCGCCGCATGTATTGATTATCCTTACTTTTTCAGCGTTCTTAAATAGCCTGGCAGCTTTCTCGGGCTGTCCTATTTCTTCTGCTGCCTTTGCTGCGGCATGGAAGTAGGTTTTTGTAAGTGCGAGAGTCCTATTCCAGTTAGGATAAAACCCCCTTTGTGTACATATCTGGGCCCTATAAATCATCTCACGTGCCGCATGCGTGTAGAATTTCATCTCATCTTCGCGCTTGCCAAGATAATTTGCAAGTTCGGCGCATGCTATAATATGGCTTTGTTCATTACAGTAACCTTCAGTAGAGCAGCCATGATTCCAATACAAGTTTATGGCTTTTTCCACAATGCCCTCAGGCACTGGCGCTCCGTTCTTAATTAATTCATGAATTCTCTCAGCTATTCCTGCTTTGGTGCGGTCTTCACACCACTCAATATTTGCCTCGTGTATAGCTGCCGTTATATCGCGCTCTATGCCTTCTGCCCTCTTCTGCCTTCTTCCGGCTGTGCAGCACCTTATCCGTTCCATCAGTGTCATTTTTGTTTTCATTTTCTCCCCTCCCCTGCATGCTCGTACAGCACAGGATTTCCGTCCTTGTCGCACTCCAATGTGTATCTCCCCCATGGAATCACACTGTTGCTCTGCTGCCCAACAAGTCTCAGCATAGGCTTTTCCCTGTTCAAGTCATCGCACTTGTCTTCAAGGGTTATTGTGCGCTTCTTTTCTGTACTCGGGCTATCGCATGCCTTTGTAATGCCATAGCAGGCGCCTCCAAGCAGAGCTGCGCCAACGGCAAGCCTAGCCAATGAATAGGCAATTCCGCGCAATAGTCCGCGTCTTCCAACTTTCTTATTCCATCTCTCATTTTCTTCGTCTGTCCTTTTCGTGTAATACTCAGGCGGATTTTCTATGATATAGCGGTATCCGTCGGTTCCCTCAACTCTTATGGCTGTTTTGTCAAAATAGCAAAAGCGGTCTCTGAACGGCTCGCCCGCGCGCCTCTTTATGTAGCCCTTGACTATCTTTGGCTCTATTTCCGGCCACCTTTCATGCCTTTCGACAGTTCCAATATGATTTTTAAACTCCACTGTGGTGAGCCTAAATACCCTCATCTTCCTTTCCAAGTTTTTGTCTTTCATTTTGTTTACCCCCTCCTGCTTTTTTGAGAGGAACAGGAAACCCCTTAATTTGTTACTATGTAGTGAAACAAGCATATATTTAAATTAGTGTAGTAATAATTATTACGAAAAATATATAAGCCAAAACATCCTCTTTTTTCACATGATTGAGGAAGTATTGTCACAAATAGGAATGACAAACAATGAGATTAAGATATATTTAACCCTCCTTAAGTCAGGCCAATTGTCAGTGAACGTTATAGGGGAAAAGTCAGGGCTTCACAGGCAGGTATGCTATGACGCATTAGAGAGATTGTTAGAGAAAGGATTTGTAAGCTATACAGTGCAGAACAGCAAAAAGCTCTTCAGGGCATTACAACCTGAAAAGCTGCTTGAATTTCTTGAGCAGAAAAAGGAGCTTGTGAAACAAGCAATGCCTGAACTTTCAAGGCTTGCAAAGCTTCCAAAGGAGGAAACAATAGTTGAGGTAATGAAAGGCAGGAATGTTATTAAGGCGATATTAAGGGATGTTGTGAGGGTTTTGAGTGGAAAGCACGCCGGCCTGATGGGGCTTGGCATTGATGAGGAGAAGTTTGAGGAAGAGGACAGGATAGCGATAAAGCAGTATATTAACCAGATAAAAAAGCTGAAGATGAAAGAGAGAATTATTGCAAGGCAGGGCGCAAAAATCTACTTTGAGGGCCCGCAAACAGAATACCGCCTTATAAAGCCCGAGTTCTTCAACCCCAACCCTACTTTTATTTACGGGAACAAGATAGCGCATATCATCTGGGGCAATCCTGTCACGGCAGTCATGATAGCAAATTCAGAGACTTATGACGCATACAGGAAATACTTTGAAATGCTCTGGAAGATTGCAAAGCCGCTGAAAAAAGCCGCTAAGGCATAAGAGTTTCCTTCAATACCATCTCCAAATCCTCTTTTGCTTCCCTAAAGCCCTTCCTCATCCTGTATTCAGGCGCGCCTTCTGCATTTTCCATTGAGGAAGTGCCTATGACAACAGCATTCGGATTTCTTTGCTTTATCAGCGGAATCAGGCCATATCCTATATCCTCAAGCGTGTTGCTAAACGCTTCAAAATCCCTGTCTTCCAAGCCGCTTATATCGCTGTAAGGCATCCTGTGGTCCAGAAGCACAATGCTGTAATTGTTATTCGCTATAAGCCCCTCTGCCCCTGAATAGCATCTTGCAACATCATAAGATTCACCGGGCATTGCGCTTTTTACAGCGCCCTCGAGCGCCTTAAGCGGAAGCTTCTGGTCCTCTACTATCAATATTTTAGCTGTCATTTTGCCTCCTGCTCTTAATCATGCAAGCCTAGCATTTCGTATATCTTGTCCAGTTTATGCATTCTCTCCGCGCTCCTTCCGTCTACTTCGTATATGGTGCCGTTTCTCTTTCTCATAATAAGGGCGCTTGCATAGCCGTCTTCCCCAACTCTGAAACCAACCTCATGGTCGCCCATAAGCAGCTGCCATAAGGATATCATCTTTACAGGCTTTTGCGCTCGTGTTTCCGGATTGTCTTTCATTTTACTGCCCCCTGCCTTCTGCCCCAATCTCGTAGAGGACCGGCTTGTGTTCTTCGCACTTGAGCAGGTACGCCTTTCCATCAAGATCCCTTATGAACGTACCTTGCTCATCTGTTGCCCTGCAGATTGCTTCTATTCCTTTAGGGTCTTTCCCGAACACAATAGCAGGTGCAACCATTGCGCCTACAGCTGCCAAACAACCCGCTCCGCATGCTGCGATTTTGCCCGCTTCCCACAAATCATGTCTTCTTTTCATTCTTTGCTCGTATCTTGCCCTTTCCTTTATTGCGTCTGTCTTTATCCTCTCCATTTCATTTACTGCTTCCATCTTCATCCACGCGTCAATTCCGTCTTCCATTTTCAATACCCCCTGCGCTTAAAGCCCGCACGGCTGTTTGTTACTATTTATTCATTAATACGCATATTTAAATATTCACTACTATTCTTATTAGTAGTAATATGGCTAAAGAAACAGAAGCATTAAAGGCAGCAGGGCTTTCAGAGAAAGAGGCGACTGTTTATCTTGACCTGAAGCTTAACGGCGAGAGCAGGACAGGGAAGATATGCGAAAGGACAAAAATCCCGAGCTCACAGATATACTCTATCCTTAATGCGCTGATGGAAAAGGGGCTTGCAAGCTATAAGATTGTGAACAATACAAAGGTATTTTATGCTTCAGAGCCTGATGCATTGGCAAATCTCTTTGAGGAAAAGGAAGCAAAAATAAAAAGCCAGAAGATAGAGCTTCTTGATTTTATCTCAAAGCTTAAGACATTCCAGAAAAAGCCTGAAAAGGTGGGCGACTTCAAGTACTTCCAGGGCGTCAGGGGCATAAAATCCCTTTACATGGAAATAATCAACTCATGGAAGCAGGGTGATGAGTACTGCATTGCATCCGCTCCTCTGGAGTCCTTCAGGAAGCTTGAGGGATTTTTCCTTGACGTTGTGCATAAAAAAAGAATAAAGGATAAGGTAAAGATGCGAATAATAATTAACAGAAACAGCTCAAAGTGGGCTGGCATAAGAAAGAAAATGCCCCTTACCGAAGTAAGGTTCTTGGATATAGACACAAAGACAGAATATGGCGTTTTAAATGATTATTTCTTCCTTGTCACATATTCAGAAGAGCCCTACGGGCTTTTGATGCACGACAAAAGCTTTGCGCAGACATATAAGGTGTTCTTTGAAGTGCTGTGGCAACAAGCTAAAAAATAAAAATTTATGCTATAATTGAGGCAAGCTTTCCGAGTGTGCGCCCTACTATGTAAGTCACACCGCACCATGGAATCCCTACAAGCAAGGTTTGTCCTACAGTCTCAATAACAGGCCCTTCTGATTTCATCCTTTCTAAATCCTGCAGCTCACGAACAGCGCATGCATATTCATCGTCATTGGTCCTGCATTTCATTAGTCGTTCTTCTGCCCTTTTTATTTTCTCTTCAAAGTCCTTGTGTGTGCTCATAAGCCCGGTTCCGGCGCCCATTGCTGCAAGTGATGCGCCTAATGCCCCTATTTCGCTTCCTTCAGAGAAGCACCCCGTATACCCTTGTATAAATCCGTATGTTACAGGAGCCAGCGCGCCCGCTGCAAGACAGGCACTGCCTGCAGCCCTTCGTATTCTGTCTCCTGCTGTTATTCTGTTTTCCAAGCTTTTTTCTTCCATTTTCTTACCCCCTGCGCTTTGAGCCCGCGCGGCTTTACGGAAAATCTGCTGATTTTCCCATATCCGAAATGCTATGCATTTCGAATATGTTACTATGTATTAGCACTCATCAGCAATATAAATATAAGCGCCCCCTTGGGGTGGAACGATAATAACATTTATAAGCATTAAACTCTTTACAAAAGCCATGGACACGGCAATACTGAAGGAGATAGGGCTTACTGAATCTGAAATAAAGGTGTATCTTGCATTGCTGGAGACAGGAAGCGCCAAAAAAGGCATTATAGTGAAAATGGCGGGCATCACTTCATCAAAGATATACGAAGTTATGGACAAGTTAATTGAAAAGGGGCTTGCAAGCTATGTGGTAAAGGGCAATGTAAAATACTTCAATGCAGCGCCTGCTTCAAGGATAAAGGACTATTTGAAAGAAAAGGAAGAAAAGTTAAAAGCCCAAGAAGAAAAGCTGGGGAAAATACTTCCGGGCCTATTGGCAATGCAAAAAATAATGGAAAAAAAAGCGGATGCAGAGGTTTATCGCGGATGGAAAGGCATGCAGGCTGTTTACAACAATCTTATTGAGTCCTTGAAGAAAGGGGATGAATATTACATATTCGGCGCAAGCAAGGGTATGGATGAAAAAAAGACAAGGGCTTTCTACAGCCAATTTAACAGGAAAGTGATTCAAAAACAGCTAAAGGCGCATATTATCTTCAATGAGGCGGCAAGGAACAATATTCCAAATGCTGAGAAGACAGGCAAAGTGAGGTACATTTCATTCACTACCCCTTCTGAAACCCTAATCTATGGCAATAAGACAGCCATTGTTCTATTAGAAAAGGAGCCTTTGGTAATTCTCCTTCACGGCGAGTCAATAGCAAAGTCATTCAAGGCATACTTCGATATCATGTGGAAGCAGTCAAAGCCTCTAAAGCCCAATCGTAAGGTTTAAATACTTGAACGAACTGTCTAATTAATTGAACAAATGGTACAACTAATTGAACTAATAGGGAACAAGAAACTGGCAAGCCTGCTTGTGTTCTTCCTCAGGCACCCGACGATGAAAGCCCATCAGCAGGACATTAAGAAAGAGGTTAAGATAGCAAAGGCGACGCTGATTAAATGGCTTAACATGCTTGCAAAGCAGGGTCTTATTGGATTTGCGCAGTACGGGCGCACGAAAATATACTCATTAAAAAGGGAGAATGCAATAATAAAGCGGCTCAAAATGCTGGATAATCTCTTTCTTGTTTCAGGCGTAAAGACAATAGCTGAAAAACATGATTCAGCTGCATATCTCTTCGGAAGCGCTGCAAGGGGAGAGGATGCTGAAGACAGCGATATTGATATTCTGCTTATTGGAAAAGTTAACAGGGAAGACATCATAAGGGACATAAACAGGATTTCAGAAAAAATCAAAAGGAATATAAACATCCAGATATTCTCGCCGCTGGAATGGGCGCAAATGGCAAATAAAGACAAGGCATTTTATGAAAGAGTTGAAAAAGACAAGGCGGAATTGTAAATGGACATAAGGGGATGCATTGAAAAAAGGTTCCTGGCAAAAATCAAGCCTGCTCCAGACTTGGTAAAGAAAGAGCTTGGCGAAGCTGATTATGATTATGAAAGCGCTGAAAAGGCATTTTCAGACAAGGACTGGAAATGGGCAATAGTGAAATCCTATTACTGCATGTTCCATGCGGCAAGGGCTGTTTTGTTCAAGCTTGGGCTAAAGGAAACAAGGCATTTTGCAATAGGCGTTGTACTGGAAGACTTATCAAAGAAGGGAAAGCTGGAATCAAAGTTTGTCAATTATTTTAATGCAGCAGTATCTTCAAGGGAGGATGCGGATTACCATTATTCATATTCTGAGGATACTGCAGAGCATACCCTTGAGATTGCAGAGGATTTCTTGAAATGATGAAAGAGCTTCTTGAAAAGCTGTAAGCAATTAATACCCGAGGATAGAAAACAAACAAATCACGCCGGAGGCCGGCCTTCTCAAGAACTTAGTTCTTCTTAAATTTCCCAATGTCATCAATCAAGTCAACATGCCCCAAGAACTGCGCCCTGCAGCAGAACCTTTTCAAGCCCAAAGAATCCATTACATCCTTCCTGTCTTCGCCTTTGGCAATTCTTGCATTAAACTCTTCCCACAGGTGCCCTATCGGCTTTCCGCAGCTGAAACATCGTATTGGTATCATCATTTTTATCACGTCCTAACGGTATGACTTCTGCCTTTTAGCTCTTGGCTTTGAATCGTTTGGCTTGTGAGGCTCGTTCCTTCGAACGTCCGCGACTAATAAGTGCCTGTCATAGTTTAAAAATTCTTTCTTTAGTGTCTTGCTGCCTGTAAAAGCAACAAGCCCTCGCGCCAAAGCAAGCCTGACAGCATCTGCCTGCGCCATAGCTCCACCGCCTTTAACAACAATATCAGCATTAATCTTTTTTGCAACTTCCTCTGCAAGCACCAAAGGCTCTGTAATCTTCATCTTTGCAAGCTTTGGCTCAATAGTGTCAAGGTGCCTTGAATTTACTCTTATAATGCCTTTGCCTTCTGTAATTGTTGCTCGTGCAATTGCCCTCTTCCTTTTTCCTGATGTGTGTGTTACCTTCATCTTGCACCTAGCTCGTACGACAGCTCCTTGAGTGTTAAATACTTTGTGGTTTCAAGCTTTTCAGAGCTTGCTCCCTTTACTGTTTCATATTTCTTGCCTTCAAGCTCTTTTGGAATGCCAAGGTGGCACTTGATTCTCGCAAGCGCTTCCCTGCCTCTTGCCTGCCTGTTTGGGAGCATGCCTTTTATGACATGCTTTAAAAGCCTGCTGGACTGCCTTCCGATAAAAGGACCATGAAAAGGCCCTCCTCTTCCACGCTGGTGCTTGTATTTCTCAATGACATCCCTTTTGTTGCCTGTGACAATAGCATTCTCGCAATTAATAATGTCAACGTTTTCTCCTTTCAAAGCATTTTTGGCTGCAAAAACAGCCAATCGTCCCATTATTAATCCAGATGCATCAACTATCATCCTATTACCCTCACTTTGCTTCCTTTTGGATTGCTTTTCATAAGTTCCTGTATTGAAACTGCCTTGCCTTTCTTGTTAATTTTCGCCTTAGCAGCTGCTGAAAAATTCCATGCAGCTACTGTGACCTTTTTTGTAAGCTCGCCTGCTGAAAGCACCTTGCCAGGCACAAGTAATGTTTCATTGTCTTCAGCAGCCATGTCAATATTTGAAATATTAACTTCCCTTCGCTTTCTTGTGGGTTTTGAAAGTTCCATTGCAACAAGCTTCCAGATTAATGCATTCTGCTTTCTTGCAAGCTCTTTAAGCTCTACAATCAGCTTCTGCAGCTGTATGTTTGTCGGCCCTGTTCTTTTTGCCATTTTAGAGAACATTCCTCTGTAGTAATTTTTTGCCGTTATCGCTTAATGTATATCCATATGGGCTTGCCCCATGAAAGCCATAGCCTCCACTAATACCAGCGCCTTGGATATAATCTTGCGCCTGTAACAGCTCAAGTATGTCATTTGCATTCTCTTCAGTAACATCAAACTCACCCATTACTTTTGCCCTGAGGTTTGCATGATCCATTTCTCTTGTTGCCAAAGGAAGCAGAATCTTTATTAAGTCTTTCTGCCCAATTTCCACAATGTCTGCTGTTTTACTGTCCATTTTTTCTCCGGAAATGCGGGGGCCGCGATTCGAACACGGGTACCCACTAAGGGACTAGGCCCTCAACCTAGCGCATTTGACCAGGCTCTGCCACCCCCGCATAAGGGCTTTGCCCTTATCAACCCAGTGGATTGCTCGCTTCGTTTGCAATCCCCATAGCTCGCCCCGTAGTGCGGGCTCGCGGGTGTTTGCTCCTTATCATGATAAAACAGCTTTCAGCTGTTAAACCAAATCACTTTTCCGCTTTTGCATCCTTTATTTCTGCATCAAGCTCATCCAGTTCGCTTTCAAATACTTCAATTGCTGTTGCAAGCATCTGCTTTACAGTAAGCTGCCCCCAGCTTTCAACATT
>Ga0180009_10007967_pt1 | contig 10652 bp, 7 predicted proteins | sample OS_PC_MetaG_FD_123537 | JGI IMG/M metagenome (GOLD analysis project Ga0180009, IMG submission 123537) | Groundwater microbial communities from the Aspo Hard Rock Laboratory (HRL) deep subsurface site, Sweden - OS_PC_MetaG | ecosystem: Environmental > Aquatic > Deep subsurface > Groundwater... | reverse complement strand
CGATCAGGTCGTCGAAGTCGAGCATGCCGGTGCGGCACAGGTGTTCCTCGTAGAGGGCGAAGGCGCGGACCTCGGCCCTGCCCCGCGGTCCGGCCGCGGCCGCCCGTGACCACGCCTCGCCCGGTCCGATCATGTCGGCCAGCTTGAACCGGCCGACCGCATCCTGCGCCGCGGCGCCGTTGAAGGCGCCGCATCCGGGCTCACAGGCCGCCGCTTCCCGGGCGATCTCCTCCCACACGGCGTCCTCGACGGTGCCGATCCGGTTCCGCAGCCGCCCTTCCTCCCGGAGGATCCAGAGCCCCAGGCCGTGGAAGCTGCGCACCTGGACGCCTTCGAGCCCCTGGGCCCCGAGCCGCGCCGCCATCTCCCGGCAGGCGTCGCGGTTGAAGGTGGAGCAGAGGATGCGCCCGCAGGGCGTGCCGCGGCGGTGCAGCTCGCGCACCCGCTCGACCAGCACGGTGGTCTTGCCGCTGCCGGCCGGGGCGATGATCTGCACCACACCGTCGCCCGCGGCCACGGCGGCGTTCTGCTCGGGATCGAGACGGGGCACCAGGAGCGCCGGGGTGTCCCTGCGCAGGGACAGCCTCCCCAACAATCGTCGCCACCGCGATGGCGGCGGGTCCGCGGCGACCGGGACCGGTTCGGCGTAGACCGCGGCCAGGTGCCGCAACCGTTCGAGGGTCCAGGGACAGCGCCACCCCGGGTCGATGAACGCGGCCGGGTCGAGTTCCTCGAGCCCCTTGTCGGCGTGCACCCGCAGCGTACATCCCGCCCGGAAGGCCGGTTCGACGACGTAGCCCAGCAGGACTTCCAGATCCTCCACGGTTGAGCAGCGGACACCGAGGACCGCGATCCGGGGGTGGTCCTGGAAAACCGCCACCAAGGGAGCAGCTGGATTCTCCAGTCCCTTCCGGGTCCCGCACCGGGCCTTGATGGCAGCGACGCCTGCCGCGAATCGCGGCCAAGCCAGGAGGTGGAAACCCGCACGGGACAGCCGGGAAGGGTCGCCAGATCCCGTCCACCATTCGAGGCGTCGGATTCGCTGGGCCATCGGTCCGGCAGCCAATTCCTGTTCCGGGAGAGGGCGGTTTGGGGCAATTCCCGCACCATTTGGGCGGTTCGAGGCGATCCCATTCCACAGAGGGTGGGGGTCAGGGATCTTCAGCAACATCAAGCGGAATAATAGGTATCTGTATGATCTATAAGGGCTTTGTTCATTGAAAATTATCCTCGGTTATGGTATGCTCAAATGAATGCAATCCCATGTCGTAGATATCTTTCCCCTCCATTGACGGGGAATCGCCAAGGAATACGGCGTTTCTTGACGAATCATCAAATGAGCAAAATCGGAGGGTGATCCGCATGACCACCCACCAGGTGCCGGTCGGGGAAACCACCACCATATTCGAAAATGGCGGAGTGCAAGAGTCCATTCCCGCGATCTCCGTCATCCCGGGCTCCCTGAAATTCACCTACCAGGCCTTCCCTGGGGGAGCGGACTGGGTGTTCGAATGGGAGACCGGCATCAAGACCGACCTGGCCCTGGACGCGGTGCAATGGGCGGTGTCGGGGGACTGCCCCGCGACCCTGCCCGGAGTCTACGGGGCAGGCGATCCGGATGTGGAGATCTCGGGTTACCCGACAACGACGGGGTACCACCATGTCCTGATCCTGCGGAACCAGATCTGCGGAGGGTCCGGCTGTTCGGTCACGTTCCAGGCCTACAGCGGGCTGGATTCGGAGCATGAGGTCTGGAGCGTGTGGTCGGGGGCCTATCGGTTCAAGGTCTGTATGCAGCCCTGAAGACCGGGGGGCGTGATTCAGGCCCACCTGAAGGAGTCGCGATGAGGTTCTGGAATGTGATGGTTGCCGGCATGATCCTGGCGGCGGGGCCGGTCACGGGCGCCGGCGGTGCGACCTGGAGGGTCGAGCGAGACGGGAGCGGCGATTTCACGACGTTGCAACCGGCCTTGGATGCCTGCGCGGCGGGGGATACCGTCCTGATCGGTCCGGGGGAATATCCGGAGATGACCCCACAGTACCTGCCGAATGCTGGTGGGTGGCTCGATATTTCCGGGTTGGTGAAGGATCCCGATCTGACCCTTATCGGGTCCGGTCCCGACGATACCATCGTTGGCCCGGCGGCATACGCCGGGAGGGAAAGCAAGGCGATCGCCTTCGATCTGTCGGGTGACCTGCGGATCGAGAACCTGACATTGAGGAATTCGGGAAATGGGATTTGGCTGGATTATGGCAGGTTGTTCGTGGAGGGGTGCCATTTTCTTGGGAATGAAACAGGAATTGGTTGGTATTCTTCTGGTGAGGGAGGAGGTGTCTGGAACTCCCATTTCCACTCCACCATATTGTACAACCATGGGATCACATTGTTGGGGACGGGGACGGGCATCGTGATCGAGGGGTGCACCTTGGAGGTGAGTTCCCTTTTGTTTCATGCGGTGCAAGGTGTTGTTGTTCAGGGTTGTGACCTGTTTGATGGCGGCTTGGGAGTGCAATTGCAAGGAGGGGCCGCCATCGAATTTCACGGTTGTCGGATATATGATAAAACAGGTGTAGGAATAGGGATGGTGCCAGGGTATAGCCGCGCAGTTATTCAGGATTGTGAAATTTCTGGAGGTATGGATGCGGTTAACGTCACGGGTTATGGAAACGAACTGGTCGTCACCAATTCGATTCTGACCGGAGGTTCACGGAGCGTCGTCAAACTAGATAATCCTGGGCCAGCCAATATTCGTTATTCAGAGCTTCACAAGGGCTCCAGTGACATCATAGTGCTTTGTTCTCAGTATGATGATACGGGGGGTGTCAGCCATGATTTCCGCGGCAACTACTGGGGGACGACCAACCCTGATCAGATTGCGGAGTGGATCTGGGACCGGCACGATGACCCGGTCTGGGCGAATGCCGAGGTCCTCTACACCCCTTTCGCCACCGGAGACACCGATCTGGTGATCGCCCTATCCCCGATCGACCCTGAGATCCTCATTCCCGCCTGCGGCGGCAGCTTCCAGTACGACGCCTCCATCGAGAACAACACGGCCGGTGACATCGTGGCCGATCTTGCGATCGAGGCGGTGATGCCCGACGGCACCAGCTACCCGGTGATGACGCTGCCCGGGGTGCTGCTTGCGGGGGCGTCGGTGAGGACGCGGATCGGGATCGTGCAGGAGGTGCCTGCGGCGGCTCCTGCCGGGGCATATACCTATCGGGTGTCGGCCAGCCTGGGCGACACCCTGCTGGTGGATGCGGGCGAGTTCCCGTTCGAGAAGCAAGGCGGAGCGGTGGCGGCGTCGGGAGACCTGCGCTGGCCGGTGATCGGCTGGGAGGAGGAAAGCGAGGATCGGCCCTCGCTTCCTGAGGGTTCGCTGGCCTTCGTCCTTCACGAGGCGGTCCCCAACCCGTTCAACCCCACCACGACGGTGGCCTTCGACCTTCCTGCACCGGAGACCGTCAGCCTGCTGGTGTTCGACGTGAAGGGTCGGCTGGTCCGGACCCTTCTGGACCGCCAGACCTTCCCCCAGGGTCGCCACGAGGTCCGGTGGGACGGCCGGGACCAGGCGGGCGGTCAGGCGGCCAGCGGGACGTACTTCTTCCGGCTTGAGGGGGGGGGCCGGGGGCGGACGACCAGAGGAGTGCTCCTCAAGTAACGCCGTGCGGGCAGGATGCCCGACTCTGCGATCGAGCGGGGAGTCACTTGTGGGTAGGTTCAATGCCATCTGGAATCCATATTGTTGATGAAGGAGATGATGATGAGTATCCTATCGAGGCTGAGCGTGGTCCTGGTCGTCCTGATCCTGGGTGCCGGGCGGCTGGGAGCGGCCGAGGTTCCCGTGCTCCCGGACGGGTACGTGGTCCTGGACAGCATGACTTCCCACACCTGCCTGGCCGTCCGGGTGTCCGTGCCTCCGGGTCAGGCGGTTTCGGGAATACGGTGGTTCAACGGGGCCACGGAACCGGGATTCGATCGGATCCTGGTCGCCGGCGGTTCCGGGTTGTTTCCGCCGACCTTGGCCGAGGCGGTTCCGGTTGTCGAAGATATCCCCGGGGCGCAGGAGGATTGGTCGGACCTGGAGTTTTCCGAACCCGTAGGCAGCACCACGGGTAGTCTGTTCCTGATCATGAAGTACCCTGCGGATTACGTGCCACCGGATGGTGGGCCCCCCCTGGGGGTGGGATATCGAAATGTCGAGAACAGGTCCGATCATTTCGTGACCGATGACGGCTCGGATTGGATCAAAGTCAGTTCCCGGTGCCAGCTGATGATGGAGCCGGTCTTCTGCGCCCTGACCGACACGACGTTGGTCAAGAGCATGCAGCCGAGCGAGGCGGACGAGCAGGACTTGCCGTTGCCGAAGGTGCTGGCGCTGGATGTCTATCCCAATCCCTTCAACCCCCAGGCGACGATCCGGCTCGCCTTGCCTCAGGATACGGCTTGCTCCCTGAAGGTCTATGACGTCAGGGGCCGCCTGGTCCGGGATTTCCGGCCGGGAACTCTGCCTGCGGGTTTCCACGAATTCGTCTGGAGAGGCCGGGATGATCGCGAACAGCCGGTCGGCAGCGGGGTCTATTTCGCCAGGATCATGGCCGGCGGCAAAACCTTGGGCCGGCGGATGGTTTTGATCAAGTAGTCCGCGTTTTGATATTGCAACGTTGGGGGTCGGGAATGTGCTACCCCGCAATGCAACCTGGATGCCTCATCCGGCTGCCTAATCAGATTGGAATCTCGGTCTGATATTCTGTATAATAATCGGATCAAGATACCAATGGTGGATGGGCCCGGTGCTGGGTTCGTTGCATTCAGGGGATGCCCAACATGAAGCTGTATGCCCGTTTCGCAGTTTTCTGCCTCCTTCTCGCCCAGCTCCAGCCAGCAATGGCCGCCGAGACGCCCTGGAACGACGATCCGGAGAGTTATCGCCAGGACGTCCTGGAACACCGCCGCCTCGAGGCCGAGCTGAAGAGTTCCCTGGTGAAGGGGTTGGCTGCCGCCGTCGCCGCCAGGACCGCGAACCAGGACCTCTTCGACGTCCACCACTACGACCTGGATCTCGACCTGAATCCCACCACCAGGATCCTGACCGGAACGGTCATCACCACGGCCGAGGTGACCGGGACCTCCCTCTCGACCCTGGATCTGAACCTCGCCTCGAACATGACCGTCCTGGGCGCCACGGCCGGCGGCGCGGCGACAACGATTTCCCGCAGCGGAGACGTCTTGACGGTGAACCTCGACCGGAGCTACGCCACCGGGGAGACGGTGGTCGTGACCGTCAGCTACAGCGGCAATCCTGCGGGGGAATACTTCGGCTGGAGCAGCTATGCCGGCAGCCCGATGATCTGGACCCTGAGCGAGCCCTTCGGCGCGCGGGACTGGTGGCCCTGCAAGGATCTCAACACCGACAAGGCCGATTCCCTGGACATCCGGGTGACCGTCCCCAGCAGCCTGATCGTGGCGAGCCAGGGCCTGATGATCTCCGACACGACGAACGGATCGGACCGCACCTTCCACTGGAAGACGAACTACCCCACCGCCACCTACCTTGTCTCCCTGGCCATCCATCCTTATGCCAGGTATTCCGACTGGTACACTCCCCTGGCCGGAGGGGACCCCATGGAGGTCCAGTACTTCATCTATCCGTCCCACGTGGGCGTGGTCGAGCCGACCTACGACCTGACCGTCCCGATGATCGGAGCGTTCGCCGGTGCCTATGGCGAGTATCCCTTCATCGAGGAGAAGTACGGCCACGCCGAGTTCGTCTGGGGCGGAGGCATGGAACACCAGACCCTCACCAGCATGGGAGGGTATTCCGAGGACCTCATCTCGCACGAGCTGGCCCACCAGTGGTGGGGCGACATGGTCACCTGCGCCGACTTCGGCCACATCTGGCTGAACGAGGGGTTCGCCACCTGGAGCGAGGCCTACTGGGCCGAGCAGGAGTACGGGACCGCGGTCTACGACCAGTACATGGACTTCGCCGCCTACTACGGCGCCGGGACGATCTTCGTTGAGGACCCCCTGACCCAGAACATCTTCGACAGCAACCTGAGCTACAACAAGGGGAGCTGGATCGTCCACATGCTGCGCGGGGTTCTCGGCGATGCGGATTTCTTCGCAAGCCTGCAGGCCTACCGCGCCGCCTTCGAGTACGGATCGGCCACGACCGAGCAACTCCGTGAGGTCATGGAATCGGTCAGCGGGCAGGACCTGGACGCCTTCTTCCAGCAGTGGATCTACGGGGAGTACTTCCCGGTCTACACGCTGGAGTGGGTTGCCGGCCCAGGCGCCGGAGAGATCACCGTGACCATCGGCCAGGTCCAGACCAACACGGGTCTGTTCACCATGCCCGTTCCATTGCGCATCGAGACCGATCAGGGAACCCTGGACCTCACCGTCCAGAACAGCCAGGCCAGTGAAAGTTACGTGATCCCCATCACCGGCCAGGTTGCCAGCGTCGTGCTCGATCCCGACGACTGGATCCTGTGCCAGGTCCAGACGACAGTCTCGAATCCCACGTTCGCCCAGGGGATCCTGCTGGTCAACGGTGTGCACTGGGACACCTACGGCAGCGAGATCACCTCCGCGTATGCGGACAGCGCGTTCTCGGGGAACCAGCCGTTCAGCTTCTGGGATTGCTTCAGCGAACCGGGGGGCGGATATCCCGTCGAATTGCCGGCGCCTCTGGGTCATGGCTCGGTTCCCGCGGATATCCTGGGGAACTACTCGACGGTCATCTGGATCGGCAACAATTACGGCGGCGACCTGGCGCCCTGGGGCGAGACGCCGATCCTCTCCTACCTCGATGCGGGGGGGAACGTGCTGCTGCTGGGCCGCATGAGCGCCTCGTTCCTGCAAGGCGACCTGCAGGCCTATGCAGGCGTGACCTGGATGGAATATGAGGTGACCCTGGGCAGCTGCGTGGCCGCCCAGCCGGGCCTCGTGAACATCCCGTTCACCGGGACCCAGAGCTGGAACGACGTGTTCATGCCCGCCTTGGACTCCGGCAGCACCTTGCTCTTCACCGATCCGACGGGATTCAGCGGAACCTGGGGCACCGGGGTCATCGCGGTCCCGCCCGGGGGAGGATCCCACCGGCCCGACGGCGGCAAGCTGGCCCACCTCGCCGGACGACCCTACCGGATGAACCATGCGGCCCTTCGGTCCAACGTGACGGTCATCCTGGAGGACGAATTCGGCGAACCCTATAACTCACTGTCGCCGGTCGCCGGCCCTTCCGGAGTGCCGAGCGCGGTGGTCCTGGGCGCCAACCATCCCAATCCGTTCAATCCGTTGACCGTCATTCCGGTGTCCACACAGGCCCCTGCGCGGCTGCAGCTGGACATCTTCGATGCCCGCGGCCGCTTGGTCCGCCGCCTGGCCGACGAGGTCTTCGCCGCCGGCGATCATCAGGTGAGATGGGACGGCCAGGACGATGCGGGACGCAACTCGCCCTCGGGGATCTACTTCGCCCGCTTGCGGGGTGGTGAGGGTAGCGTGCAGACGCGGGGGATGGTGCTGGTGCGGTAGGGTCAGGGAACCGGGTACCCTTTCTTCTTCAGCAGGGTCGCGATCACGTCCTGCTTGTCGCCCTGGATGACGATCACCCCGTCCCCGGACGACCCGCCCACCCCGCACGCCTTCTTGAGCTCGGCGGCGAGTCCGGCCAGGCCGTCGTCGTCGAGACCGAGGCCGCTGATCACCGTGACCGTCTTGCCGCGCCGGCCCTTGGTCTCGCGCACGATGCGCAGGCGGCCGCCGCCGGAATCCCGGCTGGGCTTCTTCGTGTCCGCCTCGATGCGCCCCTCATCCGAGGACCAGACCAGCCGGTGGTCATCCTTTTCGGGAAACGGGCTCACGAACGTTCCTTCGCTTCCGCGAAGATCCCCTTCAGATCATCCTGCTTGACCCCCATCATCAGCTGGCCGTCGGGGAAGCTGAGGGCGATGGGGCCCTGCTCGCAGCCGCCCAGGCAGCCGCTGGCGAAGACGCGGATCCGGCCCTCCAGGCCCTCGGACCGCACCATCTCGCGCAGTTCCTCGCGCAGCTCGGCGCCGCCGCGCCGCCCGCAGCAGGGCTTGGGATGGCCTTCGGGGCGCTGGTTCGTGCAGACGAAGATGGTGGTCTGGTAAGGAACCGGGAACTTCAGCATCGTGGTCTCCTGGGTCGCACGCTCGGGATGGGGTGATGGCACCGCGACAGTATAGGCGGGGTCCTCAGCGGCCGCAAAACCGGGCCCGGGCGACCACGGCCTGGCCCAGAGCCACCGCGCCGTCGTTGGGCGGGACCTGGACCGGCCTCAGGCAGGCGAGTCCCCGGCGTCCGAGGGCCTCCAGCAAGCCGTCCAGGAGGATCTCGTTCTGGAGAGCTCCGCCGGCCAGCACGACCTCGGTGAGGCCCGCATCCGCACAGGCTGCGGCGGTGGCGGCAGCCAGCAGGTCGATGAGGGTGCGATGGAACCGCGCGCTGACCACGGCGGCGGGGACGCCGGCCGCCAGGTCCCCGGCGCAGCTGCGGACCAGCGGACGCACGGGGATGACGAACGGGTCGCCGGGCGGGACGACCGGATCATCGAGCGCGGATGGATACGGTACGGCCGCGTGGACCTCTTTCGCGGTGGTCAGGGCCATCCACTCGATGGCGGCCTGCGCCTCGTAAGCCGCCTCGGGCCAGCGGCCGGTCAGCGCGGCCACGGCATCGAAGAGGCGGCCGCAGCTGCTGGTCACAGGGCAGTTCAGTCCCCGGTCCAGGGCCTCCATCACCGCGTCCACCGGATGTTTCCGGAGGAAGGGCAGGTCCGGCCAGGCGGTGCGGTCGGGGCCGAACGCCGCCCTCAGGTAGCCGACGGCCGTCCGCCACGGTTGGCGGACGGCGGTGTCCCCGCCGGGGAGCGGCACGGTCTCCAGGTGGGCCAGGCGCCGGAAGTTGCGACAATCCCCCAGCAGGATCTCCCCGCCCCAGATGGTCCCGTCGGTCCCGAAGCCTGTGCCGTCGAGGATCAGGCCCACAGCGGGGCCGGGTCTGCCGTGTTCGGCCAGGACGGCGGCGAGGTGGGCGTGGTGGTGCTGGACGCCCACCAGGGTCAGGCCCGAGTCGGCCGCGGCCGCATCGCGGGCCCACTGCGTGCTCAGGTAACCGGGGTGCAGGTCGTGGGCGAGCACCCGGGGGCGGCATTCCAGCAGGTCCTGGAGGTCGGCGCAGGTATCCCTGAAGAACGCGTGGGTGGGCAGGTTCTCCAGGTCGCCGACGTGGGGGCTCAGGAACGCCCGATCCTCCTTCAACAGGCAGACCGTGCTCTTCAGTTCCGGACCTGCGGCCAACACGTCGGGCCAGGACCCGAGGCCGGCCAGCAGGACGGGCACGGGCGCGTAGCCCCTGCTCCGCCGGAACACCAGGGGTTGCCGGTCTCCGGGGAGGATCTGCACCACCGAATCGTCGGCGCGCCGCAGGATGTCCCGGTCGTGCAGGAGCCAGGCGTCGGCGATCCCGGCCAGCCGGGCCCGCGCTTCCTCTTTGCCCAGGCAGATGGGCTCGTTGCCCGCGTTGCCGCTGGTCATCACCAGGGCGGGAACGCCCCGGGCCGCCGCCGCATCCAGCAGGAGGTGGTGCAGCGGGGTGTAGGGCAGCATCACGCCCAGCCGGCGGTGGCCGCCGGCCACCTCCCTGCACACCGAGGCGCCGGACCGGGCCTCCAGCAGGACGATGGGCGCGGCAGGCGAACGGAGCAGGCCCTCCTCATCGGGCCCCGTGACCGCCAGCGCCCGGACGGCCTCCAGGTCCGGCGCCATCACCGCCAGGGGCTTGCCCTCGCGCTGCTTTCGGCGCCGCAGGCGGGCCACGGCGCCGGGATCGTCCGCCCGCACCGCCAGGTGGAATCCCCCCAGGCCCTTGACCGCCAGGATCGCCCCGCCGGCCAGCAGGTCGGCGGCCGATTCCAGCGGGTCGCCGCCGGCGGGCCCGGACGGATCCTCCAGCGACAGCCGGGGTCCGCAGGCGGGGCAGGCGTTGGGCTGGGCGTGGAACCGCCGGTCGCGGGGATCTCCATACTCGGCCCGGCAACGGTCGCACATGACGAAACCGGCCATGGAGGTGTACGGCCGGTCGTAGGGGATGCGGCCGATGATGGTCCAGCGCGGCCCGCAGTTGGTGCAGTTGGTGAAGGGGTAACGGTGGCGGCGGTCGCGGGGATCGCGGATCTCCCGCAGGCAGTCGGCGCAGACCCCGACGTCCGGGGGGATGAGGGTGCCGGTGCCGGGGGAATCCACCGAGGCGGCGATGGCGAAGGAATCCTCGCCGGGGATCACCTCGGCGTCCTCGGCCTTCACCGAGACGATGCGGGCCAGGGGCGGGGTCTCGGTGCGCAATCTTCGCGTGAATCGCTCCACGGCATCGCCGGGACCCTGGATCTCGGCGATCACGCCGGCGCTGGTGTTGGTGACGAAGCCGGTGAGGTGCTCGGATTCGGCCAGCTTGAAGACGAAGGGCCGGAATCCGACGCCCTGGACGATGCCGTCGATCAGCAGCCTGCGCCGCACCGGCGGCATGCCCGTCAGCTCCGGATCCGGGCGCGCAGCCAGTCCAGCCAGCGGTCGAGGCCCTCGCCCGTGGTGGCGGAGAGCTCCAGGAACTCCAGCCGGGG
>Ga0180009_10007966_pt1 | contig 10654 bp, 8 predicted proteins | sample OS_PC_MetaG_FD_123537 | JGI IMG/M metagenome (GOLD analysis project Ga0180009, IMG submission 123537) | Groundwater microbial communities from the Aspo Hard Rock Laboratory (HRL) deep subsurface site, Sweden - OS_PC_MetaG | ecosystem: Environmental > Aquatic > Deep subsurface > Groundwater... | reverse complement strand
GGATCCACCGGCCAGAACGATTCCTTTCATGATCCATCCCTTGTTGGTGCCCCCGGCAGGAATCGGACCTGCGGCGCATGGATTAGGAATCCATTGCTCTATCCACTGAGCTACGGGGGCGAACCTTATTCGATATAGAGTTTTTGACCTGGGTAGATTTTACTCCTGGGGGTTAATCGGTTAATCCGAAGGAATTGCTCCAGGGGCATTTTGAATTGCTGCGAGATTTTAAAGGGGCTGTCGCCGTGCTTAACCAGATAGGTTTTTAACACGCCACTAGGCGGACCTTCCTCAATATGACCCGGTATATGGAGAGTCTGGCCGATACTAAGTGTGGAGGAATTCAGCTTATTTAGCTCTTGGATCTCTTTGGTGGTGGTATTATAGCGTTTGGCGATAATCCAGAGCGAATCGCCGCTTTGGACCGTATGGGTTGCAGGAGGCTTTTCCGGCACGATGGTCTGAGCAGGCGGCTGATAGGACCCGCCCTGGGGTATTTTCAACACCTGACCGGCGACGATGAAGTTGTGTCTGCGAATGTTATTTGCCCGGGCGATGCTGTTAACGCTGGTCCGGTATCGATCGGCAATGCCGGAAAGCGATTCGCCTGCCCTCACCCTATGGTTGACATAATCCGGCTGCGGTCTGGAGGATACGGGGATATCGTCGAGTTTCGCCAAAAGTTCTTCCGCCTTTCCAGTGGGCACCCGCAGTTGGTAGCGCTCGCGCGGCAATATCTTATAACGCAGTTCGGGATTTAGTTCCGTCAAATCGGCCATGTCAATACCGATTATATTGGCGATATCCCGCAGATGCATCTGTTTTGCAACGGTTGACATTTCAAATTCAAAGGGCGGATCCACCGTTACGCTGTCCAGCCCGTAGCGTTCCTTGTTGTTGAGAACATGCAATGTGGCCAAGAACCTGGGGACGTAACGGGCCGTCTCAAACGGCAGGCGTTCGAACAAATCCCAGAAGTCATCGAGGTAGTTGACATTTTGACTTTTGATGACCCGCAGTACCTTACCTTCACCGCAGTTGTATGCAGCCAGAGCGGTCGTCCAATCGCCGAAGATCTGATGCAACTCCCTTAAATACGCGATCGCCGCCTGAGTCGCTTTGTCAGGGTCCAGGCGTTCATCAATAAAAACATCCCGCTTCAGTCCGAATTTAAAGCCGGTAGAAGGAATAAATTGCCAAAGCCCCAGGGCTCTTGCCCGGGAAAGCGCATTTACTTTGAAACCGCTTTCGATCAACGGCAGCCAGGACAATTCCTCCGGGAGACCGGCTTTGCGGAGTTCCGAAACGATGTAATCTCGATACCGGCCGGAGCGCCTGTAGGAATCAATAAAAAAAATTTTTTCCCTTCCGATGGTGAACAGATCGATTTCCGCCTGAATATACTTATTGACCATCAGCGGGATGGCATTGTGCTTTCCGTTGGCAACGATATTTCGAGAGGCATAAATTTCAAGGATTCGTCTGGAGATGATCAGCCGGAGGTCTTCTTTTTGCTGGATCAGTTCGGGTTTGATGTCCGGGCTGTCGATTTTGAGAATCAGTGAATAGGCCTGATCAAGTGCCTCCAGTGCGTTTTCCAATTCGCCTTTTTGCCAGAAATCCTGAGCCGCTTGACAGAAATCAAGGGCTTCATCCAGCAAAGACTGTATTTTTTTGGGAGTGAGCGGAATTTCCGTGGCCGGATCATTTGATTCTTTGGCTCCGGCAGCCGCCCCTTCCCCAACCGGTTTGGCCGCAGCCTTATCCGGATTTGGGGATAAAACCGGTTTTGGTGGCGTTGGTTCCGTCTTTTTGGCGGGTGCCCCCGGCGCTGCTTTCGGTTTTTCAGTGGCCTCCGGAACAACCGATGCCACCTTCGGGGTCGAAGGGGTGCTGCCGGACGACGGGTTGCTCTTTGTCGGCTTTGCCGGACTCATGTCTTCGATGATAACCTTATTATCAGCGACAACATTGTTATCAGAAACAGTTGTACTGTTCTGCGGGGGTGGGGATACCTGTTTATCCTGTGTCGTCACCGGTTTGGGAACAACTTGAAGGCAAGCGCTCAAAATGAATACCAACAGGACGGCCAGAGGAAAAAAACGTAATCTATTCAAACCAACATCCTTAAAACAGCGTGTGAGAAACGATCCGACACCTTTGCAAAACGCCCTTTTGCCCCATTCGGTGTCAGGCCTAAATTGTAATCCGCCTCATACGGATTAATCCAGATCAATCCTCGAGATATATAATGCATCTATCTTTGGCTGTTCGATTACACAAAAACAGGTGCCTTTGTCAAGGATTTAACTTCACTCCGTTGTTGCAGGGTTCATTCGGAATTGTATGTCACAGGGTTGGCGGTCATTACTCCGGAAAATAAATCCCTTGACAGGAATACCCTTTTTTCATTAGTCAGAAGACCTGCATAAACAAAAATTTTCTCCGTGGACTGAGAGGATGACAATGAACAAAGAATATCCCGGATTGATCGATTTCAGTCCGGGTTTTTTATTGCAGCCTGTTTTGAAGAAGTTGCAGATAATGATTGACGCAATCAAATCCGCCCTAAAATCAGCCTGCTGTTTGGTCATTTTTTCTCTACTGACGGGTGGACTGTTTCTCCCCACAGCCTTTGCCGCAACCTTTACGATCGTAACGGACCTGCTGGGCCGGTCGGTCAAGGTGCCCGCCGATCCCCGGCGCGTCATCGCACTGGCACCCAATATCACTGAAATAATCTTTGCCTTGAAACAGGAGCATCGCTTGAAAGGCGTCACCCAATTCAGCGATTACCCGGTTGAGGCCCGGAAATTACCCAAGGTGGGTTCCTATGTGCAATTGGACCTGGAGCGCATTGTGGCATTGAAGCCGGACCTTTGCATTGCGATTAAGGATGGAAATCCAAGGTCAGTGGTGGAACGGCTCGAATCAATGGGGATACCCGTTTACGCCCTAGACCCCCGCAATTTAAATTCGGTCATGGAAACCATCCTGGCAATCGGCATGCTGATGCAGGCCGAAAATACTGCCCGGGATCTGGTACAAACCATGCAGACCAGGGTCGCGCGTGTTCAGACAAAAGTTTCCCAAGCCGCCAGCAAGCCCGGCGTTTTTTTCCAGATCGGAATTTCACCGATTGTTTCCGTGGGGACGCCTACCTTTATCCACGAACTGATCGAAAAAGCAGGGGGGACAAATCTGGCTGCGGGGGATACCCCTTATCCCCGCTTCAGCCGGGAGCAGGTCCTGGGGCTTTCGCCGGACATCATTATTATCACCTCCATGACCAGGGCCGCTGTTTTTGAACGTGTAAAAGAAGAGTGGTCGCGCTGGCCCAACATGCCTGCGGTCCAAAATCAGAAAATCTTTATTACGGACTCTAATCTTTTCGACCGTCCGTCACCCCGTCTGGTGGATGCCCTTGAGCTGCTGGCAAGGCTGATCCATCCTGAATTTATAAAGGAAAATCAATCGCCGTGAAACCACCCATAGTGCTCAAACGCCTGATGACCGTCTCTTTTGTGCTGCTCCTCCTGCTGCTGGCGGCAATGCTGCTGGGTCTGTCGGTGGGATCAACCGGGAGCAGCCTGACAGCGACCGTTCAAACCCTTTGGGGTAAAAATGAGATTGACCCCACCCTCGCTGCCATCATCTGGCGGATCCGTCTGCCGCGGGTTCTGCTGGCAGCCCTTGTGGGCGCCACACTATCGGTGGGTGGCCTGGTTTTTCAGGCGCTGCTGCGCAACCCGCTGGCCGAACCCTACATCCTCGGCATTTCAGGAGGTTCTGCCATTGGGGCAATTATCGGCATCCTGCTGGGGGTTTCTCCCTTTCCCGGCGTCAGCCTTTTCGCTTTTATCGGCAGCATGGCCACCCTCCTGCTGATTTTAATGATGGTGTCCGGACAGACGATTCTAAAAAGAGAATCGCTGCTGCTGTCCGGTGTGATGGTCAACGCCTTTTGCGCGGCGGTCATCATGTTCCTGGTATCGTTGACCCAGGATAGCCGGCTGCACAATATCATTTTCTGGCTGATGGGGGATTTTTCCATGGTCGACGCCCGGCAGGTTGCAATCCTTGCAGTAACGCTGTTGCCGGGAATGATTCTGATCTTCTGGTTTGCCCATCCCATGAATTTGCTCCTGGCGGGCAAAGAACCGGCCCAGTCCATGGGCGTCCATGTAAAGGCGGTGACGGTAACGCTGCTGGTTACGACTTCTTTTATGGTCAGTGCGACCGTCAGCCACAGCGGACTGCTGGGGTTTGTAGGCCTGGTCATGCCCCATCTGCTGCGCCTGCTGCTGGGCCCTGACCACCGCGTGCTGGTTCCGGCCTGTATTCTGGGCGGGAGTACCTACATGGTCCTATGCGACCTGCTGGCAAGAATTTTGCCCGAACAGGGTGAGATGCCGGCCGGTGTCATCACTGCCATGATCGGGGCGCCCTTATTCATATTTTTAATGAAAACATCCAAGCGATGACGATTGCAATCGATATAAATAAAGTCGACCATTCATACGGCGACTTTCCGGTGCTACAGGATATTTCCTTTTCCATTGAAACCGGCGATTTTTTCATTGTGATCGGACCCAACGGCTCCGGCAAAACCACATTGATGAAAATCATCGCGAATATTATCAAACCACTGCAGGGCCGGCCGACGTTATTTAGCCGCCCTCTTGAGTCATACCCGCGCAAAGAGCTTGCCAGAAAGGTGGCCTTTGTTCCGCAACTGGCAGCGTTGGATTTTCCCTTTACGGTCATGGAAATTGTCTTGATGGGCCGTTCCCCCCACCTGGGGCTGCTCGGATGGGAGCAGGAAAAAGATTTTGAAATCGCAAAAAGAGCGATTGCCTTCACCGAAACCGAGCATCTCGCGCACCGCAAACTGAACGAGTTGAGCGGCGGTGAACGCCAACGGGTGTACATTGCCCGCGCCATCTGCCAGGAACCGCAAATCATCCTCTTGGATGAACCGACTGCCTCACTGGACCTGGCTCACCAGATCAAGATCATGGATCTGATGGAAAAACTGCGGGCGGAAAAGAATATTACCATTGTCATGGTGTCCCATGACGTCAACCTGGCCGCCATGTACGCCCAGCGTCTGTTGCTGCTCAACCGGGGCCGGATCGTAACCCTGGGACCGCCCCAGGATGTGCTCAACTTTAAAACCCTGGAAGAGGTTTATGGCTGCACCCTGCTGGTTGACGAAAGCCCCATCGGCCGGTTCCCGCGGGTAACCCTGGTGCCTAAAAAGTTTTTACCAACCCCTGATCCCTGACCCCCGGCCCCTGTTAATTTTTTTATTGACTTTACGTTTTACTTACACCATATGATTTAACATTCAGGTACTCTTTCGAGTTTAAAAGGGAACCCCTTTGAAACGGGGACGGGCCCGCCGCTGTGATCGGGTACGACCGCCGCTGGGCGTGTTTCGAAACACACATGTTGTTCGAAATGCTCTCTAATTACCACTGACCGATTAATTCGGTCGGGAAGGTGCGGCCAGTAGGATGATCCGAGAGTCAGAAGACCTGCCTGAAGCTACGAGACCTTTGAAAAGTGCTAAATTTTGCATAGGCCTTGATACGGTTGCGCCTCCGCGGACAGAGGAAGCCATATAGGATCAGAGGATAAAAAAGGGATATCCCCGGATCGAATTAATTTCGGTCCGGGGATTTTTTTTGCCCGGGCCCTCGGCATTCATCATTTTTTGAGGGAGGACTAAACGGCATGAAAAGATGGTTGACAATTGCTGTAATAATGTTGGTTTTTTATTTGCCCGAAGGCGGTCTGGCAGTGGAAAAATCGGATAACGAGCACACCGCTCCGACAATGCCGGAAATCGTTGTTACCGGCACTCGTTACGACGAAGAAGTACAGAACGTTCCGGCTAATGTGACGATCATTACAGAGGAAGAAATCAAAAATTCCGGCGCTCAGAATATTCCTGAACTTCTGAGAATGCAAGCCGGGGTAAAGGTCAACGATATCAATGGGAGCCGTCGGTCCTATACCGTGGATTTGCGGGGATTCGGCGAGACCGCGGCTTTGAACACCCTTGTTCTGGTTGACGGCCGGCGGATCAATCAGGCCGATTTGAGCGGAACGGACTGGGTTCAGATACCTCTCGATCGGGTTGAGAGAATCGAAATTATTCGGGGGGGACGGGGAAGCGTCCTCTATGGCGACAACGCCTCGGGAGGTGTCATCAACATAATAACCAAGGAAGGGGATCGCTTCAAAGCCGGACTCGGCGCTTCGACCGGAAGTTATGATACGTATAAAGGCGACGCCCATGTCAGCGGCAGCGTAACCAACCTAACATATTCCCTTTCAGCGAGTTACCTGGATACGGAAGGCTACAGGGACAACAGCAAACAGGAGGCAAAGGATGTAGGTCTCAACCTGAGCCATTACGCTACCGACGTCTTAAAACTGAATTTGAGCACGGGCTACCATAGAGACGAAACCGGCCTGCCCGGGGCGTTAAAAGAGAGTGATTTTGCAGCGGGCGCAAGCCGCAGGAGCACGATCAACCCGAACGATTTCTCGGAAACCGAGGATTCCTATATTAAGGGCGGTTCGGAAATTTTCTTTGCCGGGGACAATGTCTTTAAGTTCGACCTGGCCTATCGGGAGAGGGCTACTTCCAGTTTCGCCTCCTTTGTGGGCGGCAGTTTCATGGCGGACACCGAAATCGGAACGGTATCCGCCTCCCCTCGGCTGGTCTTGAAAAACGAATTTTGGGGTGTCCCCAACACCTTCTCCGTCGGGTTTGATTATGAAGATATAACGGAAGATATTGTAAACGATCTGACCTATCCTCCATTCTCCTCTCTCGCAAGATTCGAACTAAAAAGAAAAAATTACGGATACTATTTTTACGATGACTTTCAGCCGCTGTCGGACCTCTCTGTCTCCATGGGATACCGACGAGACTGGGCCGATTTTGATTTCAACGCCTTTACCGCTCTGTCCGAAAGTGTATCGGCAGATGAAGATGCCTTCACCGCCGGGGTGAATTACAGATTTATCGAAAAATCGTACGCTTATTTCAGCTTCGCCCGCAGCTTCAGATATCCGGTGCTTGATGAATTTTTTGACTTTACCAGCAATAGCGTAAACTCTGCTCTGAAACCCCAAAAATCGGACAATTATGAATTGGGGCTGCGTTATTTTTTCAATGCCAAGACCTACGCGCATCTCAATATATTCAGATTGGACACCGTTGATGAAATATATCTGAATCCCACTATAGAAGGTTTCGGCATTACCGGAAATGACAATCTGGACGGGGAAACAAGACGGGACGGAGTGGAAATGTCCATTAATACTGCATTTGATAAATGGCTTTCACTTAGCGCCAGTTATGCCTATACCTATGCAAAGGTCAGGGGCGGTCAATTCGAAGGAAAAGACATCCCGGATGTCCCCAACCACCAGGCCACCCTTGGTGCTGTGTTTTCATGGCAAGCAGCAACTCTGGCGCTTAGCGGCATCTATATTGGTGAACGACCCTATATCAGTGATTTTGATAATTCATTCGACCAGCAGAATGATTATCTGGTATTTAATGTCAAGCTCAAATACCCATGGAAAATGTATACGTTCTTTTTGGATATTAACAACATAACAGACGAAGAATATTCAGAATACGGAGTTATCAGCCTTTTTTCATCCCCCCGGGAGAAGGCATGGTATCCGTCTCCGGAAAGAAACATCCTCGCCGGCGTACGCATTGATTTTTAATCCGTTTGCAAACATAATGGGTGAAGTGTCGGCCGGCTTTCGGATCGGCCCTCCCGTTCAAATTACTTGAGGAATTACAATGGAAACTTATTTGGATAACCGCAAATTTAGGGTTATCTTTATTACCGGCGGCGCCAGGAGTGGAAAAAGTTCTTTTGCCCTTCGCCAGGCCGAAAAGATCGACGGCAAAAAACTCTTTATCGCAACAGCGCAGCCGCTTGATGCGGAAATGACAGCGCGAATTGAAAGGCACCGGAAAGAGCGCGGCCAGAACTGGGATACCGCTGAAGTGCCCTTAAAAATAAGCGAAACGCTGAAAAATCAAGGCGCATTTTACAAAGTAATCCTTATTGATTGTCTGACCCTATGGTTATTCAACGCGATGGGGGGACATGAAGAAACTTCAGTTATAGACATAAAAATGGTCGCAACAATCAACACACTGATTGATGATTTGCAGGATATCCAACATTCTCCATGCCGGTTCGAAGATTTATCTACCATTTTTATCGTTTCGAATGAGGTCGGTATGGGGATTGTGCCGGGCAACAGATCGGCGAGAATTTTCAGGGATATGGCCGGACAACTCAATCAAAAAATCGCTCAAATTGCCGATGAAGTTTATCTGATGGTCAGCGGATTGCCGCTTCAGGTAAAATGATAGGGGATGAATCAGGTTTTAAAAAGGACGGTTTATGAACATAGAGGCGCTTCTTGGAAATATACGGCCCGTAAAGACCCAGTTCTATGAACTCGCGCAGCAGCGGCTTGACAACCTGACAAAACCACCCGGCAGTCTCGGCCGGCTGGAAGAGTTCGCCCGCAGACTGGTTGCGATTTACAAAACTGAAATGCCTGAGATCCCTAAAAAGGTTGTGTTCACTTTTGCAGGCGATCATGGCGTTGCCGAAGACGGCGTCAGCGCGTTTCCTCAGGAAGTGACCGCCCAGATGGTTTTGAATTTCATCCATGGCGGCGCCGGAATCAATGTTCTGGCTCGGCACGCCGGTGCGGATGTGGTTGTCATCGACATCGGGGTAAATTATGACTTTGACGACCTGGAGGGGCTGGTTAAAAGGAAAGTCGTCCATGGAACGAAGAATATTGCCAAGGGGCCGGCCATGACGCGAGATGAGGCCGTCCGATGTGTTGAGGTCGGCAGGAAACTGGCGCAGGAATATGCGGATAAGGGCTACCGCCTCTTTGCAACCGGCGAAATGGGCATTGCCAATACGACCCCTTCATCGGCAATTGCCGCAGTCATCACCGGAAAACCTGTATCGGATGTTACCGGCAAAGGGACCGGGATCGACGAAATTGCCCTCAAAAATAAAGTTCGGGTCATCACCAAAGCAATTTCTGTAAATCGCCCCGATCCCCGGGACGGACTGGATGTGCTGGCAAAAATCGGCGGCGCCGAAATCGGCGGTATCGCCGGTTTGTGTCTGGGCGCCGCCGAAAAAGGAATTCCAGTGGTTATCGACGGATTCATTTCAACAGCGGGCGCCCTGATCGCCTATACCCTGAATCCGGATGTTGCCGATTATTTATTTGCCGCCCATTATTCGGTGGAGAAGGGCCATCAGTCCATGCTTGCTCATATGAAATTACAACCGATACTGGATCTCGATCTTCGCCTGGGGGAAGGCACGGGAGCAGCCCTTGCCATGACGATTATCGATGCGGGACTGAAGATTTACCGTGAAATGGCGACCTTCAGCGAAGCCGGAATTTCCGACCAGAATAACTAACAGGGGTTATAAGAATGTTGAAGAAACTTCTTGGCGCAGTTCAATTCCTTACGATTTTACCGTTGCCGTCCGGGTCTGTTCATTCAAACACGGACGCTATCGGCAAGAGTAGCGCCTATTTCCCAGTTGTCGGCCTGATACAGGGATTTCTGCTTGCGCTAGTCTATGCGGTCTTTGCGCGAATATTTCCGAATGATATTGTTGCCGCACTTGTCATCGCAGCACTTATTCTCAGCAACGGCGGGTTTCATCTCGATGGGCTTTCCGATACGGTTGATGCCCTGGCATCTCGGAAAAGCAAAGAAAATATGATAGCCATTATGAAGGACAGTACCACCGGTCCGATCGGTGTGGTTTCTATTGTTATAGTCATTCTGTTGAAATATCTTCTATTGAAAAATTTTTTCTCTCTACCGGATTTAACTGCTTACATCGCGCTGATCCTAACCCCGGTAATTGCCCGCTGGAGCATGGTCCCGGCCCTCTTTCATGCCAAAAGCGCCAGGAGTGATGGGTTAGGAAAAATCTTCATCGAACAGACGGGAGCTGGGGAGTTGTTTATCGCGACCTGCCTTATATCAGGCATAACCACCGTAATTTTCCTGCTTGTGTCCCAATTGATGGTGCTGTTGAAAATGATCGTCATATTCATATCGGTGTATATTTTTTCTTTTACGATGTCGCGCTTCTTTACAAAAAAATTCGGCGGACTTACCGGTGACAATCTGGGTGCAATTACAGAAATGAGTGAAGTGTTATTCCTGTTCATGCTTTTAGTGCTTTATTAAACACAAATGATTACAACAGTCTATATCATTCGTCATGGATTGACGATCCACGCTGAAGAAAAGAGATACATCGGCCATCTGGATGTGCCGCTTTCCCGGGTAGGCGAAGAACAGATGGAACGTCTGGTCTGTCATTTTTTTCATGAAACAAATAAAATGCGCTTGCCGATGGACTCGAATTACTTGCTGGATTCCGTTTATTGTTCAGACCTGCAACGTTCCAGGAAAAGCGCTGAAATTATCGCCCGTTCTTTTGGATTGCAGCCGATCGTAGTACCCGGCTTAAGGGAACGCAGCTTTGGCCGTTGGGAAGGCATGACCTTCGATGAAATCAACCGCAAATACCCGGATGAGTTT
>Ga0180009_10007965_pt1 | contig 10654 bp, 8 predicted proteins | sample OS_PC_MetaG_FD_123537 | JGI IMG/M metagenome (GOLD analysis project Ga0180009, IMG submission 123537) | Groundwater microbial communities from the Aspo Hard Rock Laboratory (HRL) deep subsurface site, Sweden - OS_PC_MetaG | ecosystem: Environmental > Aquatic > Deep subsurface > Groundwater... | reverse complement strand
TCCCTTTTTCACCTTACCTTCAACCCCTCATCCAGATAGCAGGTCAGAAAATAAAAGAAATGGGCTATACTTCAGGGGTCAATCAACCATACGCTGGATCAATAGTGCCAATGGCTTTTTATCGTAAAGATTATCGAGTGACGTCAATAATGATCGAGGTCAATCGCAAGCTCTATATGGATGAAATGACCGGGGTAAAAAATGACACGTTTGAATCAACACACAATAATATACAAACTATTTTGAGTTCATTTAAAGAATTCCAACATATATAACGCCTTCGGTTATCAAAAAACGTCTCCCATAGATCGGAGAGTTAGAGAAAAAGGAAACCCGTATTGGAGGGATATGTGGAGAAACCCTTTATTCCTTCTCCTGCCTCTTTATCCACTGCTTCATATCTTTGAGCAGGCTATTTTTGAAGTCTTCCGGTGCCAGGATGAGAATGTGAGGAATTCATGATTTTAGCATGCTCCGGATGGCCTCATACTGGCCGACCCGGCAGGAAACAACCAGCGACCCATCCGGCCTTTCTTCTTTAATCTCCTGGTCGGGAAGCATCTTCCGGCGTTTGAAATAGTTGCTGCAGGAGGCATCTACCAGAACGGTAACCTCAAGGTTTCTATCCTCAGTGAACCAGATGTTGACGCTGCCTTTTAGAAGCGTGTCAAGGTTTTCGGGAACGGCCCTGAAGCCGGTTTTTGATAATCTGAAATTACCGATTTTGTCCAGGGCGTAACGCTTCATAATCCCCGTGCTCGGCTCTTTGCCGATCAGATACCAGAAACCGCCGAAATATGCGATTCGATAAGGCTCGATGATTACCGGATGAGATCCTTTGCCGGAGTCGTAATGAAAGCCGGCTTGCTTTTTCTCCCTTATGGCTTTAACTATCCGGGTTAGCAGTAAGCTGTCCATGGGTATCGCATCATCGATCTTCACAAACACCGGCATGGTTGTAACACATTCATGCAGACGGTCAAGAACCGCATCAGCCGCCTTCTGAAAAGACTGCCCAAGTTGTCCGACCATATTCTTTAGGGCAACTATAAGAGCCAGCTCCGTGTCATCGAAGACCTCCAGATTTTTCACCAGGTCCTTGCTCATATGATAGCTTCCTTTCTGAACCTCATGAAGTGGAAAGCCTGATTCCTTAAGAAGCTGCAAATCACGCTGGATAGTCCGGGGGGTTGTATGAAACTCTTTGCTGAGCCAGGAGCTTGAAACCTTCTCCTTTTCCATGAATACCCTGAGTATCTGGCCCAGTCTGGTCAGTTTTGTCCTGGTGTTTTTCAAACGTGTCATCGCTTCTGCCTCCCTTATCACGAACTCGATAACTGTCCTTCTTTCAATTCAAACATAGTTCCCCGCCGCAGGCGGCCAACAATCCCGTATATCCTGTTAATCCTGTCTAAAATTCTTGTCCGCTTGGACCCTTTTTCCCAATAAAAATAATGCGACGTACGGCTGTCGTTCGGGTCTTTATTTATCAGCAAAAGACTTATAATATCAATTCAAAAGATGAAAGGGGGGAAAAGAAAATGGAAGCGACAATAACAAGCTATCTGGAAGGAATAAAATTCGGAGAGATTCAGACCCACAAACATGTGGCCGTTATACCCATGTTGAGCAATAACGGTCATGGACCGGTTTATCTGACCATGAAGGAGGCGATAGAGAGCGGTCTCCTTACAGTAACGGAGGTTTCGGAGGGAGGCCATGTCCCGGAGCTCAAAGTCATAAACAGGGCGGATAAGCCGGTTCTTCTGATAGACGGCGAGGAGTTGATTGGTGCCAAGCAGAACCGTGTGCTCAATACCACCATCTTGCTCAAGGAAAAATCGGAAACAGTCATACCGGTGAGTTGCACAGAGCATGGACGCTGGAGTTATCAATCAGGTCATTTTGAGGAATCGGCATACATGATGTCTGCCAACCTCAGGAATATAAAGAATATGTCAGTATCGTATTCACTGCAAAATACAGGGGGGTTCGCCTCGGATCAGGGTGCCGTATGGGACGGGATCAGTGCTCAGGCCGAAGCTGCCGGTGTCCGTTCAAAAACAGGAGCCATGAGGGATATCCATGAAGCAAGGAGGGAGGATCTTGACGACTGGCTGGAACAATATCCGCTTGTATCGGAACAAAAAGGGCTTCTTGTAATGGTGAACGGCAAGGCTGTCGGTCTTGACATGGTTTCAGATACCGGTGCTTTCAGGGTCATTTATCCGAAACTTATCAGGAGTTACCTCATGGACGCCATCTTGGAAAAGCCAGGAAAAGGGATAAGGGACATCCATGAAAAAGCCAAATCCTTTATTAATAAAATTTCAACATGCACGGAGAAGAGATATGATTCAGTCGGCCACGGGCAGGATTACCGCTATGAGGGCAAGAAGATTGTCGGCTCCGCTCTGATTCATGAAAATACCGTGATACACATGGCCTTCTTCGGGATCACTGAAGCGGAAAAAGCCGGCCACATGTCACCATTATCCCTAAGGAAGATGAACAGAACACGGTAATACAATTAACCGAATTTAACGCATAAGGAGTATCCGAGATGAAAAAGTCATTCATGATATTAACTATTGTTGTCAGTTTATGCTTTGTGGGTTGTTCCCATAATTTACGTATCACAAATCTGGATTCCTACTATTCACCGCCTTCCCCGCCTTTTAAGGAAACGCTTAAAATGGGTGTTACCTCTTCAAGCAATACAGACATCCAGGGAGGTCGTTACATCGATGCAATAGTCGATTCGCTTCGTAAAACCGGAAACTTTGACAAACTGATATATCCATACGATCAGTCTGTTCACCGTGGTCAGGTTGATGTGGTCAGTGACATAACAGTTGTTCCGCGGTATTCAGGGGAAGGGCTTAATTTTCTTGTAAACTGGCCTGGTTTTCTTATATTCGCACCGGCTGCCTTTGGATACGGCTACATTGCCGAACTGGAAACCAATGTCAATATCACCCGGTTGAAAGACAGCGCTTCCCAACAGATATCAATTCCAACCAAATATGAATTCAGGCAGGCGGAAATAGACAGAACATGGACCGAAATAGGATGGCTGGAGTTTGGCGTAATTCCGCTTATAGGAGGGCTTGCTTTTACTCAATATGACACTGACGTAACAGATGAATTTATAGGTAAAGTTTCTCCTAACTACGGAACATATGTTGCTAAAAAGATTTTGAAGGTATGCGGAGAATTAAAGGAATAGAATTGTGAGAATCGGCCTTTTGTTAACCGATAAAACCAGCGGGAAGCGGATAGGGCTGATTGAATTTGATCCTTCAGGGATGCTGATTATGAAAGCATTTCAAAATATGGTGCATGCTTTTGCACTCAACTTAATTCCAGGTCTGATATTGAAGGAACCTTTGTATATGAAGCATGCGAAATTGTTGAAGGAGAAATCAGCTCTTCCGATTGATATTCTGGAGCAGGAAGCGCGCTTTTGCGCCGATGCTCTGAACCAACTCAAAAAACCGCTCACCGTGGGAAAGTATACACTCAAGGCGGATTCGGTGCGCTACTCTTTGTGAAGCCTTGTTTCTGTATCATAAATACATATGGAGGCAATATGTCGCAAGAAACTTACTATGTTGATCCAACTTCCAGCAGATTGATTGTCAAGCGCGATGGACACAGCATTACCCGGCAAATTCCCAAGCCTGTTGTACTGATAGATACCCGCGAAAAGCTGCCTTTTGACTTCGAAAGATTTCCCAACTGGATCGCCGAAGAAAAAAGGCAGAAACTAAAAGCCGGTGATTACAGTGTGGAAGGCATGGAAAAGCTTCTCGCCTTGGAACGAAAAACGCTCTCTGACCTGATCACGACATTGATGCAGGATCGCCCGCGTTTTTTCAAGCTTTGTGAACAACTGGCAAAATATCGGTGGCGTGCCCTGATTGTTGAAGCCAGCTACGAAGATATCAAGTCGCCATACGACGCGGATTACACAATAGCTCATCCCAATGCTGTTTCAGGAACGCTCGATGCCCTGGAAGCCAAATTTGGTATTCCGGTTATTTATGCCTCCCAATACAAGCCGTTAGCCGAGGAGAAAGCAGCAAGCTGGCTTTCCAAGCACTTTACATACTGGTATCTGGAAGAGAATGGTTTTGGCAGAGTGTTGCAGGAGGGAGATTTGTAAATCTGACCGACCCTATAAGAAAAATAATACTTAAAATCAAATGGTTGTTGATATCTGTTGAAGAGATGATTATAGCATAATACGATTACTCCTTCGGAGATAGAAGGGCAAACAACATAAAAAGTAAGATATATTTTAAAACAATTGAATATATTAAATTTTCATGGCATAAAAGCCTCACTATTATAACAAAAGTTTTTTTATTCTAATGCAAGATGCGCATATTCAAAAATACAATGGTGATATTGTCGCTGGGTCACTACTTATAATGGAGAGTCGAAAAATTGCCCGCCTTCTTCTCGACAACGCGAACCCCAAGCAATGGCATCAAGCAATCATGATTGACAATATTTTGCAGAAACGGACGCCTGCTGCGGCACAACGTCAGACCCGTTTGATCAAAAACCGCTTGTCATTGATGAAGCCAGCCTTATGGGAATTCATCGCCCAGGGTTCCTCTGATATGGCTGTTCAGGGCATTCTGGCTGCAGCCATCAAACACAGTCGTTTGCTCGGCGATTTCATGGATACGGTTATCCGTCAACACTGGAGGACATTTGTTAAAGAAATTACTGATAAGGACTGGAAGGACTTCATTGAAACATGCGCTCAAGTTGATCCGGGTATCGACCAGTGGACAGATTCGACGCAAGCAAAAATAAAGCAAGTCATTTTCAGAATCCTTACAGAATCAAAATATATTAATAATACGAAATCGCTTCAACTGTTGCCTGTCTCGATGTTTCCGGAAGTTAGGAAATATCTTATTAAAAACTCGGAGAAATATGTATTGCACTGCATGGAAGTAACCCATTAAATAATGAGGATGATCCATGGACTCCTTGAAACGTCGGCTGGATAAAATTATCGACCGATTAATATCCGATGAGCTTCTTCAAAATAAGGGGCTTGGCAATGAAATCGGATTTTATATTTTTGATTATCCGCCCGAACATGAAATGGAAGTCAGAGAGCATATTCAGTTCCTCCTTCGCCAACTCCCCAAAAAGAAACCCGACTTAAAATTTAAACATATCAATTTGTTTGAACTTATCATCAATTATTTAAAATCCAGGAAATTGCTGGATCGTTCCATCGCCATGCAAAAACAAGACGGCAGTCAGAAGTTGCTTGGCTCTTTGATCAAAGGGCCGTTAGACCCGAAAAAAATTTCAAAAGCGTTTGCTGAAGAAGCAGATTCCAGGCATCAAGATCTTATCATTGTATCAGGCGTTGGCAGCGCATATCCGTTGCTGAGAAGCCATAATCTGCTAAACAATCTTCATCCGCTGATGGGAAATACACCTTTGGTTATGTTTTACCCTGGGGTTTATACCGGACAAGGGCTCAGGTTGTTTGGAAAGCTTAAAGAGGCAAACTATTATCGGGCCTTTCAATTGGTGACATAATTTGAAACTCATTGCATACAATTCAATTCAATCGGCTTTAATCCTTTTTGAGGACCATCTTCATGCAGATCAAGGACATATTTAAAAAAGACATTACCCGTCCCATCAACGGCGTGGTCAAGGCGGATCAGCTCAATGAATCGGTAATCTGGCAGGAGCTTGACGAATATGTGATTACCCGTGAACTTGATCAACATTTCAGAAAATTCTTAACCGCCTATCTTTCAGCTATCGATAATGCCAAAGATCCGACGATTACCAGCCGCATGGGGATATGGGTGTCCGGCTTTTTCGGGTCGGGGAAATCTCATTTCATTAAAATTTTGTCATATCTGCTGAGTAACCGGGAAGCACATGATTCTGATTCCGGGGATAGAAAAAAAGCCATTGATTTTTTTAAAGATAAAATAAAAGATGCCTTGCTGTTGGCTGATCTGAAGCGGGTAGCAGGCCACGATACGGATGTTATTCTTTTTAATATCGACAGCCGGGCGGATGCCAGTGACGGAAGAGCCTCGCTCCTGTCCGTCTTTTGGCGTGTGTTTAATGAAAGTCTCGGCTATTGCAGCCAGTCGCTGCATCTTGCGGAACTGGAACGCTACCTGGATAAAAAGGGTAAATATGAAGCGTTTAAAAACAAGTTTAAGGATATATACGGATCAGACTGGGAAAATGAACGGGATGCCTACGGCCTTCTTCAGGATGAAATTGTCGAAGCATTATCCAGCGTCCTTGGCAAAAGCAAAGAAGCGGCAAAAGAACATTTTGAAAATTCGGAAGAGAACCTGATCGTATCTGTTGAAAATTTTGCCAAACGGGTCAAGGAGTATCTGGATTCAAAATCCAAAAAACATAAAATCGTTTTTCTCGTGGATGAGATTGGCCAGTTTATAGGAAGTGATACGCACCTTATGCTCAATCTTCAGACATTGGTGGAAGATTTGGGTCGTTTTTGTGAAGGCAGGGCATGGGTTATTGTTACCTCTCAGGAAGATATTGATGCCATTCTGGGAGATATCAAAGCGTCAAAGGCCCAGGATTTTTCAAAGATTCAGGGTCGCTTCAACACCCGTCTTTCCCTTTCCAGTGCAAATACGGACGAAGTGATACAGTCTCGGCTGCTTGAGAAAAATAATGATGCCAAACCACAGCTTGCGCAGCTATTTGATAAAAAAGGGGATATCCTTAAAAATCAGCTCAGTTTTACTTATGACAGCAGTACCATGAAAAATTTTAGGTCTGTCGATGATTTTATCGATAACTATCCGTTTGCGCCCTTTCATTTCCAACTGGTACAGAAAATCTTTGAGTCCATCCGGAAAGCCGGCGCCACCGGCCTCCATCTGAGCCGTGGGGAGCGTTCCATGCTGGATGCGTTTCAATCCGCTGCCAACAATATCATGACCAAAGAGATAGGTGCATTGGTTCCGTTGTATGAGTTTTATCCCTGCATCGAAAGTTTTTTAGATACATCGGTCAAACGCAGCATTGAACAGGCAAAAGACAACGCGGGTCTTGACATCCCCTTTGACGTCCGGATTCTCCAGGCCCTCTTCCTTATTCGATATGTGGATATTATCAAGCCTAACGTGGAGAACCTGGTTACACTCTGCATTGATGAAGTGGATGCGGACCGGATCTCACTCAAGCTAAAGATCGAAGGCTCCTTAGAGAGGCTTGAAAAGCAAACCCTGATCAACCGCAACGGTGATTTGTATTTTTTCTTAACCAATGAAGAACAGGAAGTCTCCAGGGAAATAAAAAACGTTGAAATTTCCAGTTCTGCTGAAACCGATCTGTTGGGCGACAGTATTTTTGATGATATTTTAAAGGGCAAGACCAAGCATCGGTATGCAGACTATAATCGGGATTATGCATTTAGCCGGATATGTGATGGCAGATTCCGGGGCAAGGAATTGCAGGATGAACTGGGCCTTGAAATAATCAGCCCGCTTCACGATGAGTACAATTTTTTTATTCCCGCAAAGTGTAACTTATACAGCGCCAATCAGGATGGAAACCTGATCATCAAAATCGATGATGATCCGAACCTTACTTCAGAGCTACGACTATACCTTCAGGTCAACAAATACATTCAGGACAAAAGCGATGCTTCTGCATCGGTCGGTTTAAAGCAAATTCTTCGTGCCCGAGCCGACGAAAACCGGGAGCGCAAAACAAGGCTCATCGGCATGGTGGATAGTCTTCTTGCAAAAGCGGAATTCTATGCCTTGGGAAAACGCCTCGACATCCAGAGCCAGACCACAACAAAGGCCATCACAGACGGGCTTGATTACCTGGTGAAAAACATATTCAGCAAGTTTAATTATCTGACATCTGTTTCAAGCGACCCGATCAACGAGATCAAGCAGATCCTCCAGTCCGATGACGTAGCCCAGCATCAATTGTCCCTGGCGCTCAAAGAGAACGAACCGGCAGACATTAAGGAAGTGATGGGCTATATTAAAATGAAAATCTCCATCAACCATCCGGTGATATTAGATGATGTAGTCAAACAGTTTTCCAAACGTCCCTACGGATGGGGAGATTTCCAGGTTGTGATTCTGATCGCAAAGATGTTTATGGCCGGAACCATCAGCCTGGTTATCGAGGGATCAAAAGTTAAACCCAAAGAAGCCTTTTCTCCGCTTACCAAAACTCATCAATGGAAAACCGTCAAAATTATTGAAACTCCCATTTTCGATAAAAAAGCGCTGGACAACGCAAAAACCCTTGCCAAAGAGCTGTTTGCTACCATTCCTCCGGATAGCCAGGATAAGCTCAGTCAGTTTATTATCGAGGGGTTGTCCAAGTGGGTTCAAACTCTTGAAAAATACAAACCCCTGGCCGACACCGGTAATTATCCCGGCAAAAAGGAAATTGATTCATGTCTTGATATCGTCGGCAAAATCATAAAAATTCATGATTCCTTTGAAATCATCAAAGCATTTATCGCGAAAAAAAATGACCTTAAGGACGCGGCGGACGACCTTAACACATTAAATGATTTTTATAACAATCAGCGAAAAACCTGGGAGAAGCTCAGAGCCTCCATGAAAGCAGTCATGCCTAATAAGTCCGCCCTGGATAAAAATTCCGATGCCGAAAAGGCATTAAAACGGATGATCGAGATCGTTGATGCACCCATCCCCTACAGTATGCTCAAGGAGGTAGACGGTTTAATATCCAAAGTAGAGATCGTAAATAAAGAGTTGCTCAAGAAAAGCAGGGAAGAAGCTGAAAACGAAGTGAATACGAAAATCGAACAACTTACGGCACAACTGGAGAATCAAAAAGCCGATGCTGATTTCAGAAATGACATCCTGTTTCCGATCCAGCAGATCAAAAAGAAGATTCTGACGGAGTTCAGCATCCCGGAAATATCCTATAAAATATCCGAATCGCAGGAAGTATATGAAGAAGCGTTGATGAAAATTGATGAAAAATTCAAACCACCGGGACCGGACCTTGGCTTTATAAAAAAAACAAAAACAATCAAACCGGCATCTCTGACTCAATCAGTATATATAGAAACCGAATCTGAAGCAGATGATTTCATCAACAAGATCCGAAAAACCATCGTTGACGCCATAAACGATAACTATCGAGTAATAATTTCATAATCTATTTCAGGACAAAAAGCCGGAAATGAACACATCCAAAATCAAATCATACGCCATTCAAGCCCGCAGGGATTTCATCAAGGCGGTGACCGAGCGGGCCAGCTTCTACGGTATATTCAGCGACAATCATATTGAGGAGATTAAATTTATCGGTGATGTGGCCATCATCGGCGACCGGGCTATTACAAAAAAAGAAGGCGAACTCAGACAGCTTTTAGTGGACCGGATCAAAAGAGACGGATTTGAAATGGTCGTACAGGCTTCTGCCTACACCTGGTTCAACCGGTTTGTGGCGATTCGGTACATGGAACTTCATAATTACCTGGAACATGGCTTTCGGGTGTTGAGTCATCCTTCCGGATCAGATATGCCGGAGATCCTTGAGCATGTTGCGGATGTCAACTTACAAGGTTTAAATAAAGAGAAAGTCATCGAGCTCCGTTTGGCAGGCAACAAAGACAATGAACTCTACCGCCTTCTGATTATCGCCCAGTGCGATGCCCTGAACAGCGCCATGCCGTTTTTGTTTGACAGGATTGACAGTGAAACAGAACTGCTTCTGCCGGACAACCTGCTTCATTCCGATTCCCCGATCCGCAAGCTGGTAACACAGATTGATGAATCCGATTGGCAGAATGTGGAAGTCATCGGCTGGATTTATCAGTTTTATATTTCAGAAAAAAAAGATGAAGTTATCGGGAAAGTGGTAAAGAGCGAGGACATCCCGGCTGCCACCCAGCTTTTCACCCCCAACTGGATCGTCAAATACATGGTCCAGAACACCCTGGGCAGGATGTGGCTGGCAACTTATCCGGATTCTCCCCTGCGCTCAAAAATGGAATATTACATCGAGCCCGCCGAACAGGAACCCGAAGTCCGGAAACAGATTGATGCCATAAAGCCCAAGGAACTCAATCCTGAAACCATCACCTTTTTAGACCCGGCCTCCGGCTCCGGCCATATACTGGTGGAAGCCTACGACATATTCAAAGAAATTTACCTGGAGCGGGGATATAGGACACGGGACATCCCAAGGCTGATCATTGAAAAAAATCTCTATGGCTTGGATATCTGCGACCGGGCCGCTCAACTTGCCGGTTTTGCGATACTCATGCGGGCAAGAGCTGATGACCGGAAGATCCTGTCCGATAATCACCTGAAACTCAATATCATGGCGATTCAGAGCAGCGCCCACTTGAATGCCAAAGATTTGGCAAACAAACTTTTAAAAGAAAAAGTTGTCTGGTTATCAAAGCCCAACACGCTGTTTCCGGAAATCGACGGGCAGCTTATTTTAAAAAATAGAAAAAAATATGAGATCGGGCAGGAAGATATCATTGAGCTGATCAACCTGTTTGAACAAGCCAAAACATTCGGGTCATTGATCACCATACCTGAGCATATAGCAGACCAGATTGAAGCCATCAGCGGGATTGTTGATGAAAAGTTCAAAG
>Ga0180009_10007964_pt1 | contig 10655 bp, 6 predicted proteins | sample OS_PC_MetaG_FD_123537 | JGI IMG/M metagenome (GOLD analysis project Ga0180009, IMG submission 123537) | Groundwater microbial communities from the Aspo Hard Rock Laboratory (HRL) deep subsurface site, Sweden - OS_PC_MetaG | ecosystem: Environmental > Aquatic > Deep subsurface > Groundwater... | reverse complement strand
ATGGTCGGCGTGATTCCGACGCCGGGCATCGCCTTTCTGACGAACAGCATGCGGGCTGATGCGGGCATCGTCATCTCCGCCTCTCACAACCCCTTCCAGGACAACGGGATCAAGATCTTCGGGAGCGAAGGTTTCAAGCTCCCCGATGAGACGGAAGCGGCCATCGAAGAGCTCATCTTCGCCAACAGTCTGCACAAACTTCACCCGTCCCCCGTTGAACTGGGAAAGGCCTATCGGATGGAGGACGCCCGGGGCCGCTACATTGTCTTTCTGAAACACGCCTTCCCCAAGGAATATTCCCTCGAAGGGACAAGCATCGTCCTAGACTGCTCCCACGGCGCCACCTACCGGGTCGCGCCGGAGACTTTCCTGGAACTGGGCGCCGAGGTGACCACCCTCTTCGACGACCCCAACGGCAAGAACATCAACCTCCACTGCGGTTCCCAGCATCCGGAGGTCCTGGCGGAGGAGGTCCGGAAAATCAAGGCCGACATCGGCTTCGCCTTCGACGGCGACGGCGACCGCCTGATCGCCGTGGACGAGACAGGGACGATCATCACCGGGGACCAGATCCTCGCCATTTGCGCGAAAGTGATGAAAAAGGAGGGTCTCCTCACCGGCAATCTGGTCGTCCGAACGGTCATGAGCAACATCGGACTCAGCGTCGCCCTCCAGTCGCTCCAGATCGATTCCGTCATGACCAAGGTTGGCGACCGATACGTCCTTGAAGAGATGCAGGCCCGCGGGGCCTCCATCGGCGGCGAGGATTCCGGCCACCTGATCTTCCTCCAGCACCACACGACGGGAGATGGAATCCTCACCGCGCTGCAAGTGGCGGCGGCGATGAAGAAAGAAGGGAAGTCGCTTTCCGAACTGGCCAAGATCATGAAGGTCTTTCCCCAGGCCCTGATCAACGTGAACGTCAAATCGCGGCCCGAGATCGCCACCGTGCCGGAGATCGTGGCGGCCATCGGCAAGGTGGAGAAGAAACTGGCAGACCGGGGAAGGGTCCTCGTCCGCTACTCGGGAACCCAGAATATGTGCCGGGTCATGGTCGAAGGCCCGTCCCAGAAAGAGACGGCAACTTACTGCAGGCAGATCGCCGACGTCGTGGAAAAGATGCTGAACGCCTGAGCTGAAAGCCAAAATGAGGAACGGATATGCCGTTGAAAGTGATTGTCACCCGGGATTTCGATCACATGAGCGAAGTCGCTGCACGAATCGTTACGGAAAGCATCACCTCCGGCCTGAAGAAAAACGGCGGTTTCACCCTGGGCCTGGCCACAGGCAGCAGCCCGACGGGGCTTTACAAGCACCTGGCCAAGGCGGCCAAGGCCGGCGTTTTCGACTCCTCCCGGATTCGGAGTTTCAATCTGGATGAATACGTCGGTCTCCCCGGCGACAACGCCCAGCAGCGGGCCCTCCATCCGGAGAGCTACAGTTTCTTCATGATTCAGGAGTTCTTCGGTCTCCTGCAGCGGAAATTCAGTGAGGTCAATGTCCCCTAGGGGACGCTCATCGATCAGGAGCGCCTCATCGCCGAGATGGGAAGCCATCCGAAAGACTGGCATGAAGAAGGGGCGGAGCGGGGTAAAGCGATCGTGATCCGACCGGACGCCCGGTCGGAATACCTCCGCTGGATACGACAGGATATCCTCGATGCCTATGACGAAAAGATCGGACGGACGGGAGGGATCGACCTCCAGGTGATCGGCGTCGGCGGGCGGGGACACGTGGCCTTCCATGAATCGGGCATCCCCTTCGTCGACAACCGGATGCTCCTGGTCAAACTTGACGACAACACCGTCGCCAATGCCGTCGCGGACGGCCACTTCTCCTCTCGGGAAGAGAGTCCGCAGTACGCCGTCTCCATGGGCGTCGAACTGGTCTACCGGGCGAAAGACGTGCTCCTGCTCGCGAGCGGCAGCAGGAAGACCGATCCCATCGCAGAATCCCTCCTCGACGATCCCAGCCCCATGGTGCCAATTTCCTACGGAAAGATCTTCGTAAAAAACGGCGGACGGCTCTTCTATGTCCTGGACCGCACGGCGGGAAGAAAGGTCCTCGAACAGGCGGACCGGATCAGCCGGCAGGGGATCGAGATCGAGGACATCAGCAGCGGGAAAGCCGCACAGCGGCTTACGGACTTGAAGTTCTTCCGGGACCCGGAAACCGGCCGGCTGGGCTGAAGACCTGCGATCCCCTGCGGATCGTCCGGACGGTCGCCGACCGTCCCTCCCGACGGGAAGGGGAAACAGGGGCTGTCCGGAAGGACCGGCTGCGCCTTCGGCCTCGGTTGTTTTTTCCGGCTGCATCTGTTATGGATAAGTATCGCGTCAGATCATCCCGCCGGCAGAGCAGAATCGGGAGAAGGTAATGGCCAATCGCATCGAGATCGGATTCAGACAGGGGATTCGGGACGCCCTTGGAGAAAAGATCAAAAAGAGGATCGTCGGACATCTCCGTATCCATGTGGATTCGGTGCGGACCGTCGAAGTCTACACCATCGACGGCGATCTTACACCCGGAGAATTGGAAAAGGCCGCCCGCGGCCCCCTCTCCGATCCGGTGATCCAGGAATTTGCCATCGACCGGGGGATGGCCTGCGGTTTCGACTGGCTGATCGAGGTGGGGTTCCGTCCCGGCGTCACGGACAACGTGGGGAAGACCGCCGCGGAGGCGATCGCCATCCTCACCGGGAAACCGGTCCGGGTCTACACATCCAGGCAATACGTGATCGGCGGAATCCGCGACCGGTGCGCCCTCGATCTACTCACCCGGGCGGATGCGGAGCGGATCGCCTCCGAACTTCTGGCCAATGAACTCATCCAGCGCTGCGAAATCATCGACGGCCGCACCTGGGATCCTGCGCAGGGTATGAAGCCCCACGTGCCGCGCGTCATGGGAGAAGACCGTCCACGGACGGAGGAGATCGACCTCGACTGCCCCGACGAGGCCCTCATCCGGATCAGCCAGGAGCGGGTCCTTGCCCTGAGTATCGAGGAGATGAGGATCCTCCGGGACTACCTGAAGAACGAAACCGTCCTCGCCCGGCGGAAAGAAGTCGGACTCGGCGCCCGGATAACCGACGCGGAGCTGGAATGCCTCGCCCAGACCTGGTCCGAACACTGCAAGCACAAGATTTTCAACGCCCGGATCGCCTATGACGACGGCGAAGGACACACCCGGGAGATCGACTCTCTCTTCGATACCTGCATCAAGCGGTCGACCCGGGAGATCCGGGAGCGCATGGGGGCGGGCGACTGGTGCCTCTCCGTTTTTTCCGACAACGCCGGGATCATCCGCTTCAACGACGACTGGAACCTCGTTTTCAAGGTGGAGACCCACAACTCCCCCTCCGCGCTGGACCCCTACGGCGGGGCGCTCACCGGCATCGTCGGCGTCAACCGCGACCCCTTCGGCTGCGGGAAGGGGGCGAAGCTCATCTTCAATACGGACGTCTTCTGTTTTGCGCCGCCCGACTATGCCAAACCCCTGCCGAAACGGATCCTCCACCCGCGGCGGATCTACGAGGGGGTCCGGGAGGGGGTGGAGCACGGCGGAAACAAGAGCGGAATCCCTACAGTCAACGGCTGCCTCGTCTTCGACGAGCGGTATCTCGGCAAGCCCCTGGTCTACTGCGGCACGGGGGGGATTATGCCCGCCCGGCTCAATGGGGCGCCGACCCACACGAAGGAGATCCTCCCCGGCGACCTGGTCGTTATGACCGGCGGCCGGATCGGGAAGGACGGGATCCACGGGGCGACCTTCTCCTCCGAGGAGCTCCATGAAGGATCGCCCGTCACGGCGGTCCAGATCGGCGACCCGATTACCCAGAAGAAGATGACCGATTTCCTTCTCGTCGCCCGCGACCGGGGCCTCTACCGCACGATCACCGACAACGGCGCGGGCGGCCTTTCGTCCTCCGTGGGCGAGACGGCCAGGCTCTCCGGCGGATGCGAGCTCGATCTTAAGAAGTCGCCCCTCAAGTACCCGGGGCTGAACCCCTGGGAGATCCTCATCTCCGAGTCCCAGGAACGGATGACACTTGCCGTCACCCCTGAGAAGATCGACGGGTTTCTCTCCCTCGCCCGGAAGATGGACGTGGAGGCGACGGTCCTGGGCCATTACACCGATTCGGGCTGGTTCCACATCCGCTACGGGGAAGAGACCGTGGTCCTGATCGAGATGTCCTTCCTCCACGACGGTCTCCCGCAGATGTCCCTTCGAGCGGCATGGACGCCTCCGCACCACGCGGAGCCCGACTTTTCCGAACCGGACGATCTGGGAGGGGCGATGAAGGAGATGCTTTCCAGGCTCAACATCTGCAGCAAGGAGTCCGTCGTCCGCCAGTACGACCACGAGGTCCAGGGGGGGAGCGTCGTGAAGCCCCTGACCGGCGTCGTCAACGACGGACCGAGCGATGCCGCCGTCATCCGGCCACTCCTCGACTCCTTTGAAGGCTTCGTCGTCGCGAACGGGATCTGCCCCCGCTACAGCGACATCGACGCCTACCACATGGCAGCCTGCGCCATCGACGAGGCCGTCCGGAACGCGATCGCCGTCGGCGCTCCACTAAACCGCCTGGCGGGGCTGGACAACTTCTGCTGGTGCGATCCGGTCCGGTCGGAAAAGACCCCCGACGGAGAGTACAAGCTCGCTCAGCTCGTCCGCGCCAACATGGCCCTCTACGATGTCACTACGACTTACGGCGTTCCCTGCATCTCGGGAAAGGACAGCATGAAGAACGACTACCAGATCGGCGCTGTCCGGATCTCGATTCCCCCGACACTCCTCTTCTCCACTCTGGGCAGAATGGAGGACGTGCGGAAGGCCGTGACGATGGACGTAAAAAAGGCGGGGGATCTCGTCTATGTCCTCGGAAAGACCTTTCGGGAGCTGGGCGGCTCGGAGTGGTACGCCCTCCGCGGCGCCGTCGGGAACAGCGTTCCGAAAGTGCATGCAAAAACGGCAAAGGCCCTCTATGAGGCCCTGCACCGGGCGATCCGGGCGGGTCTCGTCGCCTCCTGCCACGACTGCTCCGACGGGGGGCTCGGCGTGACACTGGCCGAAACGGCCTTCGCCGGGGGCCTGGGCCTGGAGGTCAACCTCAGGGACATCCCGGCGGAGGGGATCGGCCGGAACGATGAACTCCTCTTCTCGGAATCGCAGAGCCGCTTCGTCGTGACCGTTTCCCCGGGGTCGCGGGAGGCCTTTGAGGCGTTCCTGGCAGGCTGCACCTTCGCCCGGATCGGAACGGTCATCCCGGAAGGGGTCCTTCGCATCGACGGCCTCGGGGGGCAGCGGATCATCAAAGAGGATATCAGTGCGCTTAAGGCCGCCTGGCAGAAACCGCTCGCCTTTTAGCGGACAGGCCGACTGCCGATGGACACGAAAAAGGTAGGGGAAAAATGCCGCAGAGAATCAGAGCGATCGTCATCACTGGAAACGGAACGAACTGCGAAATGGAGATGGCCCACGCCTGTAAACTTGCCCGTTTCGACGAGGTGGAGATCGTTCACATCAGCGAGCTCCTCCATGGGACGAAGCAGCTCGACGATTACCACTTCCTGAACCTCCCCGGCGGATTTCTGGACGGCGACGACCTCGGGTCGGCCAAGGCGGGGGCCAACCGAATTTTGCATGCAGCCGTCGCCGGGAGAGAAGAGAGGCTCTACGATCAGTTCGCCCGGTTCATCGCCGCAGGGAAGCTGATCCTGGGCGTCTGCAACGGTTTCCAACTCCTCGTCAAGCTGGGGATGCTCCCCGGCCTGGACGGCCATTACGACCGGCAGACAGTGACGCTCACCTTCAACGACTCGGGGCGCTTCGAGGACCGCTGGGTTTATCTCCGCGTCGATCCCGGCTCGCCCTGCATCTTCACGAAAGGACTTTATGGTCTCTACCTCCCCGTCCGCCACGGGGAAGGGAAATTCGTCACGCTGGATGAAAAGATTCTGGAAAGGCTCCACAGGGAGGGCCTGATCGCAGTCCAGTACAGCGATGAGAACTGCCGGGAGGCGACGCTCGAGTATCCGGCGAACCCCAACGGCGCCGTGGACGGGATCGCCGGGATCTGCAATGAAACGGGACGAATCTTCGGTTTGATGCCCCACCCCGAAGCCTACCTTCACCGGACCAACCACCCCCGCTGGACGCGGGAGGAGCTCCCTGAGGAGGGGATGGGCCTCGCCCTGTTCCGGAACGCCGCGGCTTTCCTCAGGAGCGCCAACTTTTAAAGGACGATGTTTACAGAGTCTTTTTTTGCACATATCGAACAACAAAAATGGAAGGGGCATGAAAATGGCGAGAAGAAAATGGCGAGAAATATTTTCAGGCTTCCGGCAAAGCCCTGGCCGTCTTTTGTGGCAAAAATCTTCTTGACAAACAAGATCCTTCTTCATATACTCCTACCGTGAAAAAATAATTCTCATCAGTAATAAATAATCTACGCATAATATTTTTATCATTCTGCTGGGAAGGAGAGAAAAACTATGAGTCGAGACCTGCCTGTTGATTTCAGCAAATTCCAAATCCCTGATATCGAGGGGAGAACCATCCGTTGGATTGTGGTTGGAATACTCATTTTCATCCTGGGATTTTCATCGTTTTTCACGGTGAACCCGGAAGAGGTAGGGGTGATCCTCCGGTTCGGGAAATACACGCGGACGGCGAATCCGGGTATGAACTTTAAATTACCTCTCGGCATCGAAGAGGTGACGAAAGTTCCTGTGGAGCGACAGTTGAAGTTGGAGTTTGGCTTTCGAACGGAGGCACAAAGAGATAGATCTAAATATTCTACCCGCGCTTACCAACAAGAGTCGCTGATGCTGACCGGCGATTTGAACGCCAGCGAAGTGGAATGGATTGTTCAGTATCGGATCGCCGATCCATACAAATTTTTATTCAAGGTGCGCGGTACCACCCTGACTTTCCGGGATATGAATGAAGCATTGATGCGCGAAGTGGTCGGCGATCGTTCGGTCAACGAAGTGCTGACTGTCGGCCGGGTAGAAATCGCCGCTACCGTCAGCGGAAAATTACAGGAACTGTGTGACCAATACGAAACCGGCATCAAAGTGGATCAGGTCGTCCTGCAGGATGTCAATCCCCCCGATTCGGTCAAACCGGCTTTCAATGAGGTGAACGAGGCGCAGCAGGAGCGCGAGAAACTGATCAACCAGGCCCGGTCGGAATACAACCAGGTGATCCCCAAAGCCCGCGGAACCGCGTCGAGAACGATCGAGGAAGCCAAGGGGTACGCCATCGAGCGGGTCAACCAAGCCCGCGGGGAGGCCCACAAGTTTAGCGCGATCTTCAAAGAATATTCCAAAGCCCCGGACGTAACCCGTCAGAGAATTTACCTGGAAACGATGAGTGAAATCCTCCCCAAAGTCGGAAGGAAATTAATCACCGACGAGAAAACCACTGGGATTTTGCCCCTGTTTCAGTTTACAAAGGAAGAGGCGAAAAAGGAGGGGAACGAAAAATGAATAGCACAAAACACAAGATCTTCGGCGGCTTAGGCATTCTGGTCATCGTGGGCCTGATCCTTCTGTATACTTCTGCCTTTGTGGTGAACGAAACGGAGCAGGTCATTATTACCCAATTCGGAAAACCGGTGGGGAAGCCCATTGTTGAAGCGGGGATTCATTTTAAACTGCCCATCATTCAAAACGCCAATTTTTTTGACAAGCGGTTTTTAGCCTGGGATGGCGATCCCAACCAGATTCCGACCAAGGATAAAAGGTTTGTCTGGGTGGACAGTTACGCCCGCTGGCGGATCCGCGATCCCCTCCTGTTCTTCCAGCGGGTGCGGGACGAACGGGGGGCCAAAACCCGGCTGGATGACATCCTGGACGGGTTGACCCGCAACGCCATTGCCAACCATAATTTGGTGGAAATCATCCGTTCCACGAATCGCAAATTGGAAATCAGCGGAGAACTGGAAGAAATTCAGGACTCTGAAATAAGCATCAAGATTGAGCTCGGCAGAGAGAAAATTACCCGGATGATTATCGAGGCCGCTGCCCCCCGTTTAGATGTACTCGGGATTGAATTACTGGACATCCGATTTAAACGGATCAACTATGTTGAAGAGGTGCAAAAGAAGATATACGAGCGGATGATCTCCGAGCGCAAACGAATCGCCGATAAATTCCGCTCGGAAGGCCAAGGGGAGGCTGCTAAAATTTTGGGAGACAAAGAACGGGATTTAAAAAAGATCCAATCGGATGCCTATCGGCAGGCGCAAGAAATCAAAGGAAAAGCGGATGCCGAGGCCACCACCATCTATGCCAAAGCCTATAATCAAAGCGCGGAATCCAGGGCCTTTTACCAATTCCTGAAAACCATGGATACCTATAAAACCACTCTGTCGGAGAAAGACTGGTTGGTTTTATCGACGAAGGGCGACTTCTTTAAATTTCTCCAAAACCCCTCGGGGCATTAATCATTTGAGGCCCGGGGGCTCATGCTCCTGGACCTCCCCTTAGGGCTTGCCTTCTTACCAAGTTCTTGTTTTTTCTTCTAATCCGCCCGTTGCCCGGCAAGGATATCATTGAGTTGTCCGGCAGTCTCCTCGGTGGCAAACCGCTCCCAGATCTTGCCGAACTTTCCCTGGCGTTCACGGGCGATTTCCCCTTGCAGTTGATAGATCTCACCAAGGATGAACACGAGTTCGGGTTCGATCAGCTTACCCTTCCAGTCGTCGAACAGGTAGTCGATGAATCCCCGCGTGAAAACCGTATCCTGAATCTCCCCAAGGCAGTCCTGTATTTCGACTGTTCGTTCGATGAAAGGATCGAGAGCGCCGTCGTATGCGGGCGCCATGAACTCGCAGGCGTAACGGAGTCTCTTCATCTGGATCCTGAGGCGGTGGAACTGTTTTGGCTTCTGATTCTCGAGAATTCTATGTCCCTGCTTCATGACGGCATCGAATTTTTCTTTGATGATCACCGGCGCCACCTGGCGAACCAGTTTTACGGCAAGAGGCGCCCGGGGACGCACAGGAATCGATACTTCCAGGAACCGCAAGAGGTGTCGCTCAAAATTTCGGTACCGTGGCGATTCAAGCGCCTCACTAAGGGCCTTGAACGGCGTGCAGCGGTGTTTCTCGATCCAGTTATCGAACATTTCTTTTTTCTTGGCGGGAAAGCGTTCAATCCGTTTTTTGAACCGGGACAGATTCAGGAGGAAAACATCGAGGTCGCGAACCGCTCCAAACATGCTGCCGAGCCACTCCAACTCACCTGCGAGGCTGGCGCCCGTACTTTGGGGAACGGCATCGCGAAACAACCGCAACGCTGAACGCATCCGCCGTGTCACAACCCGCGTCTGGTGCACAAACTCCGTATCGATGTCGCGCTGCACGCCGGGAAGTTGCTCCCGAAACCGGATAAACTGATAGGCAAGAATTTTCCGCACAGTGAGATCGAGGCGGTCATCGAGTCGAACCGTATATTTCTCCGGGGGCTTCTTGGAAGGGATAAGGACCTTGAGCCGCTCGACGGCGCTCTCTAACTTCGATGCCGACGATGGTGGATAACTGAATGAGCGCGAGAGCAGGGATGAAAGGGAACTTAGCGCTGCCTCCGGACCGCTGAGAAGTTCCGCTTCCAGCTCGTGGAGCTTTTGCGTGCGTCGCGGTTTGTGAAGCCCCCGAGACGAGAAGCTCGAAGTGTCAAAGGCAAGCTCGATTTTCGCCCCTTCGGGGGATACGACCCGATAACGCCGGCGATCAGTGCGGACTTGAATATGTTCGAGGAGCTTCCGCGGATAAATTATACCGTCGATAAGATTCCTGATTTGCTTTAAGGGAATCTCCGCAGGGGGATCAACCGGACCGTCGAGCAGGACCTCGGTTTCCATTCGCTTTGCGATCCCGTCTTCGATTGCTCCTATGCTCTTGATCGTGTACATTGCCCCGCCATCCGCAGTCCGGTACCTGAGCGCCAACTTCTTTTTCATAAGAGACCAGTCGAAGGTGTCCAGATAGACATCGATATTTCTCACCTGCTTCAGCTCTTTGACCCTGTAGCCCTGTTCACGAATATTGGCGATCACCGCCTCTTCGGCCTCCGGACCGGGCAGGGCGAGCTTCAGCTCTATCTCGACAGGTTTTTCGTTGTTCATTCTATGAATCTCCTCTTGATCCCCCCAGCGAAATCCTTCCGCAGCCCTTTCGGCAGCGAGGTCTTCTTAAGCGCGGTAATTGTGAGATCCCGGTCGTAATCGAACCTTATAATGCGTCCGCGCGGCACAGCACCCCTCTCGGCACGGACAACGGCGTAGGACGGGCGCGGGTCGCCGTCAACCGGGTGCCCCGCCGAACCGCAGTTCACGACGAGAATCCCGCCGACACATCTGACAAAGGGGATGTGCGTATGCCCGCAAACGAGAATCTCCGGGCGGGCATCGCTTAATTTCGTCTCCAGCCCTTGCCTGGTGATGCTCGGATAGACAGCGTCGTCTGTGGAAATGGGGCTGCCGTGGACGACTAAGAACTTGTGCCCGCCCGCCGGGATCTGCAGGTCGAGGCGCTCAGGCAAACCGGCTAAGTAAAGCCGGCTCTGACGGCCCATGTTCTCAACTGTCCACAACAGAATCTTGCGCTTTTTCGACTTCATCTCCCTCGCGACTGACTTGCCCTGTTT
>Ga0180009_10007963_pt1 | contig 10657 bp, 10 predicted proteins | sample OS_PC_MetaG_FD_123537 | JGI IMG/M metagenome (GOLD analysis project Ga0180009, IMG submission 123537) | Groundwater microbial communities from the Aspo Hard Rock Laboratory (HRL) deep subsurface site, Sweden - OS_PC_MetaG | ecosystem: Environmental > Aquatic > Deep subsurface > Groundwater... | reverse complement strand
GTGCTGGTGTCCTACGACCAGACACAATTTACCGATGAGGGTTTGGCCTCTATCACGTACTGGACTTTGATCGGCGCCTACATCATTCCGGGTGAGAAAAACGACACACATACGATGGTCGATGCCGTGGTGTACGACATTCAGAGTCGCAAGATGTTGTTTCGTGCGCCGGGCATCAGCCACATCAAGGGCCATTCAACGCTCGTAAATCTGTCTGAAGAATTGCGACAGGACAGTCTGCAAGGCTTCCGGCTTGCCAGCGACGATTTGCTGGTGAAGCTCGATGATCAGCTGGCGTTGTTTAAACAACGTGTCAAGGAACGTCCCGAGGAATATCAGATCGTGCACAGCCCCGGTTATATCGGTGGCGGGAATGTGGATACCGGATTTTTGATGTTCTCAGGCTTGTTGTTTGGTGGTCTCGGTCTGGCACGGAGCAGGGCGGCATGAAAACGCGTTGGCCTCTGTGCACGCTGATGGTGCTTTCGATGAGCGTATTGGCCTCGATGTGGCCTGCCGCCGTGGAAGCGCTGATCTACGATCGGCAAGCCATCCAGGTGGGTGAAGTCTGGCGCCTGTTATCCGGCCACTTGGTGCATTTCTCATCAGCCCACCTGGTTGGAGACCTGCTGGTCTTCGGGATCGCCGGTTACCTGATTGAGCGACAGCTCGGACGACAGGTTGGCTGGTTGTACCTGGCGATGAGTGCGGTAATTGGATTGTCCTTATGGGTGCTGGACCCCGCGTTGGCCCGTTTTGGTGGGCTGTCCGGTTTGGCCTATGGCAACGTTTTCTACATGGTCGCCTCAATGGCTCATCAGCATACGCCAGCTCGTCCCGTTGCAGTTGCGTTACTAATAGTACTCCTGCTCAAGATATTCCGTGATTTTTGTGAACCCGCGTCGGTTCTAGATGTGTTGACGCCGCAACCTTTTGTCACCGTACCGCTCAGCCACCTCGTCGGTGTGTTGATGGCGGGTACGTTCTTCATCATCACCACAAAGGAGAATAACCATGTCCCTGCTTAAACGCCTTTCTGCCACACTGGTTTCACGTCTTGATCAGGTGGTGGGTGAAATCGAAAATCACGATGCCGTCATACAGGTGTCATTGAACGACATGCGCAAGAAGGTCGCCGAGACGCGGGTACGTCTTACCCAGTTACAACGTGAGAGAGAGCGACTGCAACGAGACGCTAACGAACAGCAACAGCTTGCAGAACGTTGGCGGTTACGCGCCATGGAATCCGCCAGTAGTGATGAGAAAAAGGCGCTGGAATGCGTGCGTCGTGCGCGTCACTGTGACCAGCAGTCGACGCGATTGGCCGAGGCGGGGATTCAATACGCGCAGACAGCGGATCGGTTGGTCCGGGATATCGATGCCAGCGAACAACGACTGCGCGAGTTGAAGCAGAAGCACACCTTGATGCGGGCGCGTCAGTCGTCCAGCTCAGCCGCTAACATGACGTGTGAATCCGAGAGTGATGTTCTCCGGCAGCTGGATAATAGTTGCGATCGCTGGGAGATAAAACTCAGTCAGCTCGATATGGTCGTCGATCATCTGGACCCCGTCGATTCACTGGAGCGTGATTTCATCAGCCACGAGCAGGAACTCGAACTGCGCGAAGAACTGGCCACCTTGCTGACTCGGGAGAAGAACTAATGGATGCCTTGACGACCGCTGAATATAGTCAATCGGGCCTGATGCGGAAATTACCGGCCCTGTTACGCATCCTCGGCGCCGCTGCCCTGGTCGTGGCCATGTACAGCTTTCTGGTCCGCGGCTGGCAAAGCGGCAATGATGTTTCACGTTATTTGATGATGTTAGGGCATACCGGATTACTCGCGGCAATCGGATTGGCCAGTGGGCACTGGTTGAAGGAGGGGAAGGGCGCACGTCTACTGCTGACGTTGTCGCTCGTCTCGATACCCGCAAACTTCGCGATCCTGGGTGCCTTTATCTATTCGCAGACAACCGCGATTGACGTCACCCATTACCCTCAGTATGTGGCCTGGGCCGTGGACAGTTTACCCACGGCCTTATTGACCACGGGCGGAGCATTACTGGTGCTGCTGCCCGTGATACTGCTCGGGTTTACCGTACTGGCGCGTGGCCTGGCGTATCGCCTGTCCGCGCTGTTCGTTCTAGGCAATCTGACCTTGCTGTTACCCTTGCGGGAACCACAGAGTATTGCCATCGTGGTGTCGTTATTGACCCTCGGCGTGTTGTGGTTCAATCGTCGCGTCGCACATAACCAGACGTCCGTTAAAACCCATGAAGGTATGACCGCCTTGGGGTTACAGATCTTGCCCATTGCTGTGCTCCTGGGACGGACGCTGTGGTTGTATGCCTTCGACCTGTTCCTCGCCACAGTGTTGGCGGTTACCCTGTTCTTTACCTTGCGCCAGATCAGCCTGTATCTGAAACCAGGATCCACATTGCGCAATTTGTTGGATTTACTTTCGCTGGCGCCGGCCTTGTCACTATTATCGTTGTTCAGTGATGCCCTGCAACAGACGGGCGTCATCGCGGAGGCGTGGGTATATCCCATCAGTACGTTGGCCTCGGCACTGCTGATCTATGACCTATCACAGCGTAATGAACGCTATGCAGGGCTGTATCTGCGGCTCGCCCTATTTATTCTTCTGGCGGGCATGATTGGCAATCTATTCTGGTTTCCCGGTGTGCTAGCGGCAATGGCTTGTGTCAGTGTGGGCGGTGCATTGACGGCCTATGGATATCAGGTACAAAAACTAAGTCTGTTCGCAAGCGGTGTGGTGTTGTTTTTGGCTGGACTGATTCATCAGTTTATCGATCTCATCCGACACTTTGATCTGGGCAGTTGGGCTAGCTTGGCGGTGTTTGGCATGGTGTCCATCGTGTTCGCCTCCGTGCTGGAATCTCAGAGCGGGAAGATTCGCCTACGATTCGAGGCGTGGCGAGTGCGGATGCAGGCTTGGAAGAAATAGTATGAACGCGATTAAAGGGGTCTGTGTCTTATTAGTTTCGTTAGGATGGTGCGTGTGTGCGGCTGACGCATCCGCTAAGGAAGGAGCGGAATGTGTGATTCTGCTGCATGGGTTGGCGCGCACTGATGCCTCGATGAGGAAAATGGAAGGCGATCTGAAGGCTAGCGGATATCGCGTCATTAACGTCGATTATCCTTCTCGAAAAGAAACGATTGAGATGTTAGCCGTTCAGTATATTGATCAGGCTATTGAACGTTGTCGGGACTCCCCAGTGGAGAAGATCCATTTTGTGACCCACTCCATGGGTGGGATCCTTATACGCTATTACCTGTCGAAAAAACCACTTGAAGAACTCGGCCGTGTTGTCATGCTCAGTCCACCTAATCAGGGTAGTGAAGTGGTGGATAAGGTGGGGAAGCTACCGGGGTTCTATGCCCTGAATGGCCCAGCGGGACAACAATTGGGTACAGATATGGGGAGCCTCCCGAATCAGCTAGGGTCCGTCAATTATCCTGTTGGTGTTATAACAGGCAATAAAACTATCAACCCGATTCTGTCACTGTTGATTCCGGGTGAGGATGATGGAAAGGTCGCCGTCGAGCGAGCCAGGCTTGCAGGCATGTCAGATTTTCTTGTGGCGCCATATACGCACCCGATGATTATGAAGCGCGATTGGGTAATAAATCAGACACGGTATTTTTTGCGGCATGGTTATTTTGCGAAACAAATCAAATGAGATGCTAACTAGAATGAGGATTAGGTTAGCGTAAATGTAGGGTCTTGTACTGCGTGGGAATTACCTACTGTCATGCAGCCTCAACCTGCGCCTATGGAAACCAAATTCTGTCCCTGCTACCACTATTCAAAGGCGCTGATCCGCAAGGACCGGCGCCTTTTTTTATCCAGAGCGAGTCTAACGGGTTATGTCATGCCGCAGATCGCGATTGCCCCGGAAACTTCAAACATACATTTAAAAGTTTCCTCCCGAAATTCGCCACGAAAACTAAGCCGCTAGTCATATCGCGAGCGAGGTAATAGCGGATGTAAGGCGTTGGGGTCGGATTTTTACAGTGCGCGATGGACGCGTTTGACGGCAGGATCGCTCTGGCTGGTGTGCACGCTGAAGCCGAGTTCGCGCACCAGGTCGAGCATGCCCTGATTGCTGCCCAGAACTTCGCCTTCCATACTGCGGAAACCGCGGGCACGCGCTGCGTCCATGAGTGCCCGCATGAGTCGCGAACCGATGCCGCGATGCTGCCAGGCATCGGCCACGACCAAGGCGAATTCGCAACTGTCTCCGTCGGGATTCATCGCGTACCTTGCCACGCCGATTTCCTGTTCAGTGCCGGCCGTAATGACTGTGGCGATCAGTGCCAGATCGCGATGATAATCGAGCTGGGTGAGGCGGATCAGTTCCTCGCGGCTCAGTTCCTGAAGGCTTTGCATAAAGCGGAAATATTTGGCCTGCGGTGACAGTCCGCGGACAAAGGCCTGCTCTATTTGCGCATCCTCGGGACGTATCGGGCGGATGGTCAGATCGGTGCCGTCGGGCAGCTGTGACAGTGACACCAACTGCGCGGGGTAGGGGTGGATGGCCATATGCGCATAACGGTTCGGCCCCGGCGCGCGATAGCCGATGGCGATACGGGCATCCACTGCCAGTGCGCCATGTTCGTCCAGAATCAGCGGATTGATATCCAGCTCGTTGATCTCAGGGACCTCGCAGACCAGTTCCGATACTTTCAGCAGCACTTGTTCGAGGGCATCCAGGTCGGCGGCCGGCAGATTGCGAAATTCCTGCAACAGATGGAAAACGCGCGTTTGTCGCATCAGATCCTGGGCGACGTAACTGTTCAACGGCGGTAACGCGATGGCGCGGTCGCGCAACACTTCCACCGAGGTGCCGCCCGCGCCGAAGGTGATGGCCGGGCCGAAGGCGGGATCGCGCACCACGCCGATCAACAGTTCGCGGCCATGCGGCTTGTGGTGCATGGCCTCGACAGTCACGCCATTGATACGCGCATTGGGTCGCTCAAGTTGAACAGCCGTGACCAATTCCTGATAGCTGCGGCGGACATGCTCGGCGCTATTGATGTGCAGACGCACACCGTTGACATCCGATTTGTGGCTGATGTCGGGCGAGTCGATCTTGAGCGCAACCGGGAAGCCGATAGTTTCCGCCGCCACCAGTGCTTCGCCGGCGGTATGTGCGGCCACCGCGAAATTGGTCGGTATCCCGAACGCATGCAATACCGCCTTGGCTTCGTTGCCGTTGAGTTCTTTACGGTGTTCCGCGAGCGCCCCTTCGATGATTAGTCGTACGCCTTGCAGATCCGGTGCGCTACGCGCCGCCAGGGGTGCCGGCACCTGCAGCAGCAGTTGCTGGTTCTGCTGATAGCTGGCGAGATAGGCGAAGGCTTCTACGGCACCTTCCGGAAAGGCGAAGTTGGGGATATGGTGGTGTGAGAGAAGATCACGGGCGGACTCGACCTGAACCTCGCCCATCCAACAAGCCAATACCGGTTTGTCCTGACCGGCGGCAGCCTCGACCACGGCCTGTGCACAGGCCAGCGGATCGGTCATCGCCTGTGGTGTCAGCATGACCAGAAGACCGTTGATAGCCGGATCGGCGAGACACAGGCGTACCGCCTCGCCATACCGTTCCGCACCGGCGTCGCCAAGAATGTCGACGGGATTGGCCCGTGGCCATGTTGTTGGCAACAGTTTGTCGAGTGCCCGCAGTGTAGCGGGGGACAGCTCGGCCAGTTGCAGTCCCAGATCGGCGCTGCGGTCCACGGCCATCACCGCAGGCCCGCCGCCATTGGTCACGATGGCCAGCCGGTCACCGCGCATGCGGTGATGGCTGGAGAGCAACTGCGCTGCCGCAAACAGCTGTTCGATACTGTGCGCGCGCACCACGCCGGCGCGTCGCAGCGCGGCATCGAACACATCATCCGCTCCGACCAGCGCGGCGGTATGCGACTGAGCGGCGCGTGTGCCGGCGCCGTACCGGCCGGATTTAACCACAATCACCGGCTTGACCCGCGCTGCGGAGCGCAAGCCGCTCATGAAGCGTCGCGCATGATTCATGCCTTCGACATACAGCAGAATGGCATGCGTCTCGGTATCCAGCGCGAGAAAATCCAGCAGGTCGCCGAAGTCGACATCGATCGCATCGCCCAGCGACACCACCGCGGAAAAACCGATCTCCCGCGCCTCCGCCCAGTCAAGAATCGCCGTGCACAGCGCACCGGATTGCGATACCAAGGCGAGATGGCCGGGTCGGGCATTGCCTTTGCTGAACGTGGCATTGAGGTTCAGGCGTGGACGTATCAGACCCAGACAATTGGGGCCGAGCACGCGCATACCATAAGGTTGCGCCGCCTGCAGCAGCAATGCCTGTGATGCGTGGCCATCCTTGCCCTCGAAACCGGCGGACAGCACGATGACCACATGTACACCATGTTCACCACAGTCGCGCATGATGTCCGGGATGGTGCGCGCCGGTGTGGCGATCACGGCAAGATCGACCGGTGCGCCGACCTCGCCGAGGGTGGCATAACAGGTCTGTTCGCCAAGAGAGCGGTGCTTGGGGTTGATCGGAAACACCGAGCCGTTGAATCCCGCGGCCAGCAGATTGGCATACACCCGTCCGCCCACCGATTCCGGGCGCTCGCTGGCGCCGAATACAGCGACGGCACGCGGGTGGAACAGCCGATCAAGATAATGTGCGCCCATGTGGTCACCTCAAGTCTTCACTTAATTGCGATCTTAACAGACTGCGGAAAAACCCGATCAAGTGATGCAGCAGGCTGTTAATATTACCGGAACCATTGAACAACATTATGACAATCACCTACATCTCACATCCAGACTGTTTCAAGCACGATACCGGGCCGGTACATCCGGAATCCGCCGCGCGCCTGTGGGCCATTGAGGATGCGCTGCGTAGTTCTGGGCTGGATCTGGCGCTGCGGCGTGTGGATGCGCCCTTGGCAACGCGCGAACAACTGTTGCGCGTGCACAGCGCCGAGCTTCTGGCTCAGCTTGCCGCCGCCGTACCTGAAGCCGGCATTCATTGGTTGGATTTTGACACCGCCATCGGACCGGCATCATTGGCGGCGGCCTATCGAGCTGCGGGCGCCTGCGTAGAGGGTGTGGAACTGTTACTGACTGGCGCGGCGCAAACGGACTTCTGCGGTGTGCGACCACCGGGGCATCATGCCGAACGGAATCGCGCCATGGGCAGTTGCCTGTTCAATAATGTGGCCGTGGCGGCGGCTCATGCCTTGGAAGCGCATGGCCTGGAGCGCGTTGCCATCGTTGATTTTGACGCGCATTACGGTAATGGCACCGAAGACATTTTTGGCGCGGATCCGCGGGTGCTGTTCTGCTCAGTGTATCAACCGGACGCTTATCCGCAGACAGCAGCGGGTGCAAAGTCCAAACACATCATCAAGGTTCCTTTGGCGGCGAGCAGTGGTGGCGCCGAATTGGGCGCGGCCGTGGAAGAGCATTGGTTGCCGGCACTGGATGACTTCGCACCACAGCTGCTGTTCATCTCCGCGGGCTTCGATGGCCATGTGGAAGACGATCTTGCCCAATGGAATCTTGTAGAAGCCGACTACAGTTGGCTGACTGCTGTGTTACGCGGCGTCGCGGAGCGTCACGCCCAGGGCCGGATACTCTCGGTATTGGAAGGTGGGTATGCGCTACATGCCCTCGGGCGCAGCGTGGCCGCACATCTCAAGACATTGCTCGCATAGCAAATCAGTTGCATGAAGCACAACGCAACATCGATCCGACAGAATTGGCGTAAGTAAAGTGTCTAACTCCCAATCCGCTCGAATGGATTCACAAAACAACAAACGCAGTGCGTCGTCAATCTGACGAAACTGCCATTCGGGTAGGCCAGTCAGTCAGCCTTTTGCATGTAGATAGTCATCGATCTGGACCGGCAGATGGCTTGCGAGCCGCCCAGGATGCGCCTTGATGTACGCCTCCACAGGTTTGCGATACCATGGCCTCACAGTCTTGTGAATGCGTGCTTTTTCAAGGATAGAGAAATAGTTATGCCAAAAACGATCGACCAGAACAGCATCGGCTTCAGGACGCTTATCAGCCATTGTCATGCCCTCCCTGGCAAAGACAAAGAAATGAAGAAACCGAACAATACAACAAACAGCGTTTACCGTGATAGACGGAGTCTGTCTATCTCGGAAAACATAGTCTCTGTCTAATTAGATGTTATGCATTAGAAAAATGAAACTGTGGAAATTTGTATTTTGGTTAATGGCGGTACTTTTCGGTATCCAGCTTCTTGGCGTACCTATAAGTGATGGTCAAAGTTTCGCTAGTTTAATTGGCTTGGTAATAGGTGGGCTTTCATTGATTCCGCTATATGGGTACGCATATGAGGTTGCTATCGGCTCTAAAAGAATTGCGATTGCTATCTTTTCATTCAATAGTTTTGTTTCGGTGTTTGGGATTATCTCGTTAGTTGTGGCTATATGGGAGCATTTCGGCGTAGTGCAGATGGTTGCCAGTAGTCTAGGTTTGGTGTTTGCGTGGCTGTATCTTTATCCGCAATTTGCATATGCATTTCGATCTAATGAGTTGTGGAGCGTAAATGCATAACCACAGCACCCAGTGCGCCCCTACGGGGCTCGGACCTCGCTTACGCTCGGCCGCTGGTGCTGGACGTTAGATTTAAGAGAAACCAAAAGGAAAAACATGAGAAACATAGCTTTATTAGCAGTAGTTGCATCACTTGTTGGCTGCTCATCAAATATTAACTACACCAAGTACGCCGCTCCAACTGACACTGAAACAGCTACGGTTAAGTTAAAAGCACTAGATAAATACAGAAATAACGATCGCGTTTCATTATCAATCGTCACAAGGCCGAGTTGCAAAGAAAAACTAAATTTCGCTGAGGCGGCAGCAGTCGAAAAAGCTGGTTTTTTCGGTGCTGACTCTTTCTATGAAATTGACACCAAATTGCCCTCAAATCAGTCATTAAACATTCACATTCGCAATATAAGCAGTGGAAGCCATGTAACCACGCACTGCCAAGCTTTAATAGGGCTAAAATTTGAACCAAACAAAAACTACACAATTGAAGTAAATAACTGGAGCACTGAGAAATCTGACCACAGTGGCTTTGGCTGCGCATTTAAAGCTCATGAATTAGACAATAATGGCAATAAGATAAAATTAGTAAAACCTCTGCTTCCCGTTTTACCTAGCTGTGAAAGTTAATTGACCGGTCGGGAAGATAGGTAACAATAAAGTCCGAGGACATGGGTTACACCCGATGTCTTCTACTCACAAAGGGTAGCCCGCTTAGTTGAGCAAGATGTTCTGGTAGCTGAGGGCAATCTAAGTTACATGCGTTACAGTGAAGTGAGGTTCCCGTAGCATGCAGAATTTAACAATTGCAGCCAACAGCGCCCCTACGGGGCTGAACCTCCATTTCGCAGCTTCGCGGCTACATTGCGGCCGTTGCTGAAAGCGTTATATGGCATAAGGCATGGATAGCGAGACAATAAATAGAATCGAACTTTTAAGCACCGGCGAATTATTGTTGGGTTTAGAAGGCAATGGAAAGCCGATGTATCAATACATTTATAGAGAAGCAGCAGGTGTGTACTGGGACGATAAACTTCACGGGTTTAAATCGACGGAATTAAAAGAATGGTCGTGCTCCAAGTAGTTTTCGCGCATCGTCAGTGCTGTTAAATCTGGTCTTGGTGTAGAACTTCAGTTAAGTAATAAAGCATCATGGAAAAATGTGCCCGAAGAAGATCAAGAAAAGATAATCGAAGAAAATGCCATATAACAATCACATCAAATTCGCTCCTTTCGGTCGCCGGACGCTTCTGACGTCGTGCCGTTTATGTGAGCGTTATGTGTAAAATAGTAAAGTTTAGATGATTAAAAAATATTTCAGTAATAGCAATGTGTGGTATGGCTTTCTAACCGTTGCAATAGGTATTTTCTTCTTAATCGAAGGGAGAGCTTGGAATGTATTGTTTAGAGAAAATGAAAAATATATTGTTGGCGGTGCATTTATAATTTACGGAATAGGCTCCCTAGTTTATGTATATATCTCAGCAAAAAAACAAAACACATAACAAGGCAATCAAGACCGTTCGCTTTGCTCTCTTGGACGAACAAAAGCTCCGCTTTTGTCCGCCCCTTATTTAAATCGGTAGCTGCAGAATGAACATCCGGATCCGCGTCGCAACGAACCAAGATCGTGATGATATTCGCGATATTCATTTGCAGTCTTTTCCAGAAGAGGAAGGCCATCTAATAGCGGAGTTCGCAGGCAATTTGCTGAGCGAAGAATCTGATCCGGCAACAGTCGCGTTGGTTGCCGAAATGGGCGGTGAGGTAGTGGGTCACGTTGCATTTAGTCCCGTATATGGGGGCGTTAATAGCAAGTGTCTCGGCTACATCTTGGCGCCACTTGCTGTAAAGCCGAGGTATCGCAATACGGGCATCGGCACGAAGCTCGTCGAAGGCGGAATAGCGCGGCTATCGGAAATGGGCGTCAACCTGTTCCTCGTCTATGGTGATCCGAAGTACTACGGTAGATTCGGGTTCGGAGCAGAAGCGGCTTCAAATTTCGTGCCGCCTTATGAATTGAAGTATCCGTTTGGGTGGCTCGCAATCCTACGGAG
>Ga0180009_10007962_pt1 | contig 10658 bp, 3 predicted proteins | sample OS_PC_MetaG_FD_123537 | JGI IMG/M metagenome (GOLD analysis project Ga0180009, IMG submission 123537) | Groundwater microbial communities from the Aspo Hard Rock Laboratory (HRL) deep subsurface site, Sweden - OS_PC_MetaG | ecosystem: Environmental > Aquatic > Deep subsurface > Groundwater... | reverse complement strand
TGATCTTTCTTCTTCATATCAGACTAGTGCTCTAATTAGCTCTTACTTTAGAAACATAGAAGAGCCGGGTTTGAAGGTTGATTATTCAGACTTTCGAAATCACGTCTGGTTCAGCTCTGCAAAGAATCTTTACAATATTTTCCTCTATAAACTCTACAATTTTTATGATAGGACTTTCAATTGGGACAACTATTATTCATATTGTGATCAACTTTCTGGTTTTGAGAAATACTCATTTGATAACTTTCCATCATATAGAGGATATTTCTTCAACAGTGGAACAAATGCTAACTCATATGTTAGAGGAATCGACTATGAAAACAAGTTATCTCTCACTTCGTCAAATAAAGCACTTTCAATAGAATTTTGCTGTTCTCTTTCAGCATCTGACGTTCCTAGTGAGAATACGAATCAATATGTTGTAAAACGAGGAATAGACGACTGCTTTTATGAAGCTTATCTTTCTTCTTCTAATGAAATGATTTTTAGAGTTCAATCTGGTTCGTCTGTTTTTTCTGCATCTTGTCCATTCTCAACATCATATAATGGAGTAGGACATCATTTTGCATTTTGTTGGGCGTCTGCAAGTGCTGACACACGCGTCTATGTTGACTCACAACTTGCTCTCGCCACTTCTTCCATTCCTCTCGAAAACCTCATTATGACAACTGGATCTATTTTTATCGGATGTTCTTCGAGTGACAACATAAATTCAGCGGGCTGCTACATTACAGGTTCAATCGATGAGCTGAGAATTTGGAACTCTTATAGAAGAGCTGATCAAATTGCTGAATACCACAACAAACACATTCATTGGGAACCTGAGCTTATTTTTTATCTCAAATTCAATGAGCCGCATTACACCATGAGTGATGGTGCATACTATGATGTGTTCAGTGATTATTCGAAGAAGCCTCTATATTGTCAGATTCAAAACTATGTCTCTTCTAGTAAACAAGAGGGTGTTCTTGTAGATGTGACTGGCTCGAATCTTCTCATAGACAACTACTATGATCCAATGATCTTCGACGATCATGACGATGTGATAACTCACATAAACAACATCTGGTCTGTTGCTGAAGAATTTGACAACAGCAACAGATACACAATCACAGATCTTATTCCTAGAAATTACATCGAAGAAGAACTAAAGAACGACACTTTCAACTTGACAAATCTTCTATATTTGTTTGCTCGACAGCTCGATCAAATGAAGCTGTATATTCAGCATTTCGGTTATCTCTGGAAACACAATAATGATCAGTATGGCGTTATTCCATACAATCTACTAAAAGAAGCAATTGATCTCTTTGGATTCGAAAAGTTTGAAAACTTTCCTCTTGCAACGATAGATGAGCTCAGAAAAGACTATTATGTCAATGAAACAGAAATACTTGCTCTAAAAGAAGTAAACGAAATATTTTGGAGAAATTTACTAGCGAATATTATCTATATATACAAAACTAAAGGAACGAAAGAATCTGTAAAGAGCTTTCTCCACTGTCTCGGCATAGACGAGAACGTTGTTTCACTAAAGAATGTGAGTTCACAATACACTTACCCAATAACAGCATCTTACATTAACAAACACAGATATTCGAAAGTTCTTGACTTCACGACAAACACAGGATCTTATGTTTTTCTATCAGCATCTCAGCTTCCTCATCCTCTTACTGGTTCATTATCAGTAGAGACTCTTGTTTCTTTCAAACCATACGAATACTGGGAATCAGGAAGTTTCTTCACAAAGATTGTTACTAGCCAGCCGACAGTAGAAACAGGTTCTATCTGGGGTGTGATGCACTCAAGTAGTGCTACTATTTCTGATTCGAGCGAGATTGGTCTTTGGTACATGAGAGACCTCACTTCTTCATTTGGAAGGATATGTCTCGTAACGAAAGAATCAGCAGGAACATTCGTTCGAATAGAAAGTCCTTCAGTAGAGATCTTCGATGGAAACTTCTATAATGTTTCATATAGAAGAGACAGTTCATACATATTCGATCATCACTATGTCGACGCTAGAAGACTTAACAATGGAGAATCAGAAACAGTTCTCTTTATGACAGCAACTTTCCCTACAGCAGCAAATAATATTGGAGAATATTTTACTATTGGAGCATTTACAGGTAGCATTGTAATGGGCGAAATTGATGGAACACATGTTAGCGATGGTAAAAACATAACAGAAACTATTCAAACTGAAGTGAGAATTTGGGACAAGTGTCTCACAAGCGCATCCCTTGATGAACACTGTAAGAATTATATGTCAGTGGGAACAGAGAATCCAGCTGAAGACTATTACAAACTTGTTGCTCATTTCATTCTTGATGATGGACTCACAGCTGATATGACAGGTACACTCAGTCCTATTACAAACTATTCAGTTTACAAGACACAACTTGATGCAGTTGGTTGTGGATTTTCTACTTCAAGTAATATAGATTCTCATTATGAACTTCTTGAATATAACTTTTTGTGTCCAGATCTCTCTCTAAAATATAACACAAACAAAGTCAGATATGTGAGCGAGCTCAAAGAAGATAAAAGCACTGATGACAGAAATAGAGTTTCAATATTCTCAATAGAGTTCAATCTTGCTGATTCCCTCAGTGAAGACATAATAAAGCTTTTTTCAGATCTTTGTACATTCTCTAAGTTCATTGGTGTTCCAATAATGAAAGCACACAGCGTCTATGACTTGAGAAAATATATGAGCGAAGTCTATTTCACGCGTCTCGATAAAAACATTTCATTCATAAACTATTTTAATAATTTGCGCTGGATTGAAAGTTTTTACTTCAACATAATCGAACGTCTAATTCCAGCACGAATGTGTTTCTTTGGCGAAGAGAAAGTGATAGAATCACATATGCTTGAACGCAACAAAGTCCTCGGAATCATACCTCGACCAACTTCTCCAATGGGTTCATCACGGATTGTTGTCACCATGCCACCAATTAGGAGAATGTGATGGTACTGGCATCTAATAGTGCATCATTCTACACATATCAAGATCCTACCAGAGGCAATTGTCTCGTCACGCGCTATGGAAATGGAATAGTTTCAATTATAGCTGACAAAGCGAAGAACTATAGTGCATCTATAAATATTGAGACTGTGAGGGGAGTTCTCTCTCAAGACATTTTTTCTGACTTCAACTACAGGTTCAATGAGATTCCGAATCGCACATATCTCTCATCATCTCGTGCGACACCACTGAAGAATTCAAGCAATGAATGGAAATATCAGTATTCTCCTCTCTCATCTCTCAATTATCGCTATATGATTAGTGACAAAAGAGGCTATTCGAGATCAGTTAGGAATTCAAGTCAAGACTACACAGATGAAATCTTTGCTTCAGCATCGATTCCTCAGTTCGCTGAAAGCACATATTACACTGTTCAAGAATTTGATGATGGAGGCGGAGCATATCACAGTATTCGAAGAAGGCATCAATCGAACAAGTTTTTCTCAGAGGGAATTGGTGAGTATTATCGAGATGTTTTTCTCCCTTGGGGCTCTGGTGCTGTTGAATCGTATGATCAGAATGACTATGGTTCTGGTCAATACATCAGAAACAAGACGTATATTTTGAATGACAAGAATTGTTTTCTAGAGAAGAGCGGGAGTGCAATTGCATATGATGCTATTTATGGGAGTGCTCAAGATTCATTAAACTCTTCGCTTATTTTCCGACAATCTCTTGACAAGGTGCATTCTCATGTTTTCACAGAAAATTGGGCAAGCGGGAGCAACACGCTTGGCTACATTTGGGAATCTGATGTGGCTTCTGGAAGCTTTTTATCAAGATCTTATGCAATTGGAGACACAATTCTTAGAGAGAGAAATGGAGAGTATCTTGCGAGCTGGTATGTTAGTGGACAAAGTGGTTCAGTAGAGCTTAGACTCAATAACAAAGACTTGAACATACAGAATGAAACAGTTATTCCCAACGTAGCAATAATGAGATCTTATCAGTCTACTGCAGGACTGTGGACAGCTTCATATGGAAGCATTACAGCTTCTTATTGTTATTCGGTTGGATCCCCGAACGCGCCAAATTTGACATATCAGATGTCGAGTTCTTTGATCATGAATTCGCTAGATTGTACTAAAACTTGTGAATGTGTGAGCAGCTATTATGAACATATTTTTTCTATAAAGTATCCTGTTGTTGAACCTTCTTTTGATTCTTCACATGAGAGTTTTTCAGACATCAAAGGATTGACGTTTGGAGTATTTTTAAACTATGTTGTTCCTAAAGACGACACATATTATAGATATCAACTGCCTGTTTTGAATTTTTCTATAGACGGAAATATAAGACTGATTAGTGTCGACAAAAACTTTCGTTTAGTGTTTACAAATTCTGGTAAAATGTGGTCAAATGACACTATGTACAAGACTTCACTTTTCATAGACCTGAGTAACAAGAAATTTCTAGAATTCGCCCTCGATGGAAAATATGTAAAAAGAGTTGATTTGAGTGGAGTTATAGGAGCCTTGATTTATTCTTTAGATCCTGGAAAAGCTAGCACAGCTCAAGCGATTGACGATTCTGTTTTGACAGTTGTATGGAGCTGGTTTGGTTCAGTTTCTACACTCTCTTATGATGAGTTTTATATTTTCAGTGTCAAGTGCGCAAAAAGCTATTTACGAGGGGGATTTCTATCTGACACAATAGATGATGACGATAGATACAAATCAGTTAACAGGATGTTGTTTGACCCAAACTACAAAGGAAATTTGAGAAAGAAGTTCTCTGGAACTACTAGTACAGGTGCGAAGATGATAAGCATTGATCATAACAAAGATGATTACGCTCTATTAGTTTCATGCAGTGATGAAGGAAGTCTTCAGAAGAGACCAGTTGTTTATCCTGTAGATGCATATGAAAAGCTGTTCAACAACAACTTGAAGAAAGAGTGGTACTTCTATCCAGGATATTTCCCAACAACTCCTGGTTACTAGTGACGCGGCGCGACGGACCTAATTATTGACTTGTTTTACAGGTTCCAAGCGTGTCACACTTGAGAATAACTTGATCTCGTTCTTCATCTAGAAAACGAGATTTCGACATGTTGCAACGAGGAACAAGAACACGAGGATGCCAACAATCGAACTAACAACGATTTTGAGTACTTGTTGTTGCTCTTCTTCTTTGTCAGCTTCGATTCTTCTTTCATTAGTTTCTTTTTTTAGTTTTTCTGATAGAATGAGGAGTTTCGTGTCTGTCTGTTCTTTTAGATAGAATTCGTATTCTTCGAGAGACATTTCTTCTTTATGAGCCAGATCAGACTCTATTTTTGCTAATCTAGCTTCGTGCTGAACTATTGCTTCATCAGGATTTGTCCAGTTTATTCCGTCGTCATAGAAAACGATGTCAGAAGTTGTTGTTTTGTTCTTTTGGATCGAATCCCATCCTGCTTCAAATTCAGCTTTCTTCTGAGCTCTCCGATCTACTTCTTCGCCGACGAGTCTTGCAGCTTCGATTGCTTTGATTTCCTTGAGATCTCTCTTGATTCCGGTGTATGCTTTATAGCCAGCGTATGCAGCTACGACTTTTGTGAGCTTCTTCATGTTCTTTCCTCTTCTAGGATGTTTTTCTCCTCCATCCTCAAGTACAGCATACCACATCTAGAGACGTCTTGAAATCAAAAAGGAACACGCCCTCCGCAACACAGCGGAGGGAACAAGCACAAGAGAGCCTCTAGGGTTGCGTCAGAAACCCTTCGTTTTGAACAAGGGTGTGAACTCTTTCAGTAGCCCAGACCGATCGTCCCCGAGTCCTGCTGGCACTTCGGCTTGTCCAGGATCGCTGCCGCGTCCCACTCCTCCCACCGCTCGACTGTGCCGTCGTCGTAGACAGCGGTCAGTTCGATGCACTTGCGGTCGCTCATCCCTTCCTCCTTCGCCTCGGGCTTGTCCGGCGGCCTCGATGAACTGCTTCTTAGGCTCCGACGAGCATCGTCCGTCGTCCTCCTTCTCTCTCAAATCAACCACTAGCTTCAATGAGTTTTATGAACGTATCATCTTTCTGAAATTTTGCGAGATAATATTCATCCTTCTTCAGTTTTATGTCTTCATCCCACACAAAGATTGGTCCTATGTCTCCGTCAGATGTTTCTACAGTGAGAATTCTATATTTAGATTTTCTCTTTGAGATTTTCTCATAAATATTCTTCACAAGAACATAGTCTATGCACAACTTATTCGATTCTTTATCTTCTGACAACTCACTGAGAGACAAGTAGTTCTTCATCGCTTCAAGTTTTTCTTTTATTTTAAGAGCACTATTTTGCTTTAGAAGACTGTATCCCAAATAGTGTTTCTCTAGAGATGAAAGCTCTTTGGTGTCAATCACAGAGTCTATATTCGATTTTCTTATTTTGTTATATGAGAGAGCGAGTTCACTTCTATCGATACTGAGATAGTCTAGAGCTCCACTATAAATAAGTGCTGAAGCGAGCTTCTTGTCTATGACGAACTTGTTCTTTCCGTTTTTTTCATATTTTGTGACAATGAACTTCTCAAAGTCATTGAGATCTTCTTCTTTTAGATTTCTATTGAAGACCTCAAAAGAAGCTTCTGTTATGAACTTGATGCAACACAAACCATGCCTTATACTGTCTCCCTCTATTGTGAATTTAGCATTCATCCTTCTCAGATCTGGTTGCAGTATTGATATTTTATATTCGACGAGCTTTTCATCTACTAGTTTTCGTGCCGTAAACTTTTGCACATTAGACACTATGGATGAATATGATTCTAAAGATTCGTTGTTGAATGCTGAACAATAAAATTCTATCGTATAGAAATATTTCTGCCAAAGTTGTCTGTAAGAATGATAAGAATAACTGAGAGAGTGAGAAAAGTTAAACGCATATCTTGAAAAAGCTTCTATGTAATCCCACCATTTGTTCGCTTCTTCTTCATTCATTCCGTTCGAAATGAAAGAGTCCACGATTCTTTCTTTGTTTGAAGCTATTCTTGTCAGTCTCATTCTCTCATAATCTAGAGCTTTTTCATATTTGACAAGATCTTTTCTGAACTTGTTCGCTTCTTCTTTAGAAAATCCGCAAAGTTCTTGTGTAATGCGCAATACTTGTTCTTGAAAAACTAAGATACCTAATGTGTCACTCAAGAAAGGCTTTAAGCAATCATGAATGTCTATTTTTTCTAGTCCGTTTTTTCTATTCGCATAAGTTGTGTGCGCTTCTTGATCGAGAGGTCCTGGTCTCAGCAGAGCTGAAGCCACACACAAGTCATTGAGACTTTCTGGTTTCATCTCTTTTAGATAAGCTTTAGCTAGTCGAGAACCGAACTGAAATATTCCGTAACAATCTCCATTACTCAAGAGCTTATACATGTCTTTGAGATCGTTTTCTATTTCATGTATCTCATTCCAGTCGATGTCTATTCCATGTCTATCTTTTATGAGCTTAGATGTATCATTTATTAGATCTAGGGTTGTGAGAGACAGTAAATCATATTTAATGAATCCGAGATTCGTTATTTCTCTATTGTCTCCTCCTTCAGTATTAGAAGTGACAAAAGTATCTGTTGATGTTTTTACGAGAGGTAGCGTTTTAGTTATGTCTACGCCTGAAACTACAACTCCTCCTGCATGTTGACCGAATGATCTCACTTTGTTTCTTAGTTCGTCAACGAACTCTCTAGACCTTTCATGTTTATCGAACAGCTCTTTGAGCACAGGAATTTTTTCGATAACTTCATCTATCGGTGCTGCTTCTAGCTCAGCATCTGCTGGAACTTGTTTTGTATATTTCACTACTTTTTCGAAATCTTCACCCAGCGCCTTGAAGACGTCATGTATCGCCATTCGAAGCTTTATTGTTCCTTGAGTTCCGACAGGAAACACATTATTTCTTCCAAAAGTGCTTATCGCGTATTCGATCACTTGTTTTCTAATTGAGGGGGCTAGGTCTGAGTCGACGTCAGGAACGTCGCGTCTTCCCGGAGACATGAATCTTTCGAACAACATCATCTTGTATTTCATCGGATTTATATCAGTTATTCCGAGGAGATATAGAATCAAAGACGAAGATGCTGAATTGTGAACTATTAGTTTTTCAACGTTATAGGCACAATCTTCAGTTTCAAGATCATAAACTTTGCCTTTGTAGTTCAATAGCCTTTTTTCTTTTATCTTCATATTCTTCTCTCACTTCTCTAATCCAAAAATTTATACCCTCTATGTGAAAACAATCTTTGAATCTCAAAGTTCCTATTTTCTTCTCACTAATAATTTCATATGAGAATTTTTCTCCCAAAAATGAGTTGAAAGCTTTTTTCTTAGAAAGTATAATTTTAGCTCTAGTTTCTAAATAATATTCGCTCTTGACTTCAACAACTTTGTTATCATTTACTATAAAGTCAGGGTAATATTTCTTATTTCTGTTTTTGTAATATTTATATGTTATCGGACCCAAATTCCATCGTGTTAGAGTGTTTATTTTGGGATTTATTGTTGCGTTTAGTATGAAGTTCAATTCTAACAATGAGTGAAAATATAACTTTCCAAATTTTGTTATCATGTCGCCTTTATATCTTGATGTAGCAATAGAGTTCCTATAGTTCTCATCTTCTAATAAAACTAGAATCTTTTCTCGCACTTGTTGTTTGACTTCAGGATGATTTCTCCAAAATCTCTTTACAGACATAGAATTTTTACGCTTTGTTTTTGGTTTATTCTGAGCTATCGATTGAACTACTGCTTGTTTATTTTTCCATTCTATTTGCTGAGTTACATATTTTGGAACATAACATTTTCCACATATGCTCTTTTCTTTTCCATATGTTCTGTTGGCCATTTGAAGAACTTGCATTGTGAATTCTTTTTTGCATATCATACACACAGATTTGAGCTTCTTTTTTGTTTTTATGTTTTCTTCACATAGAATCAATGCTTCTTCAAATGACAAAAAATCTTCTTTAGTTAGCAAATAAAAAAATCTAGACCATTCCGGTTTTTTTCTCTTATAAAGATTCTCTTTTTTGCGACTATCGAATTTTTGATGATTGTCATTTTTCCTCACGCAAACGACATCATCGATTTTATCTAAATTTATTGCTTCAATCCACCCTCTCTTGGTCAAAAACAAATGATCTTTTGTACATCTTATTGTCTTTGTTTTTTTGTTATTTGCGTCCTTAAAAGTTAGTTCTATTATTTCCTCGTCTATGTCGTATTCGAATTTGTTTTTGACTGTAGTTGTTTTCTTGAGAAACGCTATTTTGTCTCCTATTTCTATATCTTTTATTTCTTTTTCTATAAATTTTGAGCCATCATCTAATATTATCTTTGTGTTGGGCAAAAAACATCCTCTTCCACAACCAATTGAGTATTCACCAAAAGTAGCTTTTGCCCAATTGAGAATGTCTTGAAGAACAATCATGTAGTCCATAAAACCGAAATCTATAATCGTATCGCACTCAAGTTTCAACCTCTCTTTAAATTCATCGTCTATCTTTATTAGTTTCTTTCTTTTCTCTATTCCCCTCTTTATCAGTTCTATAAAAAATTCTTTAGAATCTTTGTCTCCGAGTTTAGGATATTTAGTCGTAGCATCTATATCGAATGTTTCTATTTTAGAAAATATCTTGTGAACGTTATCGAAGCTCTCGTTTATTATTTCTTCATTGTAGTTTTCTGTTCTTAAGAAATCTAAATCATCTCTTTTTATTTCTTCTGGAGATTTTATGTAGAGATCTTTAACATTGAATTGCCATACTTTTTTAGTAGGATCTTGCGCATCTTCTAGAGTAGAATCTGTACCTGCAAGAAGCAGAATGTCGTGAGCTCTGCTCAATTCTTTTCTTGCATAGTGACAGTCATTGGTAATAACAGTTTTGATTTTTAGATCTCTAGATAGTTTTATCAGCTTTTCGTTTAGATTCTTTTGATGTTCGAACTTTGAAGACATAAGTTCTATGTAGAATGAATCTCCAAACAATTCTAGATATTTTTCAGCTTTATCATAGGCTCGTTTTATTCCTTCTTCAGGCTTTTCTTCGCTGAACAGTTCTCTTGGAATATATGCTCCAGCACATCCAGAAAAAACAATGAGTCCCTCTTTGTACTTTTCTATTAGTTTGTCATCTATTAGAGGCACCTTGTAGAAAGAATTCATGAGAGCTTCATTGTTCATAGATATGAGATTGTAGTATCCCGTCTTATTGCTCGCAACGACAGTAAGATGACAAGTGTTGCTTCCTATCTCTTTTCTTTGAGCAATTGCTTCTTTAGAGTCCTCTTTGATGAGACTCATAATTGCTTCTCTATTTTCGTTGTAATAGATCTCAGTTCCAAAAACAGGTTTTAGTCCGCTTTCTTTTGCGACGTTGTATTGCCTGAAATGACAATTGACGTTTCCGTGATTTGTCAAAGAAAAACCAGGATATCTCAATTCTATTAGTCTTTTAGCAATACTCTTCTCATCTCCCAGACCATCTCTCAAAGAGAACTGATTGTGATGATGAAAGTTTACGAAAACTTCGTCTCTTATAGAAGAGATCTCTTTTTCTATATGAGATAGTTGATCTTCGTATTTCTCTTTAGTTATTCCTCCTCTCAAACAATACGAAGGATGATAAATCCAACAGTAGAAAACATCATCTTTCTTTACAAGCTT
>Ga0180009_10007961_pt1 | contig 10659 bp, 11 predicted proteins | sample OS_PC_MetaG_FD_123537 | JGI IMG/M metagenome (GOLD analysis project Ga0180009, IMG submission 123537) | Groundwater microbial communities from the Aspo Hard Rock Laboratory (HRL) deep subsurface site, Sweden - OS_PC_MetaG | ecosystem: Environmental > Aquatic > Deep subsurface > Groundwater... | reverse complement strand
GGCACCTACTACGGCAGCCAGTGCGCCGACAGCCTGTCCTGCACCGAGGACAAGTGCGACGGCCAGGGCGGCTGCCTGGGCAACGCCCTGATGATCGGCTGGTGCCTGATCAACGGGGCCTGCCACAAGGACCAGACCCCACACCCGGCGGGGAGCTGCTTCATCTGCGACGTGAAGACAAGCCAGAGTCAGTGGACGCCGATCACCAACACCTGCCTGATCGACAACAAGTGCTACAACGCCGGCGCCCAGCACCCAACCGGCGACTGCGCGATCTGCGACCCCATGGTCAGCGCCTCGGACTGGACCACGACCGCCACGGGCTGCCTGATCGGCAACACCTGCTACAAACCGGGGGTCAAGGACCCGATCAACTGCAACGAGTGCGATCCGACCAAGTCCAAGACGGCATGGACCCCGCTCGGCGGGCTGTGCACCATCGACGGCACGTGCTACCAGCAGGGCGACAAGCACCCGGGTGGCTGCGCAGAGTGCGACACCGCGGCGAGCGCCGCCAGCTGGACCGTCAAGGGCAGCTACTGCCTGGTCGGCAACGTCTGCAGGAACCCGGGTGACAAGGATGCCAGCGGCTGCAACGAGTGCGACCCAACCAAGGACAAGTACAGCTGGAGTCTGGTGGCCAACACCTGCTTGATCAACGGCAAGTGCCACGCCACTGGCACCAAGAACCCGAGCGCGACCTGCGCCGAGTGCGACCCGGCGCTGAGCGCCACCAGCTGGAGCGTCAAGGGCTCGGGCGACTGCTACATCGCCGAGAAGTGTTACACCACCGGCCAGGCCAACGTCGGCAACTGCGCCACCTGCGACCCGGCCAAGAGCAAGTACGCCTGGACCCCTGGCACCGGCAAGTGCCTGATCAACGACAAGTGCTACAACGACGGCGACAAGCACCCCGGCGGCTGCCTGCAGTGCAGCTCCAGCGTCACTCCCACCGCCTGGAGCCCCCTGGGGACCGCCAAGGTGATCAACGAGGGCTTCGAGAGCGGCACGGCCCCGGGCTGGACCATCAGCAACTCCGACAGCAAGGTGGGGTGGGTGGTCAGCACCAGGCGTCCCTCCGGCGGCAGCTACTCGCTGTACTACGGCGACCCGGCCACCGGAAACTACAACAGCGGGTCGACCAACAGCGGCACCGCCGCGATGCCGGCGGTGACGCTGACCGCGGGCAAGACGGCGGGTCTGGCCTTCATGCTCTACATGGACACCGAGAGCGGCGACTACTATGACCGGCTGAAGGTCTACGTTGGCTCGAGTGAGGTCTGGCAGAAGAGCAACTCCATTCCGCTAAAGACATGGATGCCGATCATTGTCGACCTGACCGCCTACGCCGGTCAGAGCATCACGATCAAGTTCGAGTTCGACACGGTAGACAGCGTGGCCAACTCCACCGAGGGCGTGTTTGTCGACGACATCGCCCTCTACCACGACTGCTAGTCCCAGGGATTGATGATCTCCACGCCAAGGGGCTCAAAACCGTGCACGTCTCGCGTGGCCACGGCCATGCCCTCGCGTAGTGCAACCGCTGCGATCTGTGCGTCGCCCACGGTTGGGCTCCATCCCACTTTGCCGGCCTGGAACACCAGCCTTCCATAGAGCAGCGCTGCTTCGGTGTCGAAGGCGAGGATACGACCCATGAAGGTCTGGCCCACGATGGTGCCCAGCCAGCGTTCGAAGTCGCTTCGCCGCCGCCCCAGGGGGACTCTCTCGATTCCAAGCGCCAGCTCCGCGACCACGGTGCTCGTCAGGAAGAGGGACTCCGGGTCCTGGCTCTCGAACCACGCACGGACGTTCGGGTCGGGACGCGGTCTCTTGGGCTCCGAGATCACGTTGGTGTCCAGAATGACCCCGGTCATGGGAGGTCCGCCGCCTCCGGTGTTTCATCCACACTGCTCTGCTCGAGGTCGAGCTCGGCGGCCTCACCGTGAGAGAGTTGCTCCCACAGCTCCTTCCCGGTCATCTTGGGCCTCAACGCCTGTTCCAGTATCGCCCGGTGCTCGGCCTCGGCAGAACAACCGTTGGCCGAGGCCCGGGTCTTGAGGCGACGCACGATGTCATCATCGAGCTGCCTGACGACCAAACTGGCCATACATCCTCCTGGTCACAACCTTCTAGATTAACTACGATTAGTGCTGTGCCGATCAAATGATAGCATGTGATATCACTCGATCAAGGCGAAGGTCACCGAGAGCCCGGATCACAGGTGCAGCGTCAGGCCGAAGTTGCCGACGAATCCGCCCGTCCTGGCGTCGCGGGCCGCCCCGCCCACCTCGGCCGCCAGCCCCAGGTAGCGCCCGAGCCGCAGCTCGCCGCCAAGCAGCGCGCGAAACCCCATGTCCTCGCCGCGGGGCATGTTGTCGATCACCACCCGCGGGATCAGCTTGAACCTGCGGCCGATCGGGACCTCCAGCGAGAGGAAGCCCTCGTGGCCGACGTAGCTGCGCAGCCAGCCGCCCACGCGCACGTTCACCCCGTCCCGCTTGCCGATGCGCCAGGCGCCCAGCCCGCCGCCGCCGACGCCGTCCTCGGTGACGCCGAAGATCGCCATCATCTCGACCCCCAGCCACTCGGTCAGGGTCAGGTCGATGCCGGCCAGGCCGTAGTAGAAGCGCACCGCGTCAGGCTCGCCCGTCTGGTCCGGGTAGTCGTAGGGCGGGACGAAGGGCACCTCGCCCAGCAGGCCGCCGCCGCCGAAGCGGATGCTGTGCACCACGTCGTGGAAGAAGTAGTGGACATACTCCCCGGCGAACTGACCGAAGCGGTCATTCGACCCGTAGGAGACGTACCCGCCGCTGAAGTCGAGGCGGTTGGTGGCGCCGAGGTTCGCGGTGCGCAGGGTCACTCCTCGATCCGGGCGCGTCGCCCTGCGGACCAGGGTGGCCGCCGCCGGTGCTGGCGCCGCAGGCGCCGCAACCGCCAGCGCTGTGGGCGCTCGGTCCTCCACGACCGGGCGTGTGGCCGGCTGCCTGACCGTCACCAGGTCCCCGACCCTCACGTCGGCTGCCCCCCGGGCGATGCTGAACTGGTCGCCGGTCTGGTGGATGCGCAGAGCGCCGATGCGGAGCCGACCCGTCATCGGCGTTCCGGTGGCGGGATCGACCAGGGTCTCCTGGCGGTACACGTCGAGCAGGGTCCCGACAGCTCCGCTCAGGTTGACGTAGATGTCGGCGCCGGTGATCTTGATCACCTGGATCACCCGGGCGCTGGCTGCCTCCGGCCGGGCCAGGTGAGGTTCCTCCAGGTCGGCCCGGCCAACGACCGGCCACAGGGCCAGCAGCGCCAGGGGAGCGAGCCTGCTCGAGAGCGTCATCTTGATACCTCCGGTTGTGGAGCCCGCAGGTCGAGCAAACCCCGTGCCATGACGGGAGATGGCGAAACCTGTCGACCCGGGGAGGAGCTGGTGTTGAGGACTCGACACCAGCTGTCAGCGCCTGTCAGGTCAGGGCGTCAGTCGGCGCTGCGGATGGTGAGCACCGGGCAGGTGGCGTGGCGCACGACCCGCTGCGCCGTGCTGCCCAGCTTGATGTCCTGGGTCTCGCCGCGGGTGCCCATGATGATCAGATCATAGCCCTCCGCGGCCACCTGCAGGATCGACCGGTGCGGCGGCCCCGACTCCAGCCGACCATGCACCTGAAAGCTGCCTGCACCCTCGACCTTGGCCAGAAACTCCTTCATCGCCTGCCCGGCCCGGCTGCGCATGAACTCGCCCAGCGTCTCCTCCTTGCCATTCAGTCGGGCCTCGGGATCGAGGTAGCGTGGCGACTCCCAGACGTGCAGCACGTCGATCGCGCTGGCGCCCAGGCTGCCGCCGAAATGGATCGCGTGCTCCAGGACCACCTGCGAGCATCTGGAGAAATCAACGGGGACGAGGATCTTGTTGATGGATACCACCGGCGCACCCTCCTTTGCCTGTCACCGGCACCCTTACCAGGGCCGGACGCTTTGGTAAAGGGGATCGATCCCACGGGTCGCCCGTGGCTCCCCGGCGTGGTAGGACATGAGGCATGGACGGGCAGTGCACGACATTCGATCACACCGCCGACGTGGGCCTCGACGCCCGGGCGGATTCGCTCGAGCAGCTGCTGACGGCCCTGGCCGACGGCCTGCGACGAGTGATCCACCAGCCCGACGGGGTCGATCCGAGGCAGACCCGCACCCTGCAGCTCGAGGCCGACGAGATCGAGACCCTGACGGTGGACCTGCTCTGGCAGCTGATGGACCTGATCCAGGTCGAGCTGTTCCTGATCGCGTCGGTCGAGGTGCAGGTGGCGCAGCTATCCGGCGCCTGTCGCCTCGAGGCCCGCGTCGCCGGCGAGCCGTACGACGCCGGCCGACACGTTTTCAACACCGAGATCAAGGCGGTGACCTACCACCTGCTGCAGGTCCGACAGGACGAGCAGGGCGTTTGGCGGGGCCGCGTGATCCTCGACCTGTAGCAAGAGGAAGAGATACCATGGCCCAGCGATACCAGGGTCCCCTGGAGCAGCTCGATGAGAACCGCTGGCGCATCCCGCGCACTTCCCGGCCAGGGATGCAGGTCGACGGCGTGATCTACGCCAGCCAGCAGCTGATCGGAGATGTCCTCGACGGCGGCGGACCGCTGCAGGTGGCCAATGTGGCCATGCTGCCCGGCATCGTCGGCGCATCGCTGGCCATGCCCGACATCCACTGGGGCTACGGCTTCTGCATCGGCGGTGTGGCGGCGACCGACGTGGAATCCGGCGGCGTTGTCTGCCCGGGCGGCGTGGGCTACGACATCAACTGCGGCGTACGGCTGCTGCGCAGCGACATCGAGGCCGACGAGGTCCGCCCGCGCATCGGTGAGCTGGTCGACCGGCTGTTCGAGGAGATCCCCGCCGGCGTCGGCGTTGGCGGCTCGTTGCGGCTGCGCCGCAAGGAGCTGCGGCGGGTGCTGCGAGAGGGAGCTCCCGCGCTGCTGGAGCGGGAGCTGGCCCTGCCCGAGGACATCGAGCGCACCGAGTCGGGCGGCTGCCTGGAGGACGCCGACCCCGACGCCGTGAGCGACAATGCCCTGGCCCGCGGCGCGGACCAGTGCGGCACCCTGGGCTCCGGCAACCACTTCGTCGAGGTCCAGCTGGTGGAGCAGGTGTTCGACGACGAGGCCGCCCGCGTGATGGGCCTGCAGCAGGGCCGGATCGCCGTGATGATCCACAGCGGCTCGCGGGGCCTGGGCCACCAGGTGTGCCAGGACCACCTCAGGGCGCTGCAGTCGACCGTGCGCAAGCTGGGCTACAACCTGCCCGACCGCCAGCTGGTGTGCGCGCCGGCGAGCAGCGAACAGGGGCGGCGTTACCTGGCGGCGATGCGGGCCGCCGCGAACTTCGCCTGGTGCAACCGGCAGGTGCTGGCCACCCTGACGCGACGGACGCTGGAGAGCTTCTTCGGCCAGAGCAGCGCCGCCCTCGGACTGCGGCAGGTCTACGACGTGGCGCACAACATCGCCAAGCTGGAGACCCACGAGGTGGACGGCCGCCAGCGGCGGCTCCTGGTCCATCGCAAGGGTGCCACGCGGGCCTTCGCCCCGGGCCACCCGGAGCTGCCCGAGCTTTACCGCGCGGTGGGACAGCCGGTCCTGATCCCGGGCGACATGGGGCGGGCGAGCTACGTGCTGGTCGGCACCGAGCAGGCCATGGCCCAGACCTTCGGCAGCACCTGCCACGGCGCCGGCCGCGTGCTGAGCCGCAAGGCGGCCGTCGCGCGGGCCAAGAGCCGGCGCATCGCCGCCGAGCTGGCCCGCCAGGGCATCGTCGCCCGGGCGCACAGCCGCGAGAGCCTGGCCGAGGAACAGCCCGCAGCCTACAAGGACGTGGACCAGGTCATCGACTGCGTCGTCTCATCCGGCCTTTCGCGCAAGGTGGCCCGCCTGCGGCCCCTGGGCGTGATCAAGGGCTGAGCGGGCCGAGGTATCCGCGAGGTCCAGCCCGACACAGCTGCTGCGTCAGCCCGAGGGGGACGCTACTTGCCGGGGGCGCAGACCTGCTTCAGCGTGGCGGACAGGTGCAGGTTCACCGTGCCCCAGTTGTAGCGCTTGATCGCCACCAGCACCACGACCCGCAGCAGCCCGACGTCGTGGGAGGTGCGCAGCAGCGGCGGGTGCTCGAGATCGATCAGCGGGCCGTGGAAGTTGAACAGGGCCGCGTCGAGGCGCCGGTGGTTGGCCGCGATCGCCCGGCGCAGGTTGATCAGCTTGCCCCCCAATCCCTTGAGCCACGCCGGCTGCTTCAGGCGCTTCGCGACGGCGGCGGTCACCCGGTCGAGCATCGCCTTGACCTGCGGCTCGAACGACTTCGCCACCGTGGGGAGCGCCTTCACCCGACACGCGACGTAGACGGCGACCTTGCCGCCGACCAGCCGGTGGGCCCCGGGACGGACCAGGGCGGGCGGCGAGGCGGTGCCAGAGTCGCCGCCGGGACGGTCGAAGATGCGCGTAAGCTCGCGTATCAACCGCTCGAGGCGGCCGCTGTCGGGCGCCTTGCGCAGCGTCAGCGTCAGGGTGTAGTGGCCGCCGAAGCTGCCGCGCTTCGTCGGGACCTTCAGCTCGCGGTTGCCGGGGGCGTCGGCGCCGGCGATGGGCAGCGTAAGATCCAATGGGGCAAGTGGCAGCCCCGCCCGCTGGATCGCCTGCCGGATCACCGGCAGGCGGGCGGTGAGGTCCGCGTGAAACGCGGCGAGGTGCTGGTCATGATACCGGCTGGCCTGCTCCTGGTTCCGGAAGATCCTGTGGCCGTGGTTGACATACTCCAAGGCGAAGTCCTTCTCGAGGAACTCGGCGGAGAACGGTCCGCTGGCCAGCGACGCGGCCGGCAAGCCGACCAACACAAGACAGCACGCAACGCGTCGAACGAGCATGGCGCCAGATAGCAGCCGCGTCCGTCGTGGTCAAGCGTTGTCCTCGAGGGGCAAGATCGAGGCTGATCCGCCGCAGAAGCCGCGGTATGCTCTTGACCTGCATGGAACAGCTCTGGGGCCCACCCACTCTCGCCGTGGTGCTGAGCGAGTTCGGTCGCGATGCCGCGCTGCGCTTCTGCGCCACCCTCGCCGACCACGAGCGCCAGCGCATCAGCGATCGCGTCCAGGGGCGCTTCTTCGACGAGTACCGCCGGCTTACCCTGGCGGTGGTGGGCGACCTGCCCTACGTCAAGGGGCCGGTCCTGGAGTCCTTCCGCACCCACCGCACGCCACTCGACGAGCACGTGCTGGTGGGCTTCCCCGGGGGCGTGCCGCTCGAGGCCGTGGTCCCCCGCCTGGGCCTGCTGGCGCTCGAAGCGATGCGCGGCCCCCTGAGCCGGGGCGTGGACCACGTGCAGGTGCTGCTGCCCTGCAACACCCTGGCCTGGGCCAGCTGGTCTCTGGCCCGCAGCTTTCAGTCGGCCGAGGGCCTGATGACCATGCTCGGCCACGCGCTGCCCGACCACCCGGCGCTGCGCGACGAGCTCAGGCGCGACGTGGCGCCGCTGCTGGCCCACGCATCGCTGCAGTTCCCCACGGTGCCCGAGGCGGTGATCCAGTTCGCCGGGCAGGTCGGCGCCGAGGCGCTGATGCCGCTGGGCACGATCGGCATCTGCGACACCTACCGCCGGGCGATCGAGCGCCGATCGAGCAGGCTGCAGCTCATCCCCCCGGACGACGAGGGCCAACAGGTGGTGCTCCAGGCGATCCAGTCCGCGATCGAGGGCAAGACCGAAGCGCGCCACACGGCCCGCTCGGCGCTGGAGGGGATGGTGGCCCGCGCCCAGCGGGAGCACGGCGACGGCCTGATCGTTGTCGAGGCCTGCACCGACCTGGACTACCGGGTTGGCCTCCACTCATCCACGGCCTACGCCGCCGCGGTGGTGGACGCGATCTACGGCATGCCGGGCTAAGCTAAGAGCTCCCCCGCGAGTGGCTGGCTTTTTTCGGCCAGTCTTCGGGCGCGCCAGTGGACCCAGCTCTGGGAGTCCGGCTCGCCCTCCTCGGCGTCGTAGCCGTGGCACAGGGCGAAGTAGAACGAGAGCAGGGGGCCCCCTCCTCGAAGCACTCGAAGACGAACTCGTCCTCGGCCCTGGCCTCACCCTGGACGTGAGTCACTCTGCGCGGTGGAATCATGATCTCGCCCACCAGCTGCTTGCCGCGGATCGCCTGGACCACCCGCTCCGACTGCCCGTCGGTGTTGGTCTCCTCGGCGAAGTACCAGTGGAAGTCGTCGTGGTCGAAGATCACCGCGTCGATGGTGCCCGCGCTGACGATGCAGTTCGGGTGCCCCTTGATCCACTTCCAGAACTGATCGAACGAAGGAACCACTGGATCATCCGCCACGGCAAGGCTCCTGCTCGTTGCCCACGGACAGTACACTGCGTCGATGCCGGTGCCAAGGGCGGCCCACGTCGCGCGCTTTCTCCGGGAGCCAAGCTGATCTATCATGCCCTCTGGTCATGATGAGGTGTTGGATGTCTACCATTGTGGAGAAGTACCAAGTCAGGGAGCTGTACGCCGAGCTGCGCTCGCGGCTCGCCGATGATCTGCTCTTTGGCGGAGCGAGCCTGGAGCAGATGGACGCCTACCTCGCCCAGCTCCCCGACACGGTTCAGGAGCTGTTCGCCCACACCCTTCAGGGCGACGCCGAGGCCTATCGCTACGGCGGCGTGCTGCTGATGGCCGAGCTGGTGCACCGCTTCGCCGCGGGCCAGGTCTTCAACTACGACGGCCCCCTGACCGTGCACGACTCACAGGTCCTGTTCTACGGCGGCGACCTGCACGTGGTGGGCGATCTCGTGCTGGGAGACCAGTCGATCGTGGTGGTGGCGGGCGACCTGGACCTCGACGGCAGCTTCGTCGGCGGCTCCACCGACTACTCGATGCTCGGTGTCTCGGGCGCCATGACCGCATACAACATCATGACCCCCGGCGAGATGATCGTGGGCCAGCGCCTGGCCGTACGCGATCTGGTCTACCTCTACCGCAACAGCTGCTCCTCGCTCGCGTCATCCATCCGCTGCCGGCTGCTGGTGGAGAACGACTGCTTCAACACCTTCAGCAAGATCAACGCGGACGCGCAGATCGACGAGCTGCTGACCGAGGAGCGGCCGGAGCGCCTGCGGGATGTCGCGGGTCTGGTGGGGCTGGGGCCGCTCGACAGCGTCGAGCGACTCGAGGCCGAGCTGCGACAGCGGCTGACGGTTCGGGGTCCCGGCTGAGCCCACACTCCGTCAGCCTGCCGGCCGACGGGGAGCCAGCAGATGCAGGCAGACCACCGCGGCGAGGGCCAGCATCGCGCTGGCGAGAAACGCCACGCGGGGCCCCTGCCCCTGCCACAGGGCACCGAACAGCACGCTGGCCCCCAGCGTGGCCAGGCCCAGCGTGAGGTGAAACCAGCCGAACGCGCTGCCCAGCTTCGCGCCCGGCACCAGCTCCGCCACCAGGCCGCGCTCGGCGCCCTCGGTCAGCCCGTGGTAGCCGCCGTAGACGACGAACAGGGTCCAGACCGCGGCCCGTGACTCGACCAGCGCGAAGCCGACGTAGATCGCGGCGTAGAACAGCCAGCCCAGGGTCAGCACGCGGCGCCTGCCGATGCGGTCGGCAAGCCTGCCTCCTGGCACAGAGGTCGCAGACTTCACCAGGTGCAGGCCGATCCACAGCAGCGGGAGGGTGACCAGCGGCCCTCCATCCTGGCCGGCCTTGAGCAGCAGGAAGGTGTCGCTGGCGTTGCCCAGGGTGAACAGGCCCACCGGGATCAGCAGGCGAACCAGCGGCCCGGACGAGACCGGCTGCGGGGCGGGTGTGGGCCGGGGCGCGGGGGCCGACCCGACCTCCCGGACCCCGACGAGGATCACGGCGACGGCGGCCGCCCCGGGGATCGCCGTCAGCCAGAACAGGGTGCGCAGATCGGTGTGACCCAGGGCCAGGTAGGCGGCGGCGATCAGCGGCCCGAGCACGGCGCCGGCATGGTCCATGGCGCGGTGCAACCCGAACGCCGAGGCGTGATGCTCCGGGGCCACCGAGCCCGCGATCAGCGCGTCGCGCGGGCTGGTGCGCAGTCCCTTTCCCACGCGGTCCGCCACGCGCACCCCGAGCACGTGCCACACCGAGCCCGCCAGCGCGATCAGCGGCCGCACCACGGAGGATGTGGTGTACCCCGCGAGGACAAGAGGCCGGCGCCGACCCATGTGATCGGCCCAGCGCCCCGACAGCAGCTTGAGGACGCTGGCCACGGCATCGGCCAGACCCTCGATCCATCCCAGCGCCAGGGCTCCCGCGCCGAGCACACCGGTGATGAAGGCCGGGAGCAGCGGGATCACCATCTCGCTGGCCGTGTCGGTCAGCAAGCTGACCAGCCCGAGCAGGAGCACGTTGCGCGAGCGCCACGACAGTTTCGGGTCCGGGTTCATCGAGGTCTGATAATAGCAGCGCCGCGGGGCCGCCTGACAGCCCGTGAGAGAGTTGGATGATCAGAACGAGGTGCCGAGCACCAGCTGGCCGGCGCCCGCGGACGCGCCCGCGGACAGCGACCACCGGTGCGCGGTCCTCGTCTCGGAGCGCGGGCGGGCCAGCGCCCCCTCGACGAAGAAGGTCACGGCGGTCGCCACCGCCAGCACTCCGGACACCGCGAACATGGCGTTCGCCGCCGTGGCCTTGCCGTCGATG
>Ga0180009_10007960_pt1 | contig 10661 bp, 8 predicted proteins | sample OS_PC_MetaG_FD_123537 | JGI IMG/M metagenome (GOLD analysis project Ga0180009, IMG submission 123537) | Groundwater microbial communities from the Aspo Hard Rock Laboratory (HRL) deep subsurface site, Sweden - OS_PC_MetaG | ecosystem: Environmental > Aquatic > Deep subsurface > Groundwater... | reverse complement strand
TGGCCGGACAAGCCGAATGAACATCGAACATCGAACGTCCAACTTCGAATGTTGAGTGAAAGACTAAAAAAAGGGAAAGCATCTCATTAAAGTAGCTGAGGGAGACCCAGAGATAGTTAAAACTTATTCAGCGTGTACCACTAATTAATTTGTTTTTTTTATTCAATATTGGACGTTCGATGTTCGATGTTGGACGTTCATCTTTATAGCTTAGCGCTTAATCCTAATGACCTCCTCCAAAATACGTCTCGACCAAATGCTCGTGGAAAAAGGCTGGGTCAAAAGCCGGCCACGGGCTCGTGCCCTGGTTATGGCCGGAAAAGTTTTGGTGAATGACCAACTCATGGACAAGCCGGGCACTAAAATTTCAGAGTCGGATGTAATCGGCCTAAAAGGCGAAGATATTCCCTATGTCAGTCGTGGCGGGCTTAAACTCGAAGCTGCATTGGACTCCTTTAAGATCGATCCCACCGATTTGATTTGTCTCGATGTGGGAGCTTCAACGGGCGGGTTTACCGACTGTCTGCTTCAAAGAGGAGCAAAAACCGTTTATGCTCTGGATGTGGGATATGGGCAGCTGGCTTGGAAACTGCGTCAGGATCACAAGGTTGTCGTCATAGAGAGAACCAATATCCGGCAAACGAATAAGGAAACGATTCCAGACCCCATCGATCTTGCCACCATCGATGTTTCCTTTATTTCTCTTAGACTTGTGATTCCCCAGGTTAAACAGTTTTTAAGTGCCGATGCCAGAATCATAGCCTTAATCAAACCCCAATTCGAGGTGGGACGAGCGCAAGTGGGGAAAGGCGGTGTGGTACGTGATCCCCTGATGCATCAATCCGTAATAGATGAGTTGGCTGATTTCTTTACTAAAATAGGCTATAAGGCCGGCCCGGTCGTTCCTTCTCCCATCAGGGGTCCTAAGGGAAACAAAGAGTTTTTCATTTTGCTCCTCTGATTTTTCGAATCGTTCTTTTCACCGCATTCTGACTCGCGTGGATCGCCGTATTTTAAGCTTGCTTTTTTCTCGGTATCCATCTATGTAATTTACCTTTTGGAATAAAGCATAACCGCAAAGCATGATACTATTTAAGTCTTCAATAACCGATGCAGAGAGGAAACGTAAATGGCAGAAGGCATTGAGAAACTGAGAAATATCGCTCTTGTGGGACAAGGCGGTGCGGGTAAGACATCGCTGGCCGAGGTGATGCTGTTTAAATCCGGCATTCTCAACCGGATCGGACGTATAGAAGACGGCAATACCGCTATGGACTACGAGCCTGAAGAACTCAAACGGCAGGCCAGTATCAGTAGCGGATTTCATCAATTCGATTGGAAAAAACATACGGTTAATATCATCGACACCCCTGGCGACCAAAATTTTTTTACAGACACCCGACTCTGCATGCAGGCCGCAGATGCTGCCGTAGTGGTTATCGATGCCGTGGATGGCGTTAAGGTTCAAACCGAACAGGCCTGGGACTTTACGCAGGAATTCGATCAACCCGCTGTTATTTTTATCAATAAAATGGACAGGGAGCGGGGTGATTTTTCCCGAACCTTTAAGGGCGCCGCTGGTATCTTCGATCCCAAGCCGATCATTCTACAGCTTCCCATCGGTTCAGAAGCTTCATTTAACGGGGTCGTTGATTTGGTGAGCCTTAAGGCTTACGCCTACGACGACAGTGGGAAAGCCAAAGCGGTGGAGATTCCATCGGAAATGCAGGACCTTGTCGACACCGAGAGAGAGGCGCTCATCGAAAATGTGGCGGAAGCGGATGATGCTTTAATTGAAAAATATCTCGAGGGAGATGCTTTATCCGATGATGATATAAAAAACGCTTTGCGGAAAGGAACCCTTTCCCGAACATTTGTTCCGGTTCTGTGCGGATCTGTCGTAAAAAATATCGGCATCGACCTCCTAATGGATTTTATGGTCAATTGCCTGCCGGCCCCAAATGAGCGAGCTGCAAAAATCGCTTTGGATGCCGATGGCAACGAAGTCGAGCAGATACCGGATCCCCAAGCCCCGTTTTCAGCGTTTGTGTTTAAAACGGTAGCCGATCCCTATTCCGGACGTCTCTCTATTTTTCGAATCGTTTCCGGCTCTCTCGGGAGCGACGGTACCTTTCTAAATGCCAGCAAAGGTAATAAGGAACGATTCACTCAATTGTTGCAACCTGCCGGAAAAGAGCAAAAGCCCGTTTCCAAAGCCGGTCCGGGAGATATCATGGCGGTTGCAAAGCTAAAGAATACAACCACCGGAGACACGCTGTGCGGTGAGAATATAAATCTGAAATTTCAAACCGTCGAACCGCTTTCAACGCTTATTTCATTTGCAGTCGGTGCGAAATCCAAAGGAGATGAGGATAAGGTATTCAGCTCTTTAACCAAACTCCTTGAAGAAGATGTGGCTTTGAAACTGGATCGAAATTCCGAAACCAAACAGATTCTTCTTTCCGGCAGGGGACAGGTTCATATTGAAACCACTCTTGAAAAACTGAGACGTAAATTCAACGTGGAAGTCACCCTCGACACGCCCAAAGTGCCGTATCGGGAAACCGTTAAGAAAAAGGTCCGGGTTCAGGGCAAGCATAAAAAACAGACCGGCGGTCACGGTCAATTCGGTGATTGTTGGATTCAGTTAGAGCCCATGGAAAGAGGTAAAGGGTTTGAATTTGTGGATGCCATTGTTGGCGGTTCGATTCCAAGGACTTATATCCCGGCGGTTGAAAAAGGGGTTATTGAATCTGCAGTGAAAGGGGTTCTTGCCGGGTTTCCGTGTGTGGATTTCAGGGTGATCTTGGATGACGGATCCTTTCATGCTGTGGACTCTTCGGAAATGGCGTTTAAGATCGCCGGTTCTTTAGCCTTTAGAAAAGCGGCCGTCGATGCAAATCCCGTGCTATTGGAGCCTATTATGAATGTCGCCATCATTACTCCCGAGGAATTCATGGGGGATATCATGGGCGATTTAATTAGTCGACGTGGCCGGGTGTTGGGAATGGACAACAAAGGGAAGAACCAGGTCATTAATGCTATAGTACCCCTATCCGAGTTTCAGACCTACGCACCGGATCTAAATTCCATAACCGGCGGGCGCGGCATGTACACCATGGAGTTTTCACACTATGATGAAGTACCGGCGCAAACAGCTCAGAAGATCGTGGAAGAGATTCGAAAAGAGAAGGAAAAGTAGCCTCACCTCAACATCAGACATTTAAGGGGAACGTGGCAATATGCCGCCTTCCCCTTTTTTACTTCTGGATTTTGGCTTTTGGCTCCTGAATTCTATAAAAAAATTCGATTCATCCATCGCTCTCGAGTTTACAGACTCGAACGGCGCTCTGATCCAACATGGTAGGAAGCCCTCCCTTTTCTTTCGGAATGAGCCCCATGGATTTCCGCCAAACCTCATCATCCTCCATGCAGAAATAAACACATACCTCGGGTGCCGACTGTTTGATTTTGGATATCACCTCTCGATACAGATCGATTCTCAAGGGTTTGAAATATCGCATTTTTCCATCCAAACCGGATATAAACTCTCCGTAAGGAATTTTTGATTTCCGAAACCGTTTCTGAATAATCGGTTTCAAGGAAGGAATGAATCGGAAAGAGCCCAAGCTGATCCAAGAAATGTTTTTCGGAGAAACGTGGTTGAAAATCTGTTCCGCCACATCCGCATACTCATCCTTGCACCCTTCGTAAATCAGCATGGGATCAAAATGAAAAGCCACAGGATATCCCCACGATTCGCATCGTTTGGCGGCTTCAAACCTCTCGGAAAGGCTTGCCGTTAATCGTTCTTCCGATTGAATGATTCGAGGGGTATTCAGAGACCAGGAGAGAATGGTTTTTCGATTATGATCGATATGTTTCAGTTCATCAATGGCAACGGTTTTGGTTTTCAGCTCTAAAACCGAACTCGATTGTCGGGCGAACCGTGTAACCAAATGACCGGAAAGGTCTGTGATCGATTCCCAAATCATGCTGTCTGTAAATTCACCGGTTCCGATTCGAGATAACCTCCTTTTGCTGAATAGTTGGTCCAGTTCAGAGAACATATCTTCATAATTAACGAAAAACTGGAGCACAGGCGGATGGAAATACGATTGGAGGATGCAATAGGAGCAGTCCAACGTGCAAAATGTTCCGATGTGGAGAATTTGATAACCACAACAGGTGTAATATCGAGTACCCGGACAATTTCGTATGAATCGGCCTTGGTTTGCAGTCAGAAATAAAATCGATTTGCCGGCTTCAACGGGATCATCGAAACCCGAAATTTCTTCGTATACATCTTGAGCGTTTCCGACGACCTCGGCAGGGACGTCCATTCGCGACCGGATAGCGGCTACTTGGGGTAAATCAACGATAGATTTATGAATGAATAACTTTCGAAGGTGTGACGAAAACATCTACGGATCTATTGGACTGGAAGTTCACAAATGAGTGCGCTTGCTTCCTCCAGTTTCAGCCTGCTCATGTTCAAAACCAGATGGTAGAGACCGGGACTATCGTAGTCTTCCTTTCCGAATTTCTTATAAAGGTTTATGCGTCTTTTATCTTCCTGATTTACAGATTGTTTTGCCTGAGTAGGATTAAGATTGTAATGTTCCTCCATAAAGCGGATCCGATCCGGTTTTTCTGCTATCAGCAATACATGAAACACATCGGCCCTATCTCTTAAGATATATTGCCCGCCTCGACCGAGTATCACTGCATTTCCTTCATCTGCAATCTGATTGATGATTTTATGGAGTAACTCCACATAAATCTCCTCGTCAATATAACCATGTTCATCAGACAGGATTCGCTCTACAAAATCCTTACGAACCAATCCGGAGATAAATTTTAACAGTTTTCCACCTGCTTCCTTTTCTATGGACTCTACCCAATTGGTCGAAACTTTGGCCTGCTTGGCAACCATTTGGATAATATCATTATCGACGAACGTATAGTTCAGTTTTTCAGAAACCATCTCTCCTAATGTTTTTCCCCCGGCGCCGAATTGTCTTGAAATTGCAATAACCGACATTGCTTTCTCCTATTTCCAATAACTAAAGCTTTCAAATATAAACAGCGCTAAAAATAAAATATGAACGATTGTAACGGATAAACGCTTTTATTTCAACCTCAAAATAACCGGGCGATTTCTCGGATAAATCCCTGATTACGGTTATGGTCGGGTCATGATCTTCGTGAAACTGGCGTGATCGACAAGCCGGTTAAGGGTTTCCAGGCGTTTCTTATATTCTCTTACCGTTCTGAATTGAAATTGAAAAGTATATGTTTCACCTTCAAAATGCAATGGAGGTTGGAATCTAATTTGGTTTTCCAGTTTCAGCGCTTTTTTTTCTTTTTCAAACACGGATTCGGCATGCGAGAGTTCCGGAAACCGCCTTTGCTTTAGATATCGTCTCAATTCCCTGCCCTTCTGGGAGCGGTCCATATCCTTGTTGTTAATAATGGCATCAATCCGGGGATCCTTCAAAACGTCTATCAACGCTTTATCTTCCCGCTGAGATATTTCTTCTGAAAACAGAATGAGTTCTCTCTGTTTGTTCAAGCTGAATTTTAGATTTTCAAATATTTCCAATAACATCAATGCCACCGTTTTTTCCATTTTCCCTAGGTGCAGGGCAACAGGCAACCCCACGGTCCCGGAAATAACCGTTTGTTGAATGGGGTCGGGTAAAACGGTTAGCTGCATGATGCTGTCAATCAGCTTCGGATTTCCCGGCAAGGCGAACCTTGATGCCGTTTTTGAAAGGCGGTCTTTATTATCCATTAAACCGGATAAAAGGTTGAGAGCCCTGGAAGTTTCAATAGGATTAAGGGCCCTTTGAAAACTGTTTTCGCTGATGGCGATTTTCGCACGATCCAGTTGTGTGAGTTTCGAGGAGGCGATTCTTGCTTTAATTTGTCTTACTTTCAGCGCCTTGCAGGCATTGATTCTGCGAAAACCCGATAAAATGATAAAATGTGCATCCGCATCCCGTTTTTCTATAATCGGTGAATTCAGGACTCCGATTTCCTTTATGGAAGCGGCAAGATCATCATTGTTGGTTTGAGTGGTGATTCGGTACGTTAAATCATTTTCATCGATTTGGTCTATCGTTACGGTTTCCGCTTTATATTCCATGGACAGTATCCGTTAGGATCGTTAATGCTTCCAGATACTTGTTTCGTGTGTTTTCGATAACATCGTCCGGAAGTGTGGGAGCGGGCGGTGTTTTGTCCCACTTCAGGGTATTCAGGTAATCCCTCAAATATTGCTTATCAAAACTCTTTTGTGACCGGCCGGGTTCGTAGGCGGACTTGGGCCAAAACCGGGATGAGTCCGGGGTAAGCACCTCGTCGATCAGGATGAGATCGTTGCCGATTGTTCCGAATTCAAACTTTGTATCGGCAATGATGATGCCCCTCTCAGCAGCCAATTCGGCACCCTTCTGATATACCGCCAGGCTCAGGGATTTTGCCTTTTCAGCCAGGTCGGGACCGATCAGCTTGGCTGCTTCTTCAAAGTCGATATTTATATCATGCCCCACATCCGCTTTGGTTGACGGAGTAAAGATCGGTTCCGGCAATTTCTCGGATTCCTTCAGTCCTTCGGGCAACCGGATACCGCACACCGTGCAGTCTTGTTGATAAGAATTCCAACCGGATCCGGAAAGATAGCCCCGCACAATGCATTCAATGGTAAGCGGTTCAGCCTTTTTAACCAGCATGCTCCGATCCTTCAAAAATTCTGCATAAGGGCGGCACGATTGAGGATACTCCTCGACATTGCTTGAGACAACGTGATTTTTCACCAGTGACGTCATGACATTAAACCAAAACAAAGAGATCTTCGTCAGTATTTTTCCTTTATCCGGTATGGGATTCGGCATCACCACATCAAATGCAGAAATCCGGTCTGATGCCACCATGAGTAAATGCTCTCCAAGGTCATAAACGTCCCTTACCTTACCTTTTTTCAGCAGGTTCAGATTCGGAAAATCAGTTTGATATACCGCCGGTCCCATAAGCTGCTCTCCTTTATTACATTGATTTTTCTATTATTTTGTTAATTCACGAACAAAAAATACTAGTACCTATCCCCTTCCTTGAATGATGTCAATATCAAGTATGGTTTCAGGTTTTAGGTGTCAGGTGTCAGGAAACACCAGTACAGAAGTTCTATCCAAAAATATTTAAAATTTCGAATATCGAGTATCGAGCAAGAAATTTAGAACCGCAGAAGTGATAGAAAAAGTTCGAAATTCGACATTCCTTGTTCAGGATTCCGCGGTTCAAAAACAATCTTGAATTTCAACATATCGCAAATGTGAGAGATGAATACTTAAAATGAACGAGTAAGAATCTACGCTTAAACATTGAAACCCACGACAATGATCATTTCAATTTGGTTCCGATTACAAAGGTATTGACAATCCGAGAAACTCTGACTAAGAGTCTTCAGTGTGCAACGGTTACGTGCATAGACGATTTTGAACGGTAAGCCGGTTCGGTTTTACCGTTTTTCTTTCATAGAACAAAAAAAGAAGGAGATGAGAGTTATGGATAGAAAAGTAACGGTAGTCGGTGCTGGAAATGTCGGGGCTACCCTGGCGCAACGCCTGGCAGAGAAAGATCTGTGTGATGTGGTCTTGGTGGATATTGTTGAAGGCGTGCCCCAGGGGAAATCCTTGGATCTTCTTGAAGCCGCCCCCGTGGAGAAACATGACGCGAAAATCATCGGAACCAACGATTATGAGGCCACTAGAGATTCGAATATCGTTATCATTACGGCCGGCGTTCCTCGAAAACCCGGAATGAGCCGAGACGATCTCATTTCCACCAATGCCGGAATCATGAAAAAGGTAACAGGGCAGGTTGTAAAATATTCTCCCGACTCGATTCTGATCATCGTCAGCAATCCATTGGACGCCATGTGCCATGTGGCTTATGAAGCCAGCGGCTTTCCGAAGAATCGCGTTATGGGGATGGCCGGCATTCTCGACTCTGCCCGTTTCAGAGCATTTATCGCCATGGAGCTGAATGTATCTGTAGAAAACACCCATGCATTTGTGTTGGGTGGACATGGAGATACTATGGTGCCCCTGCCGAGGTTTTCTACTGTTTCAGGAATCCCCATTACCGAATTGATTCCGCAAGACCGGATTGACGCCATTGTAGACAGAACCCGAAACGGGGGAGCGGAAATCGTCAAGTTGTTAACGACCAGCGCCTATTATGCGCCGGCATCCGCAGCATGCGAAATGGCTGAGGCGATTCTAAAAGACAAAAAGAAAATTCTTCCCTGTGCCGCATATCTGGAAGGTGAGTACGGATTTAACGATCTCTTTATCGGTGTGCCGGTAAAACTGGGTGCAAGCGGCATTGAAGACGTGATCGAGATCACCCTCACCGATGAAGAAAAAGCAGCCTTGGCAAACTCTGCAAATGCCGTTCAAGGTCTCAAAGATCTCTTGAAAACGATGGATTATTAAGCTGTTAAGAGAGTGTTGAGTATATGGTGTTTAGTGTTTAGCGTACTATTAATGTGATGTGAAATAGTTCAGACCAAACACTAAATACTAAACACCAAACACTTCACTTATTGTTTGAGACGGGACTTGATCGACGCAGAAACCGTATCTGTTATTCCGGGCAGGGTGTTTAACTCCTCTAACGTTGCTGCCCGAATGTTTTCTAAGCCTCCGAAATGTTTAAGTAATGCCTCCTTTCGTTTCTTTCCGATGCCGGGAACATCATCCAGCTCGGAACGAAATGCGGTTTTCTGCCGTCGTTTGCGATGAAATGTGATGGCAAACCGATGGGCTTCATTCCGAATGCGCTGGAGAACCAGTAAGAGATCCCCTTCCCTTCCGAATATGATCGGATTGGTTCGGCCGGGTTTATAAATTTTGTCTTCGGTTTCATTCCTTTTATCATCTTTTTTGGCAATACCGACGACATCAAAAATGCCGCTGAGACCCAGCTCATTCAAAATGAAAACCGCTATGTTCAACTGCCCTTTCCCGCCGTCCACCATCAGGAGATCGGGATAGGGTTTGGATTCTTCTCCTTTCCCATAACGACGTTTCATCACTTCTGCCATGCACGCATAATCGTCAGGGGTATCGACTGTTTTGATTCCGTATTTTCGGTATCCTGATTTATCCGGTTTGCCGTTTTTAAACACGACCATGGCTGCCACAGGCGATGTACCGGTAATATTGGAATTGTCAAAGCATTCAATATGTCTCGGAATGTTTTGAAGCCGGAGCCGTTTTTGAATTCGCATGAGCAGGTCGGTTTCGGCTTCCCGGGTTGCTTCACGTTCTTGGAGTTCCTTTTTAGCATTTTGAAGGCCGAGGGCGATCAAACGGGCCTTCTCTCCCCTTTTGGGTGTCAATATTCTCACTCGGCGCCCTCTTAGGCTGCTTACCCACTCCTCCAGTAATGCAGCGTCTTCTACGGCCGCGGAAAGAAGGATTTCTTTGGGAATCCACGGGCTATTTTCATAATACTGCCGGATAAATGCCCGGATCACATCGTCATCTGTGGCGATGGTTTCAGAAAAATCAAAATGCCTTACCCCGGTCAAATACCCGCGCCGGACCACCAAAAGGGTGATGAGTGAAATCTCTGTACTTCTTGCAATGGCTACGATATCGCGGTCTTTAAAATCGGTGGTTACTGCAACCTGTTTTTCAATGGTTTTTTCAAGTGCAAATACCTTGTCTCTGAGGCGGGCTGCTTTTTCATAGTTCTGCTTTTCTGCAGACAAAACCATGTCCGCCTTTATCTTCCGGATCAAATCCGAAGTCCGACCCTTTAAAAACAGAATGGCCTCCTTTACCATCTCGTCATAGAAGCCCGGATCCACATCCGTGCAGCATGGGGCTAAGCATCGCTGCATCTGGCAGTGAAGGCAGGGACGGGCGCGTTTTCTAAAATCCTTTGCCTTGCATTTACGTAATTTGAAGGTTTTATTTACGATATTGAGGGTTTCCCGAACCGCCTGTGCCGAGGCATAGGGCCCGAAATAGAGCGCACCGTCTTTCTGGGGCTTTCGAACGATGGCAATATTCGGATACTGAGTGGATGGGTCCAATCTCAGTGACGGGTATCGTTTGTCGTCTTTGAGCACCACGTTATACCGGGGCCGGTGACGTTTGATCAGGTTCGATTCCAGAATCAGGGCTTCTTTTTCGGTCCGGGTAATGATGGTGTCAAAATCGGCGATCTTTTGGGACAGGACCCCAACTTTCATGTTCCACTGATTTGAGTTCTTAAAATAGGAGGCCAGTCGTTTCCTGAGATCTCTCGCCTTGCCGACATAAATGATCTCACCCTGGTCATCCTTCATCAAATAGACTCCGGGTGAATGCGGAACTCTTTTTAATTTTTCCGAAATGGTGTCGGACATTTTTATTTCATGCCATACGGGTTTTCGTAACAGATGAACGTCCAACATCGAACATCGAACGTCCAACGCTGAATGAAAACAAATACCAAGAACCGAACATTCAACAGCTATTTCTGTTTTTTCAAACTGTTTTGATAATCATCATAAGAATTTTAATCAATTCTTCTGTTTCTTCATTTTTTCCAATTCGCCATTCGATGTTGGACGTTCGATGTTCATTAAAAATGATTTTATA
>Ga0180009_10007959_pt1 | contig 10662 bp, 10 predicted proteins | sample OS_PC_MetaG_FD_123537 | JGI IMG/M metagenome (GOLD analysis project Ga0180009, IMG submission 123537) | Groundwater microbial communities from the Aspo Hard Rock Laboratory (HRL) deep subsurface site, Sweden - OS_PC_MetaG | ecosystem: Environmental > Aquatic > Deep subsurface > Groundwater... | reverse complement strand
TCATTTTTCGATACTTTGCCTAGATAAACTTTATTTCGATTAACTTTCATAACAATATTATATCATGGCCTATTCAGAGGACACAACATATATTTCTTCTTCTTCCCGACCCATATTTTATTAAATTTCCAAGATTTTCAAGGTTTCCATAAAAACAAAAACCCTACCCATCATCGATTTCTCGACGATAAGTAGGGTTTCAGTCGGTAGTCTCTAAACTACCTAATTATATGGCGGGGACGACGGGGTTAAATTCCCCTTAACCCGCAACGCTACTGTTTTTAATAAGTTGCGCTTTTTATTATATAACTTGTATAGTGAAATGTATAGTCCTTCTCTGTCATTGCGAGGCACGAAGTGCCGAAGCAATCTCGTATAATCCATATTATTTCCTCCCAAATTGTTCCAAGCTTTTTGCCATACTTTTCTTTGCCGCATCGCCCACCCTTACGTATCTCTCAGTGGTCCTGATATCTGTATGGCCCAAGAATTCTTTTATCTCATGAAGACTGTGCGTCAGCTCTAATATGCGGCCTGTGGTATGCCTGAATTCATGCATCCGCGACATCCCTTCTAACTCGGTTCCTCTGACTATCGCTACAATCCACCTTCTAAAACTTTTGTCCTTAGGGCTTATCGGGTTTCCATCTCTAAGAAATACTTTCTCATGGCTATGTTCAATTGATTTTAGTATATCTAAAACATCTTGAGGCGCAGAAATTATCCTTGTTTTCGGTTTGCGATCTTTCTGAGTCCTGCCTTTTGGAATAAACCCTTTCTTTTTACATATAGATACTACTGCATTCTCAAAATCAACATCATCCCATTCTAAGCTAATCATCTCTTTCCATCTCAGCCCAAGTTTCGCTGTGCAATAATAATGGTTATAGTACTCCGGCTTTATAGCCAGGCATCTTTCAAAGAATAATTTAAATTTCTCCGGTGTATCCAGGCTGACAATCGTCTTTTCATCTTCCACACTTATATTACGCACATCCTTTATAGGATTCTTCTTCAATAGTTCCCATCTTATCGCTTGATTAAATATGGTCTTTAATACCTTTATATGGTTATTCACTGTATTATCTTTACGGCCTGTCTCTTTAAGCCATATCTTATATTCTTCAAAAAGCCTGATAAAGAATTCTTTAAGGCGTTGCATGTGTGGGTATTTCTCTTTCAGGAATATATCGAAATCCTTTAATACGCCTTTGTATGTCTTGAGGGTTTCCTGGCTGTGATTGGTTAAAACAAACTGCAGGTAATCTTTGATATAATCAGCGTAATATGTATCGCCTTCGCTGATCCATCCGGTCTGGCCGGATTCTATGGCATCTTTTCTTTCTCTCAGAGCTTTTTGAGCAGATGACCTTGTACTATAGGATGGCGCTTTGATCCTGTATCCTGAAGAATAAGAAGGATCAGGTATCGCGACAAACCACCTATCTTCTCTTTTGAATATGTACCCTTTTTTCATCAAAAACTCGCGATCTTATGCCTTTCTATTACTGCCTCTACCTCTTTTTCCACGAAGAAATACTTGCTCTTCTTGCGGTTCTGTATTATCCGGGCAGGGATAATGCCGCCCTTAGCCCATTCAAGCACTGTTGAATATTTAAGGCCTGTTTTTAAACTAACTTCCTTTGGTGTTAAGTATGTCATGCTTTGCCTCCTTATTAATTGACTGGACAATTGTCAAGATTTTGAATAAAAAAATATTTCAGATAACCCCCTCTTTCTTTAGAATCTTTAGGTAGGCGTTTGAGATATTTGATCGTCCTCTAAGCCACCTATTCAGCGTGCCATCAGGAATCCCAATCTTTTTCGCGAATTCCCATTGACGGAGGTTATGCTTGCGCATGTAATCTTCGATTTTAGAAAGTATATCCCTTTCCGTCATCTGAAATAAGTATACATTATGTCTTGACAATTGTCAAGACAATTTTTTAAAAATCCGCCCAAAATAATGCTTGACACACACACGCACATAGTATATACTTTTAGTAGATTTAAAGGGCAATCACTGCGGAGCGGGGGTTGCCCAATTTTATTTTTTAGGAAAAAATACCAAACCATATCCCTTATATCTTCCGCATGGATGTCTGTGAAACCTGCTTTTTATTACCTCATAATCCAAATAACGATTCTTTAAATTTAAATATCTCCTGCCTATCGGCGTAATTATTGAATCTATCAACTGTAGTCCGGAAATATTTTCTTCTTTCTTCTTGATATAAAAGTTGTTATCTATTCTATCTACTATTTCAGTAGGATTAAGGAACCTTGTCCCGCTGATCTTGATATCCAAAAATGCTAAGTTCAACTCATTGTCCAGCTGAGGATTGCGGCTTTCTGAAATAATAATCCCCTGCTCATTCGTTTTATTGAGGAATATCACGAACTTTTCAATTATTATCTCCAGAGATAATATATAAGGATTAATAGGGTATTTATAATGCTTGTTATGCTCTATCTTATCTATAATACAGGCGATTAAAGTAAAATCTGTATCTTTAATGATTTTATTTAACTCTCTATAGAATGCCTCTCTATTTGTCTTGTCGCTTAACATCTCAAAACCAACGCCATCTCTAGTATAATCAGCATAATGTAAAATAATACCCCTGTTCCCTAATGCCTTCTCTTTAAAAGAATCCATAGCAGGTTTTAAAACATTATCATGATGGTTGCTGTCCAAGACACATCCGCCTAGCGCAAAAATAGGATAATTTTTGTCAATATTCACAAGGTCGTGATCACCTGATTCATCTAAGTATAATATTTTCATGGGTAAGCTCTATTTTACTGTTAAATAGCGCGTTAGGCAACGTAAAAATATTAGTTGTTTCTGATTTTATTCTATAGAATTTTCTTTTCAAGTTCTGGTATTAACTTATCCAATATCATTAAAACTTGCAAAGCCATTTCATATGCTACTTGGTTAATTATAGTCTCCTCGCCATACTTATTTGATACCAACTTCACTGACCCATCAACAAGATGAGTAAGGTCATTTGGTATCTCTGGATCAACATGTGCCCCGCCTAATTTATTAGCAGCCCATAGTACCAATTGCTTACGCGTATACTGAATTGCGCCTTCTAAATATACCAATTCATTCCAATAGTCATAAAATATTTTATCTACTGAAGATGGCGAATTAAACAAAGGTTTTTTAATTCCAATTGTAAATCCTACATATAATTTCACATATGAATCAATAACAGGATTTTTGCTCTTAAAACTAATAAATATGCCATTTCTTTCAGCTAAAAATGGCAATATCGCTTTAGAACTTTTTGTATCGTGAAAAATGGTTCTCAGGGTAGCCGCCATCTTTATTGCAAACTGTTTTTCTCCTGCTTCATAGCGAACAAGATCTGCTCGCAAGAAACTGGATTGTATTTTTAATTGCTCTAAATAATCTTCATCAGAAAGGCTATATGACATCTTTGCATTTATATTACCGGCTATTCTAACCAGGTTAGAATAATTGTAGAGAACTCTCTATCCTTAATCTACAAATACCAGCTTAACCCTAGAGAAACAAGCGTTGCATTTTCATTAGAAAATTCTGTATAAACAGCACATCGGTCAGTCAATTGATACTGAACTTTTCCTCCCCAAACATCACGAAATCTACCATCATAACTGGCTGATTCCACCCCACCAAATAACAAAGCCTTAAAGTCCCCAAAATCATATCTCATCCCTAAATGTGGTCGCACCCTAACATAGGGAGCTATTGTATGTCCTGCCAAGTCAACAATACCATAACTTATTACGGTTTCATTCCATTTCCACGCTTGACCGGCGCCAAAACTAAAAACTCCATCATAATGATCTTCCTCATCTTCCTCAACACGATCCATTCCAACGCGCAATTTCCAAGACCACTGGCTTTCATCCATAGCTTTAACCGATAATGTATTAAGATTTAAAATACGTAATAAATCAAACTTATTTACAAATGCCTTATTCCTATCTTCAAAAAGCCCTACTGCAAGATCAAAAACAACAAGTTCATCGCCTTCTAGGCTATTCTGTCCGACAGTTTCTTGTTTAAAAGGTGACCAAGTCAATCGTAAGAATTTTTCTTCATTGTCTTCACTAACAACACTGACACCAAATACCATAGGCCGCGAACCTTCGGCAGGTGATGGCAATTCTGGAATTTTGATATTTGCCACCTGATGAGGAGGAAGTCGCAAACGAGCCAGCAAAATTTGATCTTTAAATTTCACCCTATCACGGTTAGCTTCAGGATTTTTGGCAACAAGTCTATACTGCTGATAAGCAAGCAGACTATCTAAAACAAAAATTTGCTTTTCTATTTCGAGTTTACTCAAATGCTTCGGCAACGAATCAATGCCTTCTCGCACAATCGCATTAAACACCTCGAACTCATCTGGTTTTAACAATCTTAGTTGATGATAGAGCTTTCGTTGACTAGATGGAATAAAATGCGCAGATTGAATAAGATTTTTCCCGGATGACTCCTTCCTAGCTTTATCTATATCGTTTAAACGGTGAAATAATTCTACAGGAATATACCAAAAGTGCCCATTATCCAACAGATCCTCTTCTATTACTAAGTTCACTAATTCTGCAAGTTTGTAAGCACAATTTTTATCTAAGAAAAAATAATCAAACTTATTACCTACGATTTCCCAAATATGCAAAAGCAACAATGTGCGCTCGTAATCTGACAATACAAGCCGATAATCCCAAATATCACGAAACTCAGCACGTGAATAAACAAGATCTTGTGTATAGAAATACTTATCAGAAAAACCTGCCTTATAACCTCCAAAAATCCCACGTGCAACATAACGTAATACGTTTTCATGTTCTGGGATAAGCGCTCCATAATTTAATGTGGAATCAAACAGGCCGGATTCGTCATTAGCAGAATCTGCATTGAGTTTAAGAAGTGCATGTCCAAAAGTTGATGCCGGATTACCAAAATATCCGCTGACTAAAAGTATACTGACTGACTTAACTGAATTAAATAAACCCCATTTCTCTAAACGCTGACATTTTGTTTCTCCTAATCTATAATCGAATGAAGACAATTTATGAGAAAGCCAATAATAGCGCGCAGGAAACCTACAACGTGCATGTTTGTCGCAATCATCCCCCTCTGGAGCAAAATAAGCATTAATTGTTGCTGTTAACTCGGAGCTTGGACAGGTCCTCCCGTCAGGGGATAGAAAAAAACTATCTGTTAAAACCGTACTCTTCTTATTATCACGATCATAATGAAGCAATTTAAGCCAGGTGGGATCATCTGCAAGACCAAGCTGTTCAGCTTCTTTTAAGACTTCTGGTTTAGAAGACGCTTGAATCTCGCTTTCTGAAAGAAAAACAAAGACAAGTGCTATTATTAGCCATTTTATTATACGGTAAAAAAAAGAGATACGACTTAAAAATACAGTCGTATCTCTTAATTTTTTATAAATAAAATTTTGCTTACAAAACAAAGTTTTAAGAAACGCTACCTACGCGTTTATAAACTAAATCAAACAACGCCTCTGCCTTCTGATAGCGAGTTCTATTAGTATACATTGAAGCTGCAACATTTTCAGCAAAATCTTTGCGTAAAGTCGCGATGAATTCCTGCTTATATTGAGGATCACTTCCAACTAATTCAACAAAAGCATCAAGGTATGTTCCATAACCACTGGCTAAATCTTTCTCTAAAGAATCATATGACTGATAAATAAACGCGGCCACACGGTCTTTCCCTCCCGTACAGGAATCAGGGGAAGAAATATTAGAACTGATTGCTGTTGTCCCTAAATCCCAAGTTACGTTAGTAACCGCTGCGACAGCGCTATTCTTTGGAGCGATCATTGCCCCAAGGCCACAATCAGTATATATATCAGCAAAGTCTCGAGCCATGCAGGGTTGTGCGAATATCCCAAAGACAAAAAGCACAACACATATAACAAAAAGCATTTTGTTCATACTTCCCTCCTTTTTTTACTACTATAATATAGTATATACCCTAGTGTTGCCCTGTCAATCTTTATCTTACTATATACATACTGATTCTAGAGAAAAAATAATTACTTTACATTAACATTATTAAGGCACCTATTGCGAAAAAAAACAGTGCCGTAATCAGCTTGATTCTGCCCAGGTTTGACTGCAGGAGTTTTGCCCACCATTGAGATTTTACTCCAAAAAGCGTCGCAAGAAAGACTGCTACCAAAGGAAGGACAAACATTAAGTTGTAAATCAAAAGATACGAAAATGCCCTTACCCGCATCATATTCATTTTTATCATAAAACTTAGTGTAGGTACGTACACCTGGCCCGTACACACTGACTCCAACAACGAAACTAACACCCCAAGGCCAAATGCAACTAATAAAAGCTTCGGCATACCTGAAGCCCCCTTATTTCTCAGCTTGCCGATTGACGAATGAATGACATTTTTGACAGCTCGAGGCAATCTTAGCAGCATGCCTTCGCTAGTGCCTTTTCTTTTATATCTAAAATAGTCATATAAGCTCACTGCACCAAGTAAAATTGTAAGCCCTCCGACAGTTACGTCAAAATACCTGGATAAAATAGCAAATGCCCGCACATTTTCAAACCAGACAAATACACCCAGCCCAAGCCCCAGGTAACTAAGAAACACTGCCAATATAAAGAAAATCCCTATAAATACCATTTTCCGAAAACTGAATCCCGCCAATGCGAGGAAGGATAGAAAAAATACTATTGTACTAAATGCGCAGGGATTTATGCCGTCTAAAAGGCCACCTCCGATTATTGCCAGCAGCGTAAAAGTCTGAAAGCGCCTACTTATCTTCTCACCGCTGGATTTCACGCTGGCCGGTTCTACATCTTTTATTCTTTCCGGTTCTACTTCTTCTATTTTTTCAGGTGTCTTTTTTTTTACACTGATATTTTTCTTGATAATACTTCTGAGCTTCTTATCTATCTCTCTCCTTCCCACCAAGGCCTGTCCTGCTACAAAAACTTCCGGGATTCTGCCAGCGTTGAGCACGCCATATTCCTCCTCCATGGCTCTCTTTCTCTCGGCGTGCTGAGGCACTTGGATATTATAATATATAAATACTATTCTATCGCCAAATTCCTTTTTCAACTTTGGGGCTTGACTATCTACTAACCTTCTACAATGTGGACATTTAGAGCCATAAAAAATAATTATCGGAAGGACATTTTCGGTTTTCTCTATATTCACAGCATGTGAAGTATCATTCGCCATTAGGATTTCATACACCTGCCTTATCGAAACAAGAAAAACCTGATTCTCCCACAAAAATGTCGGTGAAGAATTTATAGAAAAATTTATATTTACCTCTCTACAGAGATTGAAATCATTTTTCAAAAGCTCAATGCCTTCTTTTCTGCGAGAATCTATTATATTTGAATCTATACCTATCTCTTCACATATAGATTCGAGGCTTTTCTTTTGGATGTACAACCTATGGTATTGCCAGAATTTATCTGGGTAATACTTCTGGATTAAAAGCTGACGGATATCTTCCTTTATTTCCTCTGGACCTCGCGGAGAATCTATACCGAATTCATTAAAGTCAGCAATATAATGGACTGTGACATTGAATGCATTAGGATTAGTTGTCAGATAGCTATCGAGTTGTTGCAGGGCATCGTTGCCTACAGGGCACTGGCTCATAATAAACACATCAAGCTGGCCAGCTTTGACAGGCCGTTCAAAAAACATTACTCCAAGGGACACGAGCATCTTATCCGGAATCACATACTCATTGTTTTTACTGATAATCATTCCATTTTTCACCATGTCAGAAAACTTATCGTAGTTCTGGATAGTCTTTCCAAATACAACATAAGGAACAAATTTAATACCCAGGTGTGCGATCCACTCTTTTGCTTCTGGTGAACGGTAATCAAGCTCTTTGCAAGATACATCTTCTCCTATTATATTGGAAATGCTGTCTTGCAGGTTCTTCGCGGCTTTCCCTATAGTATCGGAGACAATAATAGTATACGCTGGTTCTTCAGCTGCTGAGACCAAGCTACTAATGCCAAACAAAATAGTAGCTGTGCAAACTATCGCAAAAAATAAGCACCTTTTATACATAAATCCTCATATATAGGTAGGTCTTCGCTTGATTAACTCGGTATTTTTTTAAAATTTTAAGTAATGAATCTCTCATAACTATCTCTTTGTGACTAACGAGCATATAATACTACTTCCATAGCTTATTGACAAGATTTATAACCAGCTATTGGAATTTCCTAATCCAGCAATATTCAGATATTTTAATTTTTACACTATTATTGTTTTTATTTCGCTTAACCCGCAAAATCCACGTTTTAAGCAACCACTCTTTTCTGCCATCAAACTTGATCAAAATAGCCTTTGAAGTCTCCCTAATGAGTAACACATCTATCCATATGTAAGTTTTTGGGTATAAGATGGTTTTTAGTAAATTTATCATGCCAAACATAGATTTTTTAGAGAAGGCCTTTGTTTTTTAAAAACTCCCTGTCCTGCTCTGACATGCCTTGCCATCTTTTGACTGGTATTTTATCTTTATTATTTTCATAACTCTTATATATGGACTGGACAATATGTCCATACCTCTGCTTATTCCTGTCCAGTCCTGTTTGCTTTTTGTCCACTCTCTCAGGCGCAAGGACACTGTCTAATATAAGGTATTGTGTAGGTTCCTGACCCTTGCCGCTTACAAAGTCAATAACGCCTTTTTCCTGCAAAGCGAGCCGTGATCTTTGGAGCATTTTACGGTTAATACCCAAGTCGTTAATAATGATTTTATCTTTCCATGTAAAGATATTGCCAAACCTGGAATAGAGGCCCCGGAGGTATATCAATAGGAGCATAGGGGTTTTGTTTATCTTTCTTTTACGGCAGGTGGTGAAGAAATCGTAGTGGAGGTATTGGTAGTTCATGATAATACCTCCCTGTATAGTAAGTGTATAGTGAATATATAGTGGAATTTGACAAAATTGATGAAATTAGTGGAGATGGCGGAGATAATAGAAAAGGCGTAATTCCATATTTTACTAGGAATTACGCCTAATTTATTACAGCTAACAAGGTTAGCTAAAATTACTGGCGGGGACGACGGGGGTGTCCGCTGCATATATTACTTATCGTCTATAAAATATTATCAATTTGAAAGAACGTGACAAAATCGTGACAAAACTATCTATCTAAACGCTCTAATCGCTTAATCTTCTTATTATACTCCGGCATAAATATATGGGCGTATCCTTCTGTAATCTCCAGGTCACTATGCCTCATCTGCCTCTGTACTTCTCTCGGATTAAGCCCTACACTAAATAACTGGCTGCAAAACGTATGTCTTAATTCATGTATTGTGCTTATACTAGTTATGCCTGCCTCTTTAAGGATCTCCTGTAAACGTCTTATCATTTTACGTGATCTTGACCCATAGGGCTTGCCTTCTTCATCAATAAAAACATATTCGCTTTTCTTTGGAATATCATTAATGACCCTAACTAATCCATCATGTATAGAGATATAGTCCGGCTTTTTCTTTCCCTTAGGCTTCATTACCCATAAAACTTTATGTTCAAAATCTATATCTTCCCATTTAAGGCTTATGAGCTCTGTAAATCGTAGTCCTGTATGTAAGAAGGTATAAAATATAGGATAATAAAAAGGATACATTTCTTTAGTTATTTTTAAGAACTTCTGATATTCTTCCTTAGATAAGGCTCCTTTTTGTCTTGCATCGTTTACTTCAACCTTTTGACAGCCCTTAGCCGGATTTTTGTCCGTAAGAGAGCTTTGTATTGCATAATTAAACTGAGTATGCAGATTTTTCAGGTGATTATTACAAGTATTGGCTCTATTCTTCTTTGACTCTCTTAGGTAAGTAATATATTTATTAATAATGGGTGTCTGAATCTCAGATAATTTAGTTATTCCCAAAAGGTTCAAAAATCTTTTAAACTCATTTACAACATTCCTGTGCGATTTAAATGTCTCGTATGGATAACGGGCTTTATAATGCCGTAAAAACTCTTCAGAAAATGCCTCATAAGGCATATCGCTGACTGTTTTAATGCCGTTACGCAAACTCTGATACTCAAGGATTCTACTGCGCAGTATCTCCTCAGCTACCTTTATATTATTAGTCTGTGCGCTCTCCCTATGCCGCTTTCCATTGGCATCGTAGTACCAGATCCAGAAGAAGGGACTATCCTGTCTCTTGTATATCTTACCAAACTTTAGAACAGACATTTGACTTTCCTTGTTTTATCCAGCTTTCAATTTCAACGAGGTTAAATTTTCTCCTACCCCTTATTTGATAATGCGGTATTTCGTTCCTTGAAATATAGTAATAGATGGTTCCCAGGGGGATGCTGTATTTTTCTGCTATTGCTTTCGCGGTCACCAAAGTCATTTTACACCTCCATTTCTTGATGTATGTTTTGTCAGATGATAATTTTTGGGGCAAAAAAATATTATTTTCCCTTTGCCTTTATTAGCATGTGTTTTGATATACGTCAATTTTTCCTCCAAAAAAATATCTTAAATAACCCCTTCTTTTTTTAGGATGACAATGTAGGCATTTGATATGCTTGTCTTACGCCTTAACCACCTGTTGAGCGTCGCTTCTGGAATGCCTAACTTCCTTGCCAATTCCC
>Ga0180009_10007958_pt1 | contig 10664 bp, 9 predicted proteins | sample OS_PC_MetaG_FD_123537 | JGI IMG/M metagenome (GOLD analysis project Ga0180009, IMG submission 123537) | Groundwater microbial communities from the Aspo Hard Rock Laboratory (HRL) deep subsurface site, Sweden - OS_PC_MetaG | ecosystem: Environmental > Aquatic > Deep subsurface > Groundwater... | reverse complement strand
TCCACCTGGGTCACGGCACCGCACGTACCACAAACTGTCCCGCTTCACAAGCGCGGCGCAACCCGACGAACATTCCGCGGGGGCGGGGATCGTGCTATGCTGACACGATACGCCATGACTCGACCTGTCACCTTCGTCTTACTGATCGTCTTTGCCCTGTCCCAAGGTTGCGACCCCTCCAATTCGGCGCCCGTGGACGCTGCGGTGGATACTGCCGTGGATGCCGCGCCGAACCCCTTTGACCACCCGGCGCGGGTGCTGCGAGTCATCGACGGGGACACCCTCGAGGTGAACTTCCAAGGAGTGGAGCTCAGGGTGCGATTCTCGGGCATCGACACGCCGGAGCTGGGGCCGCCGGATGAGCCCTGGGCCGCCGAAGCCCGCCTGCTAACGCTTCAATACGCCACACCGGCCACCAACGTGGGCCTGGAATTCGACGATGAAGCCTGCGCCATCATCCCCTTCCCAACCACGTGCTTTGACATTTACGACCGCTTGCTGGTCTACGTGCGCACAGCCCAGGGCTACGACCTCAACGCGATGCTGCTCGCCGGCGGCCTGGCCACGGTGTACGACCAGGCCAATTTCGCACGCAAGGCGGACTACCTGACGATCCAGGCCGAGGCTCAAGCCGAGGGCGTGGGCATCTGGAGCCCGTAGAAAGGCACCTCCCATGAGCGAAAAAAAGCCCGACCCCAAGGCCCCGCCCAAGGTGGCCATTCAGATCGATGATCAAACAGCCATGGGCATGTACTCCAACTTCATGCTCGTCAATCACAATGAAAACGAGTTTGTGATCGACTTCGCCTACGTGCTTCCCGGCCCCCCCCGGGCCAAGGTGGGCGCGCGGATCATCCTCAGCCCCCGCCACATGAAGCGGGTGCTGACGACCCTGCAGGGCAACATCGAAAAGTACGAGGAGCGGTTTGGCGAGATCGAGCCCCTGGCCGGGGACAGCAGCCAGATCGTGCACTGAGCCTATCGCACCACACCGCCCTCCCAGGCGAGGGTTCCAGCCACCGGATCCAGGCGCGCGGTGACCCCGATGGGGAACGCTGCGTTTCGCCGGCCGTGCCCAAATGGGAGCGCCGAGACAAAGGCACGTCCGGGCTGAAACATGCGCTCCACCACAACCTCCAGGGCAGAGGGGCCGCCGGCGTCACCGGGGGCGCAGCCCATGAGCTCGCCAATGGCCACCCCGGCCACGCCGTCGGCGCTGCGCGCGCCCGCCTGGTGTCGGAGAGTCGTCAGGAGTCGGTCCAGTCGATAGGGCGCCTCGGCCACGTCCTCCACGGCGAGCACAGCCCCCTCGAGCAAAGGGGCCCAGGGACTCCCCGAGAGGGCGCCCAGGAGTGACAGGTTGCCGCCCACCAGTGATCCCTCGATGGCGTCCGCCCCACGCGCGGGCGGCCCTTCCCGAGGCATCGACCTGAAGTGGCTCCCGGGCGAACCCGTCAAACACGGCGCGTAACCGGGCTCCTCCAGCAGGCGAAACAGGTGGTCCAGGTCTGCCCGGGGTAGCCGAGGTAGCTGCGTCACCACGGGCCCGTGCACGGCCACAACACCCTGGACACGAGCCCAGCACAGCAGCGCCGTGATGTCCGAAAACCCGACGATGGGCTTGGGATCCGACCGCAGGGCCGCTCCATCCAGGCCCGAGAGGATCCGCTGCACGCCGTAACCACCCCGGGCGCAGAAGATCCCACGCACGTCGGGGTCAGAAAGGGCACGATTCAAAGCGTCCAGCCGACGCTCGTCCGAGCCGGCCAGGTAGCCCCCGCGCTCAAAGAGATTCTCCGCCGGTCGGACACGGTAGCGGGTCGCCAGCAGCGCCAGGCCTGCGGACAGCTCCCGGGGCGACGCCGGCCCCGCCGGAGCCACCACCGCAATCGAATCGCCGGGCCGCAGGCCAGGGCTCGGGGAAGGACAAACGCTGGGGACAGGTGCGATCATGGTTGGTCCAGTGTCGGCCATGACCCGGGATCTCGTCAATGTTTCAGGCACTTTCGTGGATAAACATTGACGATGGCCCTGAAATTCGGTAGTTCCGTGGACTTAAAGAAAATCGGAGCTCCTCCGGAGAGGTACAAAATCCAATATGGAAATTGTTGTCCAAGAAGCAGACGCCTTCTCGATCAAAGCCGATGGACTGGCCTACGCAGGCACCACGGCCGGGACCATGGACGACCCGGTGGGAGAGCGGATCCTCGCGCTGGTCGGTGAGGATCTACTTCAAGAAACCCTGGACACCGCGCCCATCGCCGTGGGCGCCGCCACGGTCAATGAGGTCTCGGGGCTTAGTACAAAGTGCATTATCTATGCGCCCTTGATGCTGGTGCCGGGTGACCGGATCACCGTGGAGAACATCCGGCGTTGCACCCGGGCCACCCTGGTGGCCGTCTGCGCCAGGCGCCACGACACCGTCGTGTTACCCGCCATCCTGCCCTCGACGGACGACATGTCTATTTCCGAGGCCGCCCGCGCCATGATCGACGAGCTGCGCGGGTTTCGATCCGACCACGACTTCACGGTGTACCTCGTGCACGATGATCCCGAAGTCGTTGACACGCTGAATCGGGTGCTGGACAACACCCGCTAGAGAGCACGCGGCAGCCACAGTCCACTTGACGCCCCAACGCCCGCGGGCTACATTGCTATCGGGTATGAAACACCAGTTCTTTCACACGGTTGTATTCTGGCTTCTAGCCACCGCGGTGACGGGAGCTGCAGGTTGCAGTGAAACCACCGCGGATCCCTTCGAGGTCCAGCTGGTCACCTCACCTCCGCCCCAGGGGAATACCTGTCCCAACCCGGGCGTGGGCGGGCTGGACAAAACCGTGGTCCGGACCGTGCGGCTCACATTCTACGATTCCGAGGCAGGGGCGCCGTCCCTCGACAGCTTCCTGTGCGACACCCTGATCCAGGCCGACAACAGCGGGGCCGTGTTCTACCTCGAGACGCCCAAGACCTCCCGCCTGACCGTAACGGCCGAGGCCTTTGGTGAGTCCACCAATCCGGCGGACGCCACGCCCCTGGTGGCATCCGGCCGGATCGACGATCTGCCGTTCTCCGGCGCCGTGGACACCCCCAGCATCTTCATGGCGCTCACCGGCCGCATGGGCTGTACCCTGGGCACCCTGTCCAAGGCCCGGGCCTTCCACACCGTGACCGACCTGCCGGGAGGCTTCGCGCTGGTGGCCGGCGGGGTGGTGGCCACCAACGGCTCAGTGACCGCTGTGGCCGTGGGCAGCGGCCTGTTGCTCACCAACGAGCTCGAGATTTACTCCGCTCGCACCGGCAGGTTTGTGCAACCCGAAGTGACGGGCGAAGCAGGCATTCCCCGGGCCTTTCACACCGCCTTCCTGGTCGAGGGAGCCACTGCCAACAGGGCGCAGGTGCTGCTGTTGGGCGGCGTGTCTCAGGGCGCGGTGCCCAATGGCAACGGCGTAGTGAAAATCCGTACGGGGCTGCCGAACCACCCCCTGCGACTCTCGCCGGACCCCGCCACAACCCCCGCGCCCCCGATGCTGCTCACCATCGATCTGACCCGGGATCCGCCCACGGTGAGCCGCAGCTCTGAGGACCTTACGGGCTGGCCGGAGAGCTACTTCCAAGCCGGCGGTCTCTACAACGAGACCGGCGCCTGCGTGGTGGGCGGCGCAAACAGCCTGGCGCCCGGCGGCGATTTCACTCACACCCCCGACATCGACCTGGGCTACTTCGACTCGGCCGAGCACTACCCGCTCCGGGGCACCATCGACATTCCACGGCTGGGCCACACCGTTACCATGTCCGCCGACGGCATCAGCGGACTGATCTGGGGAGGAAACCTCGGGCAGGCCAACCCGGAGCTGAACGTGGCGGAGCACCTGTCGGTACAGCCGGCGCCGCCCTCCTCCAGCCTCATGACCATGGACGCGTCGACCTCCACCGCGGCCACGGCCGTGCCCACGGCCTTCCACACGGCCACCCTGCTGGACGACGGCGACGTGCTCATCGCCGGTGGCTTCGTGGTGGCGTCCACCCTCGCGTTGAACCCCGACGACAAGACCCCGATCGTCAGGATCCGCAACAACGGGGTCCAGTATGGGTACTACCCTCAGGATGCCAGCCTGTTCACGCCCGTGGGCTACCACGCCGCCGTGGGCCTGCCTGACGGCACAGTGCTGCTCACGGGTGGCAGCCCCTTTTATGAACCGGGAATAACCTCCTGTCCGAGCGGCGAGAACGCCTGGACCTGCGCGGTGTCCCAGGCCTGGATCTACACGCCGGGCGTCACCCCGGAAGATGGCGGAACCCTGTCGCCCTTGGCGGTGGGCGAGCTGCAGGTAGCGCGCTTCGGGCATACCATGACCCTGTTGAGCAATGGCACCGTGCTCGTCGTGGGCGGGCTCCGTCAAGACGGCCTGGACCTGTACACCGAACCCTCCGCAGAAGTGTACAACGCCGCCACGGGGAGCGAATCCGAGGACCTCCCCCTGCGCCGCCGGCCCGCCACGGTCTACTCCGCAGAAACTGTCTGTCCCGAGTTCTAGAAGGCTGTTGGCCGACGTTTCGAACATGAGTGAAGCTGCGGAACATTGCACGCCCCTCGGGCCCGTCCTGGGAGATGGATCGAAGGAGATCGCCTTTGGCAAATACCGCCTCATCCGCAAGATCGCCGTGGGGGGAATGGCCGAGGTGTACCTCGCCAAGAGCTTCGGTCAGTTCGGCTTCGAAAAGCCCGTGGTCGCCAAGGTCATGTTACCCAAGCTCTCGGCGGACAAAGAATTCGTGGAGATGTTTGTGCGGGAGGCGCTCATGGCGGCGGACTTCCGCCACCCGCGCCTGTGCCAGGTGTACGACGTGGGGGAGGCCGCCGGCCTGTACTACATCTGCATGGAGTTCGTCGACGGAGTGGACCTGACCCGCATCGTGCGCCAGGCCAACAAGAGCAAGACCCCGCTGCCCATGCGCTTCTCCCTGAAAATCGCGCGGGACCTCACGGCCGGGCTGCAGTACGTACACACCGCCAAGTCCGCCTCGGGAGCCCCGCTGAACATCGTGCATCGGGACGTGACTCCGCAAAACATCATGGTGGGCTTTGACGGCCACGTGAAGCTCGTGGACTTCGGCGTGGCCCAGACCAGCCTCGCCGAAGAGCTCAAGCGGGCCGCCCTCAAGGGCAAGGGACCCTACATGGCGCCCGAGCAGTGGCGCGGCGAGCACGTGGACGGGCGCGCGGACATCTTCGCCCTGGCCATTGTGCTGTACGAGTTGACGGTGGGCAAGCGGCTGTTCAAGCGGGGGGATCCAGGCCGCGTGCGTCGCGCGATCCTGTCCGGGGAAGTCAAGCCGCCGACGCTGCTGCGCCCGGACTATCCGCCGGCCCTCGAAGAGGTCGTGCTCAAGGCCCTGTCCCTCGACCCGGACCAGCGGTACGAGACCGCCGCCCAGCTGGGGGACGAGCTCACCCGAATCATGGCGGAGGAGGGACTGGACGCCACCACAGAAGAGACCGCCACCTTCATGTGCAAGCTCTTCGCCGGCGTGTCACGCGACACCGTGTTTCGTCCGTTGGAGCTCACCGCTCCGGGCCACGCGGCGGCCGCCGCCGCCGCCGCCGAGCGAGATGACACCAACGCCTCGGTGGATTTGCCGCCCGATGAGCCCACGGTGATCCTGGCGACCCCTCGAAAAAAAGGACTCCTGGCCGTGGGTGCCGTGCTGTTGCTGCTGGGTGCCTATGCGCTCGGGGCGGTGATGCACGGCGCCAACAAGGTCCCCCCCGGCGCGGCGGCGGCGAAGAGCCCCGACGCCACCGCCGGAATGCACCTCCAACAAGCGCCCGTGGTCGCCCACCCCGCGCCCGCGCCCGACGCGCTTGTCGGTTGCACCGTCGCCTACGGCGCGGTCAGCGTGGACGCCACGGGGCGGGTCACGGCAGTGAACACCGATCACCTCCACCTGCAATGCCCCGGACGTCCCCAGGCAAACCTGAGCCTCAGCTTGCGCGCCCTGGCAGCCCGCGCCCTCGAGCGCTGGCGCTTCACCCCGGTGCAGTTCCGAGGCGGCCCCGTACCCACCACCACGCCCCTCACGGTGGAGTTCAAGCGCTGACCTGCCCTCCGCCGGATCCATGCGCCTGATCGACACCCACTGTCATCTCTATGACGCCCCCCTGGCCGGGGACCTCGAAGGCGTGCTTCACCGGGCCCGGGCCGCCGGTGTGGAGGCCATGGTAGTGGTGGGCACAACCCTGGAAACCTCCCGCCAAGCGGTACACCTGGCCTCGACCTTCCCGGACGTGTGGGCCGCCGTGGGCCTGCACCCCGACGCCGAAGAACCGCTGGACCTTGCAGCCCTGGCCGGGCTCCTGGCGCACGCGCGGGTTGTGGCCGTCGGAGAGATCGGCCTCGACGGAAGCCGGGGCAAAGACCGCCTCGCGGCCCAGGAGCCCCTTTGCCGCGCCCAGCTCGTCCTCGCGCGAAATCACGGCCTACCGGCGCTGGTCCACAGCCGCGACGCCACGGGCCGCCTGCTGCGGCTGCTCGGCGAGCTCGGGCCAGGCGGGCCGGGGGGCATCCTGCACGCCTACGCCGGCTCCCGGGAGGTGGCCACCGGGCTCATCGACCTGGGCTTCCACCTGGGCGTGTCGGGCGTGGTCTGCCGACCCCAGGCCACCCGCGTCCGCGGCGTCCTGGCCGCGCTGCCGCTCTCCGCGCTGGTGCTCGAAACCGACGCCCCTTTCATCGGCACCGCCTCTCGCCCCCCGGGCCAGGTCGAGCCCGCCCAGGTCCGCGAGGTGTGCCACGCCCTGGCCGAGCTGCACGCCGTCCCCGCCGACACCGTGGCCGCCACCACCACCGCCACCGCCCGCCGCCTCCTCCGCTTTACTTCCGCTTCCGGGGTTTGACGGCCTTGGGCTCGCGGTCCCGGGCGAGCATGAAATAGGCCAGCATCCCAGCGGCGGTCATGGACCTGAGGGGAGAGGCATCCAGCCGGACGCTCAGAGTGTCACCTTTGGACTTCGCCGCCAGGTTCTTGAGCGCGAAGTTAACCTCGTCGAGCAGCTTGCCCGCCATGGGACCGGCGGCTTTGATCAGCCCCTTGTGGGCCGCGGGGAGCGCTTTGCGGGCCTGGGCGATCAGGCCGGTGAGTAGCGCAGCAGCCATCGCAATGCGCTCGGGTCGGCCCTTGACCACCACCTCCAAGCGCTTGTCCGAGAAAAAAATCGCTCCTGACGTCAGCTCCTTTTCCCAGGCACCCAAGGTTCCTTTGACCTGTTTTCGCAGGGCGGAAAAGTCGAGCACCAGGAAGCTGCTGACCTCGCGCCGGGTGGCTCGCAGGGATCGAACGGACCGCAGCAGGGGCGAGATATCACCGAGGCGCGGCGCCTTGCCAAGCCGCACCGCGAGCACTCGCTTCACCGGGTTGGTCTCCCCGAAGATGATCGTCTCGCCCACCACGGCAATGCGGCTGCGTGTCGGCCGCCCCGCCACGGCATAGAGTTGGACTCCGCCGATGGTCTCCACGGGTTTGCTGTGGCCGGGAGCATACGCCGCGGACGGCGCCAGGAACACCGGCTCACCGAAGAATGCCGGCCTGTTATTGCGCTGCGGCGAAGGCACGACGCCGATCACCGTAACCCGCCCCAGCTTGTCGGCATCGAGGCCGTACTTCCGTTTCGCCAAGGCCTTGAGCATCGGATAGGTGAGCCGCGGCGACGCACGCCCGGCCTTGGGTTTGGACCGGGGCGTACCGTTTACCAGGACCACGGGCTTGGGACGAGACCCCGACGAGCGGGCCCGCATCTGGAAAAAGAGCAGGACGATGGGCTGGGCGGCCTTCAGCAGTCGCTGGCTGTCGAAGGACCCATAGGCGATGGCGTCCGCGGGCACAAACGCCGCCCGCTCGAGCCCGGCCACCGCCTTGCTGCCCGTTAGGGGCGCCTGTTTCATGGAAGGCGTGTCGGACTGATCGCTGACTGGGACGCCGGGCGTCTTTTTCTTGCAACCGACCAGGGCCACGGACGCAAGCAATGCAGTCACGATCAGGCTACGCATGGAGCTCATTCCTCAGGCGTTTAGGGGCGCATTCAGCCACGAAGTATACCAGAGCCAACTGCCGCCGGTGCTGACCATATATGACCTGGAAAACCGTCTTCGGCCTTTTTTCGGTTTTTCTCGCAACAGATTCAGCGCTGCGTGTCTCAGTCTTGATGGCACGCTTCAAGGACATACGTCACGGAGCCTGGCTTTGGTGCTTCACCGCCGCTGCGCTCGCTGTTTTGGGCGACGCTTCAGGTGCGCAGGCCCAGAGGCTCGGACAGCCCACGCTCGCGCCCCAAGCAGCGGTAACTTTGCGCCGATTGGAAAGAAGCCTCGGACACCCTCCCCGGATCCTGTATCGACAACATTCCCTGTCAGCCGCACCCGGGGCCGCCGCCCAAACGCGGGTGTCTTACCTGGGCGGCTTCGCGCTGAAGATGTCGGGGTCCAACCCTGACGAACGGGCCCGCGCCTTTTTGCGGGAGTACGGCGAGATCTTCGGCGTGGCAGCCTCCGACCCGCTCACCCTGGTGGCGTCGCGCCCCTGGGCGGCCGGGCACGTGGCACGGTACCGCGTGCACCTCGGCGGCGTACCGGTGCTGGGCCACTCCGTGGTTGTGAGCCTGGGGGATCGCGGAGTCACCGCGGCCGCGGGCGGCCTCCCCACGCTACGACAGATCGACCCGGCCCGGCCGGTGCTGGGACCCGCGGAGATCCAGCGCGAAGTGCTGGCCCAGACCGGCGCCGGGCTGCACCGCGTGCTCGAGCTGGGCTACCTGGTGCGCGGGGACGCGGCGCTCCTGGTCTGGAGCGCCGATCAGTACCGCGGCCCCCAAGCCCGGCGCTGGGTGCTGGTGGTAGACGCCACCACCGGCGCCGTCCTCTCGGCCGGCCCCGGACAGCGCGAAGCCCTGGGCTACGTGTACGATCCGAGCCCCGCCGTGGCCGGCAGCCCCACCCAGGTCACGCTGCCGGACCTCACCTCCGGGACCTCCCTTGCAGGCACCTACGCCGCCGCACACCAGTGCGATGGCCCCCACGGGGATGGCACCGGCACGCCCCCCTGCAGCCAGCATCATCTCGGCGCAAGCCCTGACGCGGCAGGCAACTATCTGCTCGCTCCCGCCGAGCCCTCCCTGTCCGACGGCTTCGCCGAGGTCCAGGCCTACTACCACGTGAGCCGCTTCAACCGTTGGCTCGAGGACCGCTTCGGCTTCGCCTGGCAATGCGGCGGTAGCCGGCAAATCGACGTCTTCGTCAATTGGAGCTACGGCAACGCCTTCTACGGCGACGGGAACGGCGACTCCTGCCCCGATATTACGCTCGGAGAGTCGGGCCTGGACTTCGCCTACGACGCCGACGTCATCTACCACGAGCTGGGCCACGGCCTGGTGTCCCAGACCGCCGCCCTGGGCTGCGAAGACGTCGGCCTCTGCCTCGACGCACTCGGCGTCAACTGGATCCCCAACGGCCTGAACGAAGGCTTCGCCGACTACTTCTCCATGACCTTCACGGGAAGCCCCGACCTGGGCGAGCACATCGGCCAGCTCCTGGGCGCCAACCACATTCGCACCGCCCTCAATGACGCTGTCTGCCCGTGGGATCTCCAGTCCCAGGCCCACCACGACGGCCACATCCTCATGGGCGCCGCCTGGGAGCTGCGCCAGGCCCTGGGCGCCGACCGCGCCGACGACCTGCTGTACGGCGCGCTGCTCACCCTGCCCGAGGACGCCGAGTATGCCGAGGCGGCCGCGGCCCTCGACCAGGCAGCCGCGGATCTCCAGGCGGCAGGCAGGCTCAACGCCACGGAGCTCACCACCGTGCGCCAGGTGCTCGGACCCACCGGCCGGAACATGGCCGGCTGTCGACGGGTCATCCCCCTGGACCACCGCCCCGCGAACAAGCCCGTGCAGCTCGCCTACGCCTATCCGACCCTGCCCGGCACCCAGGACGAGCTTCCCCTGGGCCTGCAGCTGACCCTCGACGCTCCGGCGGGCGCCCTGCGGCTGGACCTCTCCGTGCAGCCCCAGTACGCCCTCGGCGCCACCTGGCAGGTCTATCTCCGACGGAACCAACCCGTACACCTTGAGCTCAAAGCCGGCGGTGTAGACGTCACCGCGGATCACACCTTCGCCGGCAGCCCCACCACGGTCCAGCTCACGTTGGGTTCCGCCCCCCCCGCCCCAGTCCTGGTCCCGGGCGGCGTCTACTACGTGGCGCTCGTATACACCGCGCCCGACAGCGAGCTGTTCGCCATCACCGGCAGCGTGGACGTGGATCCCACCATCACCCCAGACGCCGGCCTGTCGGACGCCACCACGCCCGGCTCGGACGCCGGCGCCGACACCCAGACGGACGCCACCGTACCACCGGACGGCTACCAGCCCGATTCTCTCACCGAGCGCGAAGGCTGCGGCTGCCAAAGTACCCACGGCGCCCCCACCCCTCCCACCGGTAGCCTGCTCCTGTTCCTGCTCATAGCCACAATGCTGCTAGCCCAACGCCGCTCCCGTGTCATTTCTCAGCATCATTCCCCAGCAATTCTCACGATCATGACCCAGTCTTAGGGCGGGTATTCTCACGATCATTCCCCACCCTGGGACCGGTATTCTCATGATCATTCCCCAGCCGTAG
>Ga0180009_10007957_pt1 | contig 10665 bp, 8 predicted proteins | sample OS_PC_MetaG_FD_123537 | JGI IMG/M metagenome (GOLD analysis project Ga0180009, IMG submission 123537) | Groundwater microbial communities from the Aspo Hard Rock Laboratory (HRL) deep subsurface site, Sweden - OS_PC_MetaG | ecosystem: Environmental > Aquatic > Deep subsurface > Groundwater... | reverse complement strand
GTCGCCCAGGGAGAGTGCGACCTCGCCGGCCGGTACCTCGTGGAGGAGCTGATGCGCTCCGAGGATCCGGTGTTCGTCGCCAGCGCCGACGCCGAGGCGCTGAGGGATGCCCTGCTGGCCCACCTCGAGCGAGAGGCCACACGGATCGCCTTCGAGGATGACCTGTCTGGCCTGGCCGGCAACCCGGCCCAGGCCCTCGCGCTGGCCGAGGCGTGGCTCGAGGCATTCACCAGCCGCAGGTCCGCCGAGGAGCCCGCGCTGGCGCGGCTGGAGCACGTGCGGCGCGAGAGCGCGGCCCTGATGATCTGCGGCCAGCTGATCGAACGCCGCACCTCGGCCGCCCTGACCCGCACCACGGTGCAGGGGCTGCTGGGGCAGCACCCGCGCATCAAGGGCGGCACGCTCGAGCTACGCCTGGACGAGTTCCTTCACCGGCTGACCCACTATGTCGGTCACCTGGTGCCCAGCTACCGCAACTACCGCAAGGTGCGCCAGCGGCTGGTCGACCGTGAACGCCAGCGGCTGCGCCTTGAGGAGCTCAAGCCACGCGTGCTGACATCCTTCGTGCGCAACCGGCTGATAAGCGAGGTCTACCTGCCGCTGATCGGCGACAACCTGGCCAAGCAGCTGGGGGCGGCGGGGGCGGCCAAGCGCACCGACCTGATGGGCATGCTGCTCCTGATCTCCCCACCGGGCTACGGCAAGACCACGCTGATGGAGTACCTCTCCAGCCAACTCGGCCTGGTCTTCATCAAGGTCAACGGTCCCGCCCTGGGGCACGCGGTCACCTCGCTCGATCCCGCCGAGGCGCGCAGCGCCACTGCCCGCCAGGAGGTGGAGAAGATCAACCTGGCGTTCGAGATGGGCAACAACGTGATGCTCTACCTCGACGACATCCAGCACACCAGCCCCGAGCTGCTGCAGAAGTTCATCTCGCTCTGTGATGCACAGCGCCGGGTCGAGGGCGTCTGGAACGGCAGGACCCGGACCTACGATCTGAGGGGCAAGAAGTTCTGCATGGTGATGGCCGGCAACCCCTACACCGAGTCGGGGGAGCGGTTCCAGATCCCGGACATGCTGTCGAACCGGGCCGACACATACAACCTCGGCGACATCCTCTCGGGCAAGGATCACCTCTTCGCGCTCAGCTACATCGAGAACGCGCTGACCTCGAGCGCCACGCTGGCGCCGCTCGCCGGACGGGAGCCGGCCGACGTGCAGATGTTGATCCGCCTGGCCCAGGGGGAGGAGATACCGGAGAGCGGCCTGAAGCACCCCTACTCGGCCTCGGAGCTGGCCGATATCTGTTCAGTGCTGCGGCACATGTTCAAGGTGCAGCAGCTGCTGCTCAGGGTGAACCAGCAGTACATCGCCTCCGCGGCCCAGGAGGACGCCTACCGCACCGAGCCCCCGTTCCAGCTCCAGGGCAGCTACCGCAACATGAACAAGCTGGCGGAGAAGATCGTGCCGGCGCTGAACGAGGAGGAGCTCGAGCGGCTGATCACCGACCACTACGTGGGCGAGGCCCAGACCCTGACGACAGGAGCGGAGCACAACCTGCTCAAGCTCGCCGAGCTGCGCACAGCGATGACGCCGGAGCAGACCCGGCGCTGGGACGAGATCCGAGAGGGATTCCGCCGCAAGCAGCGGCTGGGTGGCTCGGCCGACGATCCGGCCGTCAGGGTCGTGGCGCAGCTGGGCGACATCGGCGACCGGCTGGACGGCATCCGCAAGCACGTGGAGCGCGCGATCGAGCAGGGGGCCCGGCCGTCCCCGCGCGACGCGACCCTCAACAGCCTGCTGCAGAAGCTGGACGGCGCGGTGGAGCGCCTACAGCGGCCGCAGATTGACATCAACGTCGACGCCAACCTGCCGCCCGGCTTCTCCGACCTGCTGGACCAGCAGGCCGCCGTGGTGGAGCGCGTCCTGCTGCCCCTGGTGCGGACGGTCACGCGCAGCCTGGAGGAGGGCGACTCGGTCCGGGTGCAGCTCGTGGCCCTGATCGACGACCTCAAGCGCATGGACCAGCGGTTGAAGCAGCTCAGCCCCGACGAGGTCCGGACTCTGCGCGAGGACAACCCCTGAGCACCGTTGACCCGACCCCCCCTGCCGCCCTAGTCTGGATCCCTCCGGAGGGACAGGATGAGAGCAGCATTCGCAGCGTTGACAGCGCTGCTACTGATGGCGGCGCCCGTGACCGTCTCGGCCGACGAGAGCCTGAAGCGCTCTCTGGCCAAGCGCCACTACGAAACCGGGTCGCAGTACTACGACACGGCGGACTTCGAGGCCGCCCTCGCCGAGTTCCAGAAGGCCCATAAGCTGTTTCCAGCCCCCTCGATGCTGTTCAACATCGGCCGCTGCTACGAGGCGCTCGGGCAGCTGCAGCAGGCCATCGAGCGCTACGAGGAGTACCTGAAGAAGACCCCCGACGCCAAGGGACGCGCCACGCTCGAGGAACGGATCCAGAACCTCCGACGCCGCGTCAAGGCGCGCCAGCCAGGACCGGTCCCGACACCGGCCGCTCCCACCCCGCCTCCCGCAAAGACGCCCGCGCCACCGCCCGAGGAGACCGTCGCACCCGATGGGATCGAGGCCGCCCCGGTGGTGGTCAAGAGCAGCTCCGGGTCCAGTCCCTGGCGGATCGCGGGCTGGACCGCGGTCGGGGTCGGTGCAGCCTCCCTGGTCACGGCCGGGATCCTGGGGGCCCTGGCCCTGTCCAAGACCGGCGAGTACGAGGAGGCCTATGAGCAGCACAAGCCATACTCGGATGCGCGACAGACGCTGGACAGCGCGGAGAGCCTCGAGCGCGGCAGCTTCATCGCCCTGGGCGTGGGGCTGGCCGCGGCGGCGGCCGGGACGCTGATCCTGCTGCTGAAGCGCGACCGACCCGAGCAGGCCGTGTCGGCCGGGACCGAGTCGATGCAGAATCGGCTCCACGTTGACGCCCGCGGGCTTTCGGTCCAGTTCTAGGAGAATGGCGATGCGAGCATCCATCCTGGCCGTCGCAGTTGCAGGCCTGCTGTCTTCCGGCTGCGTCAACCCCGAGCTGGGCGACGGGTGGTTCACCTGCTCCGACGAGCATCCCGATTGCCCCGAGGGGCAGACCTGCGGCGGCGGGCGGTGCGTCAAGGGCCCCCTTGTCGACCTGGGGCTCGATGGTCCACAGCTTGACCTGCCCGATGGTCCCGTGGCAGACTGCGCCCCGCATGACCAGGCAGCAGATCTCCCCTCGCCCGACCAGAGACCATCCGACCTGCAACTGACTCCCGACCTGCAGCCTGTTGACCTGAACCCGACCATCGACACGGCCAAACCCGTCGATCTGAATCCGCCTCCCGACACGGCCAAGCCGGTTGACCTGACACCGCCTCCCGACACGACCAAGCCCGTCGATCTGTTCCCCCCCCCGACCGACGGGGGCCCGGGCCCGCTCACCGTGGTGCAGCCCTCGGGCATTCCCTTCAGCGTGGCGGCGACCGCCGATGGCCCTCCGGCGGTGGCCTGGGGCGCGGGCGTCTACCTGGTGGTCTGGGACACACCCAACAACAACGGCGACGTCGCGTGCGCGGTGGTCTCCTCCACAGGGACGATCCAGAGCACGCTCGTCCTCGGCGGGGCAGCGTCGCAGGTGGGCTCAGCCGTGGCCTTCGACGGCACCAACTTCCTGGTGGTGTGGACCGACGAGTTCAGCCACATCCGGGGCAAGCGGGTCAGCCCGGCCGGAACGATCGTCGACAACGCTCCGCTCGAGATTTCCCAGCTGGCCGGCAACTACGTCAAGCAGAGCCCGGCCGTGGCCAGCACCGGCAGCCTCTCGCTGGTGGTGTGGGAGGACACACGCAACAACCCGACCACCGGCGTCGACGTCTACGGCGCCCTGGTCAAGCCCGACGGCTCGCTGCTCGGCACCGACATCGCCATCTCCACCGCCAGTGGCGCCCAGGAGCAGGTCGACGTGGCCGCGCTGTCGAGCGGGTTTCTCGTCGTCTGGGAGAACCAGGGGGTCTCCACCTGGCGGGTCGAGGCCCGGCCAGTGTCCACCTCGGGCGCGATCGGCAACCAGCTCGACTTCCCCGGGCAGGGCACCAAGACCAACCGCTTTCCGTCGGTGGGTGCAGGCAATGGCCAGTACCTGTTGGTCTGGATCCACGACTCCAGCATGGTCCAGGCGCAACGGGTCAGCGCCGCGGGGGCCAAGCTGGGCACGGCGCCGGCCCTGGTGCACGGCTCGTCCTATGCCACCCTGAAGCCGGACGTGGCGTGGAACGGGGCGTACCATCTGGTGGTGTGGGACGGCTTCACCGGCTCGGAGCACAACATCTACGGCGCACGGGTCAGCGGCGCCGGGGTCCTGGTGGACAGTCCACCAATGGGCATCTCGCTCAGCGCTGGCAACCAGGACTGGGTCGCGGCAGCGGGCGGGCCTGGGCACTGGATGGTCGTCTGGCGGGACTCGCGCACCATGGCCACCACGAGCTATGACGTCTTCGGCACCCTGGTGAACTGAACATGATCTGCAAGCTGCTGCCCGTGAGCGCGTTGACCTTCCAACTCGCCGCTCTAGCCCCTCAGATCAGAGCCGCTCGTCGGGGATGACGGGCCAGTCCTTGGTCGAGCTGCCGCTCTGCGCCAGGCGCAGCAGGAACCAGCCGACGCCGGCCGCGCCAAGCTTGAGCCCGGTGCCGTACCAGATCCGCCCGGTGCTGTCGGGGTAGTCGTAGTTGGTCCACTTCATCCCCCCGCTGTCCTGCTTGCCCTGGGCGATGAGGTAGTCAGCCACCTTGTGGGCGAACTGCAGGTACTGCTGCTTGCCGGTCTTGCCGAACAGATCGAGGAAGAACTCCCCCACCGACGCCGCCCCGCAGCAGAAGCTGAGCCCCCAGAACTCGGGGGCCGCCAGCGCCGGATCCGCTACCTGCATCACCCACCGCGCACCCTCCTGTGCCAGCGTCAGGTAGGCGGCGTCGCCGGTCAATCGCTCCAGCAACAGCAGCAGGCGGGCGGTTCCGGACACGCCGTGGCACCAGCCGGTCTGGAACATGTCGGTGGCATCCGGCTTGTCGTGGTACCAGCGGCAGCCGAGTTGATCGCACACCGCCTCGGCCTGCAGCCACTTCGCCCCCGCCTTGGCCGCGTCGAGGTACTTGACCTGCTTCGTCGCCTCGTACAGCGAGGCCAGAGCGTAGGAGACCCCGGCCACGCCGTGGGACATGCCGGTGTAGATCGACGTCGAGCCCTGCATTGAGTGCCAGTAGAGGGCATCTCCCTCCTTGGTGCCCTGGGCCAGCAGCCAGTCTGCTGCACAGCTCGCGTCGTCGAGGTGTTTCTTGTCCCCCGTGACGCGGTGCATCTCGATCAGGAACAGAATGATCCCGGCGTTGCCGGCGATGATGTCAGTCTGGCCGTAGGTCCAGGAGCACCCGCCGGAACGGGTGGCCTGGGCCATGATCCAGCTGGCGGCTCCCTTGGCCAGCTCCTGGCAGGTCGTCTCGTCCGGCTGCTGGCCCAGCATCAGCAGCGCGTAGCCGATGCCCGCCGCGCCGTCGTAGAGGCCCTTGCTGTCGTAGGTGATGATCTGCCCGCTCTTGAGCTCGACCTCGTTCTCCCAGTAGTAGCCGTCGGCGGTCTTTATCGCCGTGGCCGCCAGGTGCTTGACCGCGGCCTGTGCCGCCTGGCTGTGCTGGGCGTCCCCCGTCGCGTCGCCGATCTTCTTCAGAAACAGGGCGATGCCGGCCACGCCGGAGTAGAGGCTGACCGGGTGGGCCACTGCCCCATCCCACGCCGGAACGCCGACGTACTCGTCCCACCACGCCACCCCGCCGTCCCCCCGCGCGTTGGCCTCGATCCAGCGTGCCGCCTGGTGGGCATGGCCCAGCAGCTTCGGGTCCATGTCACCGCTCGAGCCGTCCGAACCGGTGTCAACCGCCGCATCCGGCGGGCCCGGCAGGTCAAGGCCCGCATCGGGCGGCACGTCGACGGTGGCGTCAGCGGGGGTTGACGACGAGCTGCACCCGCCGGGTGCCAGCAGCAGCGCCACCGACAACAGCCCAGTGATGGCCGTCCGGCAAGAAGGCCCAAATGCGATTCTCATGGGCTACCCCTTCTTCGTCACCTTCAGCGTCATGTCCAGCTTGCACGGCTCGGTGGCGCTGTTCTGGTCGGGCAGATCGATCTCGATATGAAGGATCGTCTTGCCGTCGAGCTGCTCCAGCGCGTGGATCAGCCGGGTCTGCTGCTTGGAGGAGCTCAGCACCTCGAGCTCGACGCCGCCGGCCAGCTCCGCCGGCAGCAGGACGGTTGTGTAGACTCGCGTACCGCCGTCGTGGAACTTGTCCCACAGCGGGAAGTACACCGCCGGCTTGTCGAATGAGAGCTCGAGCTTGCTCGTCGTGGCGTCGATCGAGGTGAGCTTGTTGGTCACGAGCTGGAGCTTCGAGGACTGGTGCTTGGCAAACGGGTTGAACTTGGGATCGCCGTAGAAGATCCGGTTGGCCCTGCCGGAGAGCATGACCGAGGAGCTGAAACCGAAGTCCTCGGGCTTGTAGCTGCCCGACGCCAGGGTTTCGTACTGGTAGGCCGACTCGCCGTCGACGAAGATCCTGAGCTTGGGGCTGTTGCCGATGAAGCCCATCACGACGCCGTCGATCACCCGCTTGTGGATGTCTCCAAGCGGCTCGTTGTACAGGAAGGTGTTGTAGACCTCCTCGCCCTTGTCGTTGGCGTTGTTGGCGCCGATCGGCGCGAAGTAGCCCGTGAGCCCGGTCTTCAGGATCGAGAGCGCGAAGCTGAAGTCATCGCTCATGGTGTAGAACCTGACCGTGCCCTTGGTGTCGCCGAAGGTGGCCTTGATGTCGGACTCCACCAGCGTCTTCTTCAACACCCCGCTGTGGCAGGCCCCGTTGTAGGCCACCGCCGGGTAGAGGCTCAGCTTGCCGATGTCGTCGCTGGCGAGCCCCACCCGCTTGACCGGCGGGTTCTCGACCTTGGCCGGGTCGTAGTCCCAGATGTCCGGGACGCTGTTGCCCCCGGTGAAGAGCCACAGCATGTGCGGGTCGCCGTTCTCACCGATGTCGAGCAGCTTCGCGCCCTCAAGGTGATGCGCGTTCTGGGAAAAGAAGGTCAGCACCCCCGGGTCCCCCGTCTCGAGATAGACCTCAGAATAGCTCTTGGGCGACAGGTATTGCAGGTAGCTCGTGGTGGAGGTGTAGACCATGTTCAGGCTGCTCGCCGCATAGCCACTGATCGTGAGGGGGGTGTCCTCGATCTTGTCCTTCTCGGCCTTGATGATGCCGTCCAGGAACGCCTCGGCATCGGCGGCAGTGGCGCCGGTGATGAACCCATATGCGAAATCGCTGAAAGGATCGCTGTCCAGCTCGGTGCTCATCATCAGCAGCTTGCGAGCGAGGTTGACGTCGATGTCCTGCGGCTTGAGCACCACCGCCACGTATCGCGCCTTGGCCGCGATCAGCTCGCTCTTGACCGCATCCACCTGCTGGGGATCGAACGCCAGCACCTTGGCGTTGCGGTGGCCCTTCAGCTTCTGCACCACCGCGTAGTAGGCGTCCCCCGCCGCGATGTTGGTCAGGATGACGTAGCCCGATGCGGCATGCGGTCCGTCCGGACCCGTGTCATCGATGTGGCCGTCGGCACCGAGATCGATCCCCAGCTCCACCCCGGCCTCCGGGAGATCTGTCTTGCTGTCCGGGCAAGCTGCCAGCAAGAGAGCTGTCAGGGTGGCTGCGAAGAGAGGCCCAATACGATTCGTCTGCTTCATCATGACCGCTATTCTACCCGCTGGGCGGCGCCCGGTCATGATGAGATACTGGCGCTGACCCCTCGGCCATCGAGATACGCGAGGGCCCTCGCGGCGATGGTCATCCGCCGAGTGGGGGCAAACCCGTCCAGGGCTCACTCGACGGGAATATCTCCTTCCCCGTCAGGGTTCAGCGTGTTCTTCAACACCTGGCTGGGCTTGAAGGTGAGCACGCGACGCGCATCGATGATGATCTCCTCGCCGGTCTGTGGATTGCGCCCCTTGCGTGCCTGCTTGTCGCGGACCACGAAATTGCCGAACGCGGATATCTTGATCGACTCACCGCGACCGAGGGTCTCCTTCATCGTGTCGAACACGATATCGACGGTTCCGGCGGCCTCCTTCCGTGTCAGATTAGAAACCTTGCTGAGGACGGCCTCAACGAGCTCTGCCTTGGTCATCTTCATCACCCCATGCTGGATTCGCCACTGTACGACGAGTGACCGCCTCGATGCGAGGATCTCGATCTGCCCGACGGACAGGGGTCCGTTTGACAACCGGGACATTGCCACAGGAGATCACCCTTGAGCAACTGCTCTTCTGATGCTGGTCAGCGGGGGATCAGACCAGGCCGAGCGTGGCGAGGAAAGTGCCGAGCACCAGCCCGATGGCCACGTTGAGGGCTCCCATCAGGATCACGACGATCACGGACTTGATCAGGCCGAGCTCGTAGAAGCGTAGCAATATGAACATCATCGCTACCAGCGGTAGGATGATCAGTGGACCGGAGCAGAACGAGCCAAACACCGAAAAGACGAGCCCGATGATCAGTGCCACAGGAAAGGAGTTGGCCTCGTTGTGTCGCTCTACGATCTTGATGCTCAGCCAGAGCACCAAAGCGGAAAGAAGGGTAGAGATCAGAATCTGCACCACGGTCGTCATGGCTTGCCTCCCATGATCATTGTACGCCGGGCGCCGCCCCTTCCTGCCCGTCGCACGCCTGCTCCGTGGCCCGGGCCGCCGGTTTCCCCATGGTATCTCCCGGGTTGCGCACGCCCCTGGCCCACAGACAGCGGCAGAACTGCTCTGGCTTCTTGCGGTCGCCAAAGACGGTGGTGCACTGACCGAGGAAGCGCTTGGTGGGTGGCGTCAAATCGGCCGCGTCCTTGCTCCACGGTCTGAGGTGGAGCACCAGCAGAACGGCCACGATCAAGAGCGAGATGAGCATCGACTTCATCATTGGATCCTAGGGCGAGTTGTGCATGCGGTACAAGCCCCCTGGCCCTCCTGCCCACCCCGTGAGACATTGGCTGCAGATGGCACGCACCGACCCCCAGGCGCTGCTCACCTTCTCCGCCATCCGCCTCGCCGCCATGATCCGCAGCGGAGATCTGTCGTCCGCCGAGGCGGTGGAGGCCCACATCCGCCGCATCGAGCAGGTCAACCCGAAGATCAACGCGGTGGTGCGAGACCGCTTCGCCCGGGCGCGCCTCGAGGCGACAATGGCCGACGAGACCCGCGGTCCTTCGAGCCCTCCGCTGCACGGGGTGCCATGCACGATCAAGGAGAGCTTCGCTCTCGAGGGTATGCCGAACACGTCCGGTCTGCTGGCGCGCCGGGGCGTGGTGGCCAGCAGCGACGCCCCTGGCGTGGCGCGGCTGCGCCGGGCCGGCGCGATTCCCCTCGGAGTGAGCAACACCTCCGAGCTTTGCATGTGGATGGAGTCGAACAACCGGGTCTACGGCCGCACTCGCAACCCGTACGACCCGCGATGCACGGTCGGTGGAAGCTCCGGAGGCGAGGGGGCGATCATCGGCGCCGGCGGATCACCCTTCGGACTCGGTTCGGACGTCGGCGGATCGATCCGCATGCCCGCCTTCTTCAACGGCGTGTTCGGCCACAAGCCCACGGGCGGTCTGGTACCCAACACGGGACAGTTCCCCTGCCCGGATGCCGGGACCACAATGGACCGCTACGTCACCACCGGCCCCATCTGCCGGCGCGCCGAGGATCTGATGCCGCTGCTGCGCATCCTCGCCGGACCCGACGCGACCGTCGGCGAGCCCGGCTCCGTCGAGCTCGACCGCCTCACCATCCTCGACGTGCCGGACGACGGCGGCATACCGATCGATCCGGAGCTACGCGGGGCACAGAAGCGTTGCGCCGATCTCCTCGCTGCACGAGGAGCACGGGTGATCTCGACCCGAATCTCCGATCTGCGGCGCTCCTTCGAGATATGGTCGGCCATGATGTCGGCGGCGGGTGGGCCCTCCTTTTCGGAGCTGCTGGGCCAGGGAACGCCGATCAACCCGCTGCTCCAGCTCCTGCTCTGGTTGGTGGGCCGCTCCCCCCACACCCTGCCCGCCCTCGGGCTGGCAGCCCTGGAGCGATTTCCCCGGCTGAGCCCGCGCTGGGAGCAACAGATGCTGGTGAGGGGCGAGGCGCTCCGCCGGGAGCTCGTCGAGCGCATCGGCAACGATGGCGTCTTGCTCTACCCCTCCCATCCCCGGCCTGCACCGCGCCACAACGCGCCGCTGCTCCGTCCGTTTGCCTGGGCCTACACCGGCATCTTCAACGTCATGCAGCTGCCGGCGACGCAGGTGCCGCTGGGGCTCAGCCGTCGAGGGCTGCCGCTGGGGCTGCAGGTCGTGAGCGGACCAGGCAGGGACCACGTGACCATCGCGGTGGCGCTGGAGCTCGAACGCCGCATTGGCGGCTGGCGCCCGCCACCGTCGCTCTACCCCGCCGCCCATCAACCCCTGGTCTTCGGCGGGGCCGAAACATAAGCCTGCGAACGGTGTCAGAACAGACATGGCAACGGTTGAGTCGAGCATCGAGCGCCTCCTGACCCTGGCCGCCCTCGACGCCGAGGTGGCGAGCCTGCTGCGGACCGACCCCGAGAAAGCCGCCGC
>Ga0180009_10007956_pt1 | contig 10666 bp, 12 predicted proteins | sample OS_PC_MetaG_FD_123537 | JGI IMG/M metagenome (GOLD analysis project Ga0180009, IMG submission 123537) | Groundwater microbial communities from the Aspo Hard Rock Laboratory (HRL) deep subsurface site, Sweden - OS_PC_MetaG | ecosystem: Environmental > Aquatic > Deep subsurface > Groundwater... | reverse complement strand
GTTTTTAGCTTGTTAACCCCACGTTAAAACGTGGGGTTAATAACAATATGACTTTTCAGAGTGGACTCAAGTATAAAATTAATAAAAACATCCGGTTTATTGAGTTGCATGCAGAGAATATAAAGTACCTTCCCGAGTGGCACTACTCTGAAGGAAGCAAAGTATGGTTATTTGCCGATGAAATAGTAATTGAGGTGAATGAATAAAATGTTATTTGCCTGTTTAACAAATTCGTTTGTTTTTGTTTTGCTTACTTAGATTGTAGGCGAATTAGCTAAAATCTTCTTATTTTATTTCCCGATTAACATTGCTGTTCATTATTAGTGAAATTATGCTTTCTTTTTTTACAAAAAATATTAAGAGTCCCAACTTTTATAGTTATGCAATAATTTCAATTACTTTGCTAATTATTTCGCTTTTCGTTTTTATTACGTACAGCATTTATAGTGTTACCCTCATAGAGGCTAAAAGAATTCATCAAAGACAGCAGGTAGAACTTGCAAAATCTGCTTCAACCGGCATCAAATATTATTTCGATCATCTGGTAAGAGATATAAATTTTATTGCCGCAAGATCAAACTCCTTCAAAGAAGTGAATTATCATTATAACAATCAAATCGAAAAGGAAGTTGTTAAATCCATCTTCTCGGTAAACGAATCCGGGGAGTTAATTTATTCAATTGGAAAAGAACTCCCAGTTTGGTTCCAAACTGAAATTGAAAAACTGAATAATGAAAGATTATTGAAAGCGGCTGATGAACTTTGCTTTTATTCAAGCGTTCTTACGTTCAATAATAAACCTGAAGGCGACTCACTTTTTTTTCTAATGGTTGTTAAAGATTTCGGCAGAGGTTCACCTGTAAAAAATTATCTAACCGGATTTGTAATAAGTTTTGATTGGCTCATGGAAAAATTTATTGTTCCTCTTAAATTGAGCGAAGAGGATTTCGCGTGGGTGTTAGACGATAGTGGAAGATTAATTTATCATCCATCGCATAAAGAAATGCTTTTAAGAAGTATTAATGACCTTGAAGAATCTTGCATTGACTGTCACAAAAATTTTGATGTTCAAAATAAGATGCTTCTTCACGGAACTTCTGTTGATGAGTATCGCATCGGGGATGAACCTCACAAGATTATGGGTTACTACCCAATAGAATTAGGCGAAAACAGATGGATACTCGCAATTTCCACATATTTACCGGCGGTAATTAAAAATGTTCAAAGTAATTTTGTTTTGTTTTTTATTATTTCCGGGATTATCATTCTTTTAATAAGTGTATTAGGAATATCTCTATTTGTAATTAACTTAAAAAGAATACGTGCAGAAGAATCGGAAAAATATCTTGAACAGACGCGTACTTTTCAGGAAAAATTAAATCACGCTGCAAAACTTGCGTCTATCGGTGAATTGGTTGATACCGTTGCGCATGAAATTAACACGCCGGCTGCAATAATTTCTGCGGAGACTGATGCTTTGCTTCTTCACAATTGCGACCCGAAACATTGCTTTGAAGAATTAAAAATAATTAAGCAGCAAACTCGGAGGATTGGAAATTACACGAAGAGTTTGCTGAGTTATTCAAGAAGAATGCCTTTCCGTCCAATTAATAATGATTTGAAAGAACTTTTAGACGAATGCCTGTTTTTATTGAGTCCAAGAATTAATTCTAAAAAGGTAGATATTGAATTGTCAATCTCGAATAACATTCCCAAATTTATTTTTGACAGAAGTAGATTGGAACAGGTTATTATTAATTTGATTAATAACGCAATTGATTTCACGAAAAGTGATCCAAAAATTAAAATTGAGGCGGTCATCGATAAATTTGAATTTAATCAAAAGTCCAATGATTACGTTCTAATTAAGATCAGCGATAATGGAACAGGAATTCCTCAAGCAAATTTAGATTCAATATTTGAACCATTTTTTAGCACTAAATCCTTGAGCAAAGGAACAGGGTTAGGACTTTCAATCTCTAAGGCGATTGTAAAACGCCATAACGGTCACATTGAAGTGCAAAGTGAACTGGGTAAAGGAACGTCATTCAAAATATATCTCCCATTGAAAAACAACTATGAATATGAAGCCCATGAATAATTCAAGAATATTAGTGATAGATGATGAATTAGAAATGCTCAACAGTACGAGCAAAGTTTTAAAAGGATTTGGATTTGATGTTTTTCCATTGCATGATTCTAATGGTGTTCAAAGCCTGATATTGAGAGAAAAATTTGATCTGATAATCTGCGATCTCTTGATGCCTAAGTTAGACGGACTTGAAATCCTAGAAATTGTAAAAGCACAATGTCCGGAAATTCCAGTGATAATATTCTCTGCTTATGGAACAATTGACAGAGCTGTTTCCTGTATGAGAGCTGGAGCGCTTGATTTTATTGAAAAGCCATTCGATGCCGATCATCTGAAAGTTGTGGTTGAAAAAGCAGTTAAGTATTCCAAACTTTATCAAGAGCGCAATAATCTTATCGAACAGCTTGAACACAAATACAAGTCCGAAAACATTATTGGCAGCAGCAGAGCAATGTTAAAAATCTTTGAGATTATTGAAAGTGTTGCAAAATCGGAGGCTAATATTTTTATATCCGGCGAAAGCGGAACGGGCAAGGAATTAATTGCACGGAGTATTCACGCTGCAAGCAACAGGAAAACTAATCCTTTTGTTCCGGTTAATTGCGGCGCATTCCCCGAAAATCTTTTTGAAGCAGAAATGTTTGGTTACGAAAAAGGCAGCTTTACCGGCGCTTCCGAAAAGAAAATAGGTCTCCTCGAATATGCCAACACAGGTACTTTTTTTCTTGATGAAGTAAGCGAGCTGCCGCTAAACCTGCAGATTAAATTGCTGAGAGTTCTTCAAGACAGGCAATTGAGAAGAATCGGCGGGAATGATCTAAATAAAATTGACGTTCGCATAATTTCTGCGACCAATCAAAATCCAAAAGATTTATTAGCAAAAAGTATTCTTCGAGAGGATTTTTATTTTCGCTTGAATGTGATAAATATTCATATTCCTCCGCTAAGAGAGAGAATTGAGGATGTTAGATTGCTATCAGAGAATTTTCTTAGAAAAACAGTTTCGAAAGCAAATAAAAACATTACCGGCTTTAAAAATGAAGTGCTGGAAACTTTTGAAAACTATAATTGGCCTGGTAATGTGCGGGAGCTTGAAAATATAATTGAAAGAGCTGTTGCGCTTTCTAAAGATGAATATATTTCCATCTCAGATTTACCCAGTGAATTAATTACATCAGGTAAAAGGAATTATCAGTTTTCCGATTCAACCTTAAAACAAGCAAAGAACCGGGCAATTGAAGAGGTTGAAAAACAATATTTGCATTACCTTTTAGATAAGCATAACGGTAACGTAACTAAAGCATCTGAAGAGGCGGGAATGACAAGAAGAAATACATACCGGCTGGTTCAAAGATATAATATCGATCTCAATAATTGGCGCGAATAAAATCTTTCCATAAATCATTTATTCAATTCTTACCTGAAAATTATAACTCATCAGTGTGACATTAATTTCACTCTGAATTAAGAATTCACATCTGCCGTAACCCATTATCCTATAAATACTTAGGGAACTCTTTCATTTCTGTTGTGCAATTCCGCTTCTCAAATTGAATCTGCATTCTACTTCAAAAAGGAGTTCGTATCCTAGAAATTAAATTGCCTTACAGCGCAAAAATTAGATAAAAAATTAAGACACATTGTCTCATTAAAATGTGGTATAGCTTTTGCCCTACATCTATTAAAATGAAAGCAGCAAGGAATAATTAATCGCATAAAGAGGTGAAACATGAATCAAAAGAATGACCATTTAGATAACCTCCAAATAATAGATTACCTCAAAGACCTAGATCAAAGAATTTCCCGCATTGAAATGAAGCTTAGTATCGGTTCCCAATTTTCAAAAGATAGTGGGCTTGCAGTAAAAGATGCAGGTGTGAGAAAAGAGGAAAGTGATTTTCATGTTGGAGAGTACTGGTTTGCTAACCTCGGAATTATTGTACTCGCGATTTTCTTCTTATTTCTAATTTTGAAACCATATGAAGGAATCAACCAATTTCTGCCAACTGCATTCGGATATGTTGCTGTATTCGGCTTAGTCGCTCTATCTATGTTCTGGCGGGAATCTTTTGGAGTTATGTCCCAATATCTGTTCGGATCAGGTTTGCTGGTATTATTTATATCTACGTTGCGGTTATTTTATTTTACACCAAATCCGGCTTTAGAAAATAAAATTCTTGAAGCGGCGCTGCTTCTTATTATTTCACTTGGAATTGTTTTACTCTCGTTAAAGCGGAATTCAGTATATCTAAATTTACTCGGATTGCTTCTTCTGTGCGCTAGTTCATTGTTTATAGGATATTCTTATGCTGTCTTTATAATTCTTGCAATTGTTTCTGCACTATCGGTATATTTTTACAAAACTTCAAAATTCGTTCAAATTCCTTACCTGCTCTTCGGAATATTTATTACTTACTTCACACATTTATTATGGGCGTTAAGTAATCCTTTTTTTAGTAACCAGCTTATAATTGTAAGCGAACCAAAAGCTAATTTGCTTTTCCTTATAATCTATATGGTTATTTATTCATTTAGTCTTCTGAATAAAAACGGAGAAACAAATGAAGGACTGGAAGTTTCAATCTCGTTTATAAATGTAATTGGATGCTACATTCTATTTTTCATAATAAATTATTTTGGTTTTGCGGAGAGCATATTTATTTACCACGTTCTCTTTTCCGTTGTGGCTCTTTTTCTAGCTAATCTTTACTGGGTAAAATCAAAAAGTAAATATTCAACCTATATTTACTCATTTACTTCTTTTGCGTCTCTAAGTATAGCATTCTTAGCGGCAATCGATTCTCCAACTGTCTTTATCCCATTAATTTGGCAGAGCGTTATTGTAATTGCATTCGGAATTTACTTTCATTCAAAAAGCATTGTGGCGTCAAATTTTGGCATCTTCTTCATAATTTTTCTTGCCTACTTGCTTTCAGCAGATACATACAATTATGCAAGCGTAAGTTTTGGAATTATTGCTTTAATAAGCGCGCGCCTCCTCAACTGGCAAAGGGATAGGTTAACGCTGAAGACAGAATTTATGCGGAACATATATTTGTTTATTGCCTTCTTTTCAATTCCATATATGCTAATCAAATCCTTTCCGATGGAATACATTGGTATTTCACTAATCATATTAGCATCGATTTATTATTTCTTGAGTATAATTCTAAAAACCTACAAATATAGATGGATGGCACATTTTACTCTCTTGGGTACAATGGTATATGTTTTTGCCTTCGCTTTGAGTGAACTTGATATTACATTTCAAATAATTACACTCCTTGCACTTTCTATTACTTTGATTGCGGTATCGATTTTCTTTACAAAAATGAGAATAAACTCTAATACAAATAAATCTATTGAGGTTGAATAGCGATGAAAAACTACTGGAATTCAATTCCCGAGCAAGTTAAACGAATTTCAATTTTGCTGATAGTAATTGTTGCAGCTTTCATTGTAATCCGTGCTAATCTTGTTCCAAAAGATTTTGGTGAACTCGGACATTATCGAACTTCTGCGATTGATGAGATTATTGCACAAAATCTAAAATATGGCGGCGAAATCTTATGTAGTGAATGTCACGATGATGTTGCAGAAAAAAAAGCAAGTAGTTTTCATAAGAATGTTAGTTGCGAGGTTTGTCATGGGCCTGCAGCAGACCATGCGGACGATCCGGATTCATTTACGCCAACTGCTCCAAAGGACCGCGATACTTGTCCAATCTGTCATGAATATCTTCAATCGCGTCCAACGGGTTTTCCGCAGATAATTTCTGTATCTCACAATCCGTTCAAACCTTGTAAGTCATGTCATAACGCGCATGATCCTACGCCGCCGGAAACACCAAAAGAATGTTCCGCCTGTCATAAAGAAATTTTTAGCGTAAAATCTCTTTCGCACCATGCCTTTGTTGAATGCAAAACGTGTCATAAAACCAAAGATAATCATCGTTTATCGCCACGGGAATTTATTCCGGAAAAACCAACTTCAAGAAATTTCTGCGGGCAATGCCATTCAGATGAAATCGTAAATAACGATGAAATCCCCAAAATCAGTATGACAGAGCATGAACCTAAATACGTATGCTGGCAGTGTCACTATCCACATCTACCGGAGGCAAAATGATAGATAGCGAAAAAAATGATGAAACAAGAAGAAATTTTTTAAGAAAATTATGTTACTCTGCGGTACTTGCATTTGTATCTCCATCGCTAGTGATGCGAGGGAAAAATAAAAAGATTGTTGAGTGGATTATCGGTGAGAATTATAATCCGTACGATCACTATTGGAGTATGGGAATTGATATTAATAAATGCATTGGATGCGGACGATGCGCTGAATCGTGCAAAATTGAAAACAACGTTCCCAAAGAGCCGTTCTTTTTTAGAACATGGGTTGAAAGATATCATATTTACAAAGATGGTGAAGTTGCAATAGATAGTCCAAACGGTGCAATAAATGGATTTTCGAAAGTAGTGAGTGAAAAAAGTCTTGAAAAAAGTTTTTTTGTTCCTAAAATTTGTAATCAATGCGATCATCCTCCATGCGTTCAAGTTTGTCCTGTCGGCGCAACATTCAAATCTATTGACGGCGTTGTGTTAGTTGATGCAAATTATTGTATTGGTTGCAGATACTGCATTCAGGCATGTCCATATGGCGCTAGGTATATTCATCCGGTAACGCGGTCGGCAGATAAATGCACATTTTGCTATCATCGAATCGTAAAAGGAAAACTACCGGCATGTGTCGAGAACTGCCCTACTCAAGCGCGAGTATTTGGTGAATTCAAGAAAAAAGCGAGCCCAATCGAGCGGTTCAGAAGAATGAATAAAATTAATGTTTTAAAACCGGCTTTGAATACCGAACCAAAAGTATTTTATGCAAATCTTGATATGGAGGTAAAATAACTGTGGAAGAAATAGTTCAACATCTTACCCCAATTTTGAATGAAGTTACCGGTTATATTTTCCCGAACGAGATTGAACTTCACTGGGGATTATTAGTTGTTATATATCCTTACCTAACCGGTTTAGTAGCGGGCGCATTCATATTGGCATCGCTTGTAAAGGTATTCAATGTAAAGGAGTTGCAGCCTACTTACAGAATGTCTCTTTTAACTGCGTTAGCTTTTCTTATTATAGCGCCGCTGCCATTATTAGCACATTTGGGTCATCCCGAAAAATCTTTTGAAATTTTCTTAACTCCGAATCAAAGTTCTGCCATGGCAATGTTCGGTTTCGTTTACGTTTGGTATCTTATGGCGGTTTTGTTACTTGAAATATGGTTCGATTACCGAAAGGATTTAATTCTCTGGGCAAAATCTGAAAAAGGCTTAAAGAAATGGATCCTAAAATCGTTATCTCTTTTCTCTACAGACATTTCTGAAAAAGCAGTTCTTTTTGATAAGAAGGCAGTAAAAATCATTACAATTATAGGCATACCCTCTGCGTTTATTTTGCACGGATATGTTGGCTTTATTTTTGGTTCAATAAAGGCAAATCCATTTTGGTCCAGCGTTTTAATGCCGATTGTATTTCTGTTCTCTGCAATTGTATCGGGAATCGCTTTGGTTCTGATTTTGTACAGTTTCATCACTCCACTTAGGGGCAAAGAAATTGATATGGCCTGCCTAGATAAATTAGCGAACTATTTGTTTTACGTAATGATTGTTGATTTTTCTCTCGAAGCCCTCGACTTCATTCATCGCGTTTATGAGTCTGAGGAATCAATCAAAATTCTCTCCGATTTGGTGAGTGGAAAACTGTTCGTAAGTCTTGTAGTTATTCAAATTTTGATCGGTATGATAATTCCGTTAATAGCTATCGCTCTTATTAAAATTCTTAAATGGCCCGCAGATTTAAGGAAACAAATTTACTTCTTGTCTGCAATATTAGTGCAGGTAGGCATATTTTCTACAAGATGGAATGTTGTTATTGGCGGACAACTTTTTTCAAAAAGTTTTATGGGTTTAACAGTTTATAAAATGTCGTTTTTCGGATTAGAAGGATTATTGGTTTCGATGATTCTGTTAATAGCTCCGCTTTTTTTACTCTACATTCTATTTAAACTGCTGCCTCCATGGGAAGAAGCAAGAAATTTATGAGTACGATTTTTACTATAAAATCTAAAAGGTAATTTTATGGGAATTAATAGAAGATACTTTTTCAAGACATTGTTAAACATCGGGGGCTTGGGCGCTGTTGGCGCAGTTTCCTATCCTGTGATTGAGTTTATGGATCCGCCAAAATCCGGCGAACCAAATGTGAGTTCTATTAAAGCGGGCAAGACTTCTGAGTTTGAATATGGGAGCGCTCGCATTCTTAAATTCGGCAGAAAACCTGTAATCTTAATTCGTGAAAAGAGCGGTGAATTCCACGCTCTATTTGCGACATGTACTCATTTAGATTGCATTGTTCAGTATCGAAACGATACCAATCAAATTCTATGCGCCTGCCATAATGGCGTTTTCGATTTGAAAGGACGGAATGTATCCGGTCCACCGCCAAAGCCTTTAACCGAGCTTGCAGTCAACATATTAAATGATGAAATAATTATATCAACTTCATAGAGTAAATTATGAAAAACATGTTGGGACCTAAATTCTTTCTCTGGCTTGATGGCAGGTATAATCTTGAACCAATAAAAAATCTTATTTTACATAAAAAGGTTCCGGTTCATAAACATACTCTTTGGTATTACATGGGTGGAGTAACGTTATTTTTATTTTTTATTCAGTTGGCTACGGGAATTCTGTTACTTATGTATTACCAGCCTGGAGAAAACAATGCTTACGAAAGTCTAAAATTCATTTTAATTAAAGTAAAGTTCGGCTGGCTTATTCGTAATCTCCATGCCTGGTCTGCTAACTTGATGATCTTTTTTGCATTCGTTCACATGTTCAGTGTCTTTTTTACACGAGCTTATAAAAATCCCCGCGAGCTTACCTGGGTTTCGGGTTTTATTCTTCTTGTTCTTGGAATGGCATTTGGTTTTAGCGGATATCTTTTACCATGGAATGAGCTTGCCTTTTTTGCAACAAAGGTCGGAACCGATATTGCCGGGGCGGTACCGTTTGTAGGCGAGGAATTAAAAATAATCCTTCGCGGAGGTGAAGACGTTACCGGAGCAACACTTTCAAGGTTTTTCGGATTTCACGTTGCTATTCTTCCGGCAATATTCACCATATTTTTGATTATTCATTTACTCATGGTTCAAAGGCAGGGAATGAGCGAACCGGAGTTTTTTAAGAATCTGCCTGAAGGGAAAAAGAAATACATCTCCTTCGTTCCTGATTTCGCTATGAGAGATTTTTTCCTTTGGCTTTTAGTATTCTATCTTCTACTTTTTCTTACAGTTTTTTATCAATGGGAATTAGGCTTAAAAGCAAATTCACTTGCATCCGCGCCCGCAGGTATTAAACCGGAATGGTATTTTATGTTCATGTTCCAGTCTCTAAAGATTCTCCCGCCGCATATTTTATTTTTGGAAGGAGAAACTTTTGGAGTTCTTTTCTTTTCTGCCGCAGGATTATTCTGGATGATTATTCCGTTTATTAAATTCAAAAACAAATTATTATCCAAGCAATCATTCATGAGATACTTCGGAATATTAGTAGTGCTATTTATAATAATAATGACCGTTATTGGATACTTAGAATAAGGGAAAAACAATGAAGGTAATTTTTAGAAAGCATAGCATTATTATTTATTCAGCACTGGCTTTTTCCATGATCTTGTTTAATGATTTCATTTCCAAAACGGAAGCTGATTTAGCCATTGAGGATGATAATTGTATTAAATGCCACGTTGAAATTTACTATATGCCGGGTAATTATTCCAAAGAAGATGTGCATTTTCAAAATGGATTGTACTGTTCAGGATGCCATGGCGGAGACCCTTACTCGGATGATGAAGAGATATCAATGAGTGTTTAAAAGGGTTTTGTAGGTATTCCAACAAAAGCCCAGATCCCAAAGTTTTGCGGTAAGCGCCATAGTGATATTGGCTCCCCAGCATGCAATGATTGTCATGGAAATCATGGTGCAATGCCGCGCCCGGTGTAAAATCAATTTCACATGTTTGTGGAACCTGCCATTTGCATAATATGGAGTATTTTGAAAGTTCAGACATGGCTTCGAGTGTAAGTCAAGAAGAATTCCACTCACGTGAAGAATGCCATGGAAATAATAATATTGAAAAGTCATCTGATAATATGATCGGCGAACAAGAAGGATAGCTCTGTTTAGACTGCCACAGTGAGGGAGACGATGGATACGTAACGAGTAAAATGATAAAAACACATTTAACGTCATTAAACTCAATTTATAATTCTGCTGCAGTTCGGCATTTTGATGTAGTTAATAAAGGAATGAATGATGAGGATATTGCGTTTAAACTTCAGGAATCCAGGCAAAAACTTATTGAATCCAGAACCGCGCTTAATTCCTTTAACGTTGAGTCCACTCCGAAAAACCCCAAACGGGTTAAAACCCGTTTGGGAAAGTTTGTTTTTAGCTTGTTATCCCCACGTTAAAACGTGGGGTTAATAACAATATGACTTTTCAGAGTGGAC
>Ga0180009_10007955_pt1 | contig 10667 bp, 9 predicted proteins | sample OS_PC_MetaG_FD_123537 | JGI IMG/M metagenome (GOLD analysis project Ga0180009, IMG submission 123537) | Groundwater microbial communities from the Aspo Hard Rock Laboratory (HRL) deep subsurface site, Sweden - OS_PC_MetaG | ecosystem: Environmental > Aquatic > Deep subsurface > Groundwater... | reverse complement strand
TTCTTGAAATCTTTCCTGGTTTTTTCCATGCATATGTGCGTAGTTTTGATGACTTGCCGAAACCGCAGGAGGAGCAGGTTTTTTTTCTTATGTGGTATGCAGGTTTTCCACAACGCCTGCACCTGATAAAATTCTTTTTACCAGATTTTTTCCCCATTGATGCTGTGCCTTTGGTCATATTGATTCACCGGTTTTATCCTGCTGGGAATATTAGAGTTATTGTATCGCCCCTTATAAATACTTTCCCTATTTTCCTTTTTAATTCTCCATCAACATATTCTTCTGCTTCATCAAGCACAGTGTTTATATGAATATCACACGATTTAAGAATTCCGATTAACTGTTTTCCATTTTTGAGTTCTAAGATTACTCTCTTGTTTCTAGATTCACTTATCGCGTCTAATGGTCTCTGTGGATCCATACTGGTTTTTAAAAACACAACCTATTTAAATGTTTGGAATCTGGATCTTTGTTATGGCTAAAACAACCAAAAGGTCAAAAAGAAAAATAAGCGGGGGGAGATATAAGGATTATAGGAAGAAAAGGACTTATGAAATTCTTGGTCTTCCCACAAGCACAAAGGTTGGGAAAGAAAAAATTAAATCTGTCAGGATTATGGGCGGAAAAATAAAAACTAAAATTCTTGTTGCTGAGTCTGTTAATGTATATGACCCGCAGACGAAGAAATACAAAAAAGCAAAGATTCTTACTGTTGTTGAAAGTCCTGCTAACAGGCATTTTGTCAAGAGGAATATTATCACGAAAGGGTGTGTTGTGAAAACTGATGCTGGAAATGTCAAGATTACTTCAAGACCTGGACAGGTTGGGATGCTGGACGGGGTTTTATTAAATCATAAAGCTTAAAAGCCAGTTTGACTTGTTATTCTTTGAGGTGATTCATATGAATGTTTTAAAAAAACACTTAAAAAATCTTGATGTGTTTGATATGTCTCTGGTTAAGCTGTCTGTGGCTGCGTTTGTGTTGTTCTTGCTTAAGATACTGCCTGGATTTATGAATTGGTTGCATAACACAAATGCCTGGTGGTTTATTGGAGCTTTTGTGATTTTTGCAATAAGACCAATAGTCAGATGGTTTAAATGAGGTGATTGAATGCTTAAAGTTGGAAACCTTGATGTGAAATGGTTAGGGCATGCTGGATTTAAAGTTTCTGGGGAGAAAGTTGCATACATTGATCCTTATGTTCTTGACTCCAATGAAAGAAATGCTGACCTAATCTTGATTACTCACGAACACTATGACCATTGTGACAAGAGCAAGATAAAGCAGTTGATTTACGAAGGGACACATATTATTGCTTCTGAAGGTTGTGAAGGAAAACTTCTTGAACTTGACGGCAAGATTTCCAACAAGATTGTTATTCTGGGAGCTGGTGAAGAGTCTAATCTACTTAACCTAAAAGTAACTGCTGTTCCTGCTTATAACTTAAACAAGAATTATCACCCGCGGGGGTCTGGTGTTGGTTATGTCCTGGAGATGGAAGGAAAAAAACTTTATTTTTCCGGAGATACTGATTTTATTCCTGAAATGAAAAACTTTGCTACCCTGCACATTGATGCTGCCTTTGTTCCTGTGGGCGGTAAATACACGATGAATGCTGAAGAAGCTGCTGAAGCTGTGAAAGTGATAAAGCCGAAGATTGCGGTGCCAATGCATTACGGAAAGATAATTGGTGGCAAGAAAGACGCGGAGAAATTCAGGAGGCTGGTTGGAAGCGCGTGTAAAGTTGTGGTGATGGGGAAGGGGTAGTTGGGAAAGAGATAGTTTGAATTATTTATTCAGAAGAAAACACTCTCGGGGGTTTCGCCTTGCTTGAGGTTTTTGACATCTCCGTAAGGGTTGCCGTGGCGCCTCAGGTTTTCTATCATCTTCTTGTTTGCTTTTGTCGTGAGCTGCTTAACTAATTTCTGTCTGTGTTCCCTGAGTTTTAGGTCAACTTTTGCAGGGCATTTTGTTATGCAGTTCCCACAAAGAGTGCATAGATAGAATGTTTTGTCTTCTTCATTAGCTTTTAGAAGTATTGCTTTTCCACGAGGAGAGTATCTCTCGTTTAACAAGATTTCGTAGACTGGGCAGGAAGACTTGCACATGCCGCAAAGATAACAATCTTTTGCATTTTCTAATTCATTATTTTTTTCTTCCTTGCTCATATTATCTTTCCCCTATTTATCACATTATCTGGATCATACTTTTTCTTTAGTTCTTTTATTCTTTTTCTTATCTCTGAGGAGGCATACTCTTTTTTTATCATCCCTATCCCATAATTCCCCACTATCTCTCCATCAACTTCTTCTACAACATCATATAGTTTCCCAAGCATAGCTCTGCTCTTGAAAACAGGATGAATAATTCCTGACATTATTGGACCAAATGCAGGGATATCATTTTTCTCAAGCCATATCAAAAACTTCTCTATGCCCTGAGTAGGAATTTTTGGGTCTTCCACTAATGTGTAACCTTGTGAAGCCAGTGATGAGTATATTTCTTCTATCAAATTCCCTTCCTCTTCTTCATTTCCTGCTTCTGTCTCTATCACTAGATAATTTTTTGGCTCCATTCCCGAGAGTGTTGCTGCTTTTTTGTTTACAAACTCCACAGAATTCGCTTCCTTGATTTCTTTAAGCTTGAAAACAAGTTCAGTTATATAATCAAATTTATAAATTGTAATTTTTTTCTTTTTTGGCAGGTCAATTATTTTCAGTTTTGCCGAGATTATTATGCCTGTTGTTCCTTCTTTTCCTACCACATCTCCTAATTCCGCTTTCCTATACCTGCCTTCGCCGTCTATTATTTCCACTTCCATTACCCAATTCCCAGTTCTCCCGTATTTTAGTGAATCCCTGCCTAATGCATTTGTTGCTATCATCCCCCCGAGTGTGCATGTTTCCTGACTGTATGGCGACACGGGAAAATATTTTCCTGCTTTTTTTAATCTATTATTTAACTTACTTAATGTCACTCCTGGTTCCACTCTTGCATAATCTCTTCCTACCTCACTAATCTTATTCATCCTGCTCGTGTCCAGAACCACAGAGTCTTCTGGTACACACCCTCCTCTTAATCCGGTTCCTCCCCCTCTTATCGTGACGGTTTTCCTGTTTCTCTTCAGAAATAATATGCTGTGGTGAATTTGTTTTGTGGTCTCTGGCCTTATTACCAATATTGTTTTTCCTTTTATCTTAGATGCGTCTGTGGAGTAGCATAATCTCTCTGCTTTTTCTTCACTTGCATTTTCTTCTCCTATGTTTCTTTTAAACCAATTTATCAATTTATTACCTCACTTAGTTCCATTACCCTGATTTGCCTTTTTGTTTGCTTTGCGTTTTCCTTAAGATGAGCATAACATGCTGGACAACAGGTTATTATCGTGGTGGTTGGGCATTTTTCTAATCTCTTTTTTGCAATTTCATCTGCTAATTTCGGGAAATTAGCCTTAACCCCTGCTCCTGCACCACAACACATACTATTCTTCCTGTTTTTTTCAAATTCCGTCAATTCTATTCCTAAATCTTTCAGGAGATTTCTTGGTTGTTCTGTTATTCTTTGCCTGCTCAGATTGCAGGGATCAAAATATGTGGCTTTAAAACTGGTTTTTGCTTCTAACCTCGGACTGTGTCTTTCTAATGTTTCTGAGATATGCTCGACATCCAGGCCGTATTCTTCACTAAATATTCTGTAGCAGAATGGGCAATTTGTGATAATCTTCCCTATATTTTGGTTTTTTAAAATTTCAAGATTTCTTTGTTTTAATTTTTCAAAGTCTTTTTTGTATCCAGCATCCAGAGCTGGAGAACCACAACATTTTAACAAGTCTATCTCCACAAAATCAACCCCAATCTTTCTCAGAAGTTCCTTGTATTTTTTCCTTATCTCCGGAAGAGCGTGTTGTGTCATACAACCCGGATAGTAGAGAATTTTCTTTTTTTCGAGTTTTTTTCCAATGTCCTTAAATGCCTTAAACATGTTTTTTAGTATGGATCAAGAACTTTTATAGATTTATATGGTAGGATGTTTAGATTTGGATGAGTAGTTTTGAGTTTAGGTGTTATGTTTCTTTTTTTAAAACTATCCATGGTTCATATTTACTTTTCTTGGTTCATATTTTTCATGCAAAATTGTGGAGAACGAAAGGTTTATATACAAGCTCTAGAGAACAGAAATTACTTTTATGCAGGAAAACAAAGTCTTCAAAGTAAGTCTTTTTTGAACAGTGTTTTCCTAAGGTTTTCTTGGCGACAAGAACATATCGATATGGTGAGTACTTGATATGATATTTTATTAAGTATGATGTACAGGTCTGAGATAATTTGAGCAAGCTAATTCCGTATTTTATAATTTGCGACCATTATTAATTTCCGTTGATCCTGCGGAAGGTCACTGCTATTGGAATTCTGATTAGACATGCAAGTTCGGGGGCTTCGTGCCACCGGCGAAAGGCTCAGTAACACGTCGATAACCTGACTTTAGGTTGGGGATAACCATAGGAAACCGTGGCTAATACCCGATAGAAGATTAGTGCTGGAATGCTTTTTCTTTTAAAGCTTCGGCGCCTAGAGATGGGTCGGCGGCTGATTAGGCTGTTGGTGAGGTAATGGCTCACCAAACCAAAGATCAGTAGGGGGGATGAGAGTCCTAGCCCCGAGAAGGGCCCTGAGATACTGGCCCTAGTCCTAAGGGACGCAGCAGTCAGGAATACTTTACAATGCACGCAAGTGTGATAAGGGGATTCCAAGTGCTTTGCCTATGGTAAAGCTTTTGTCGAGTGTAAGAATCTCGGCGAATAAGTGGTGGGCAATACCGGTGCCAGCCGCCGCGGTAATACCGGAGCCACAAGTGGTAACCATGTTTATTGGGTCTAAAGCGTCTGTAGCCGGTTTAGTAAGTTTCTTGTGAAATTGTTGGGCTCAACCTAACAACGGGCAAGAAATACTACTAGACTTGAGACCGGGAGAGGATAGAGGTATTTCAGGGGGAGCGGTAAAATGTTATAATCCCTGAAGGACCACCGATGGCGAAGGCATCTATCCAGAACGGGTCTGACGGTGAGAGACGAAGGCTAGGAGAACGATAAGGATTAGATACCCTAGTAGCCCTAGCAGTAAACGCTGTGAGCTATGTGTTGCATGTTCTTCATGGACATGCTGTGCCGTAGAGAAGTCGTTAAGCTCACCACCTGGGAAGTACGGTCGCAAGGCTGAAACTTAAAGGAATTGGCGGGGGCGCGTCACAAGGAGTGGGGCGTGCGGTTCAATTGGATTATACGCCGGAAATCTCACCGGGAGCGACGGCAGGATGAAGGTCAGATTAAAGGTCTTACCTAACGAGCCGAGAGATATTGCATGGCCGTCGTCAGTTCGTGCTGTGAAGTGTCCTGTCAAGTCAGGCAACGAACGAGACCTACACTTACATTTGCTAGCGTTTCCTTTTGGAAGTACGAGCACAATGTAGGGACTGCCCTTGAAAAAGGGAGGAGGGTGTAGGCAACGGTAGGTCAGTATGTTTCGAATCCTCCGGGCTACACGCGCGCAACAATGGCATGGACAATGGGATACAACTCCGAGAGGAGAAGTAAATCCTCGAAACCATGTCTTAGTTCAGATTGAAGGTTGTAACTCACCTTCATGACGCTGGAATTCCTAGTAATCGGGCTTCATTATGGCCCGGTGAATACGTCAACGTGCCTTGCACACACCGCCCATCAAGCCACCCGAGCAGAGTTTGGATGAGGTTTAGTTTCTTGACTAATTCGAATCTGAGCCCAGCAAGGTGGGTTAAGTTGTCACAAGGTAACCGTAGGGGAACCTGCGGTTGGATCACCTCCTATTGATTTTTTAAAAAAATCAACTAAAACAGCCACTGGAGAAAGCTTCGCTTTCTTGGTGCGCTATTTTTTAAAAAAATCAAGTAAAAAAATTAAGTAAAAGGGATGTTTGCTCATATCAGTTCAGGCCTGTATGTTTGTATTTATACAAACTTAGATTATACAAATTTATGCAAACTTTGGGGGCTGAGAGCAATCAAGAAAAGAGCAATCAAGAAAGTTAAAAAAGTTTTGATAAACTATAAAGCATTTTTGATAAACTCGGAATAATCAGAGGAGCATGGGCAGAAGTATGGACTCGTCGGGATTTGAACCCGAGACCCCCGCCTTGCAAGGGCGATGCTCTACCGCTGAGCTACGAGCCCGTATGTAAGAGAAAGCAAGTTGGTTTGTTTATAAATTTTTTCATACTCAACACAATTGGCTTTTGGCCAATTGATGCAGCTCGATAACAATCTTGTTTCGGGTGAAGTGCATAGGCAGATACTGTATAGAAACTACGCCGCTAGGTGAATAACTTGGTTTGGATACTGATGAAGGGCATGGCAAGCTATGATAAGCCTTTGGGAGGCGCATGTAGCCTTAGATCTTAGGATGCCTGAATGAGACTTCTCATCCTGTTCTGCAGGACAATCAGTAATGATGAGGAACGTGGGAAATTGAAACGTCTTAGTACCCACAGGAAAAGAAATCATAATGAGATGCTGTTAGTAAGAGCGACTGAAAACAGCAGAGAGCAAACTGAATTCCTTATGGTAACATAAGGAAGATGTGGTGTTTTGGTTTTGCGTTTGAATCCTGACTTGTGTCTTTGAATCTTCTGGAAAGTTGGACCATAGAGGGTGACAGTCCCGTAAAAGATTTGATGAAGGATTCTTGCAAATACCAGAGTAGGGCTTATCGGACATTAAGTCTGAATTTGGGAGGCATCAACTTCCAACTCTAAATATATATCCAAAACCGATAGCGAACTAGTACCGTGAGGGAAAGTTGAAAAGAACCCGTGATAGGGAGTTAAAAGATCTTGAAACCTAGTGGTTATAGCATGATACTGCTCTTAGGAGTTGTATCGTACGTTTTGAATAACGGGCCAGGGAGTGTATCTGAGTGGTGAGGGTAAAGACTTTTGGTCTTGACCCGAAGCGAAAGCAATCAGCCGCAGTTTTACGAGGGCTAATGTATGAAAATGCATTTAATCACTTGGATACGACCCGAAACCAGGCGATCTAACCCTGAGCAGGATGAAGCAGTGGAGACACTGTGGAGGTCCGAAAGGGTGCTGTGTGCAAGCGTTCCTTTGACTTGGGGTTAGGGGTGAAAAGCCAATCGAGCCTGGTGATAGCTGGTTCCTACCGAAGTTGGCCGCAGTCAAGCTCTGATTGAGGTTGCTAAACGAGTAAAGCTACGGATTGGGGATTTTGGGGAGTAATATCCTCGGTTTCCTGTCCAACTCAGAATCTTTTAGCGCCGTAGATGTCAGAAGACGGTGGCAGGCGGTAAGCGTCTGTCGCGAAAGGGGAACAACCCAGATTTTGATTAAGGTCCCTAATGTTGGTTAAGTGTTAAAGGGTGAAAGGTGTATACAACCATAGACAGCAGGGAGGTTTGCTTAGAAGCAGCAATCCTTTAAAGAACGCGTAATAGCGCACCTGTCAAGGTTGTGTGCCCTGAAAATTGACGGGGCTAAACCAACTACCGATATCAAAAACCATCTTTGATGTGTGATAGGTAGGCTCTTTGTGAGGGCAAAAGTTTTTTCTCAAGAAGAAATGAACCTTGCAAAGAAGAGAATCCTGGTGATAGTAGGATCTATACAGAGTGAGAATCTCTGGTACCGAAAGGGCAAGGGTTTCTTAGCACTATCGTTTAGCTAAGAGTTAGTTGATCCTAACTGAGTTCCTAACTGGACACTCGGGAAAGGGAAAAGGGTTAATATTCCCTTACTGCTCAAGTACTTAACGGCGACGGAGGTTTGATTTCTGACGCTTCTGGCTAGGCTGACATTTCTCGTCTGAAATGCTAACTAAAATAAATCAGGGGAGTATCTTAATGATGAGAACCTGATTAAATTAGGAATGGTTGCCTTATGGGTGATTTAGCTGATGCCCGGAGCCCGTGAAAAAGGAATCAAACGAATCTTGAGTAATCATACCCAGAACCAGCACAAGATTTATGATGGAGTTATAAGTGAATTTCCTTATAAGTCTGCTGAGTGGTGCCCCTAGGTGAGAAGCCTAAGGTACGAGGGAGTAATCTAACTAAGGGAATTCGACAAATTAGCCACGTTTCTTCGGTATAAGTGGTTCCTGCGATTGTTTTCTTATGGATGCAATTACAGGGTGCAATAACTAAGGAAGCCCGACTGTTTAACAAAAACGTAACTTTTCGCAAGCCTGTAAAGGTTGGTATGGGAAGTGACGTCTGCCCAGTGCCTGTACTTTAAACTTGATTTCAATTGAGCTAAGAGCAGGTAAACGGCGGGAATAAATATGATTCTCTTAAGGTAAGCACTAAAGTTGCCTTAATGAAATCTGGCTATATGCTGGGAAGTCCGGTGTATCCCACACTACCGAAAATATTTTAAGGTAATCTTATGCCTTAATATTTAGGTGAAAATGTGATGGGTGCGGATAATCAGCAGGAAAGGCTAAATGCAGATTTTTTTCTAAGATGAACAGACAAATTAAAAGGCATTTAGAATCCTCAGAGACTATACGCCAGAACCCAAGATGAGATGGGTAAGATATAGTCCGACCCACTAGGCGACTAGTGGAGGCATATAGAAATATATGTCCGCCTCTGTTTTTTTGAGGTTAGTACCTCTTAATGAGGGAAAGTAACAGATGTGAGCGAAATACCTTGTCGGTTGAATGCCGACGTGCATGAATGGCGTAACGAGGTTTCCATTGTCCCTAGTTAGAATCCCCTGAATACACTATTCTGGTGCAAAGGCCAGAGACCTCTAGTGGGAAGTAAAGACCCCGTGGAACTTTACTACAGCTCGTAGTTGTGATGTAGACTTTATTGTGCAGAGTAGGTGGTAGCTGTTGACACTTAGACGCAAGTTTAAGAATAGGCAAAGATGAGACACCACCCTTTGAAATTTATTTCACTAACTCTCTTTGGAGAGGACATCTGTGGGTGGGTAGTTCGGCTGGGGCGGCACCCTGCTGAAAATGTATCAGTAGGGCCCAAAGTTATACTCAAGTGGGTTAGAAATCCACTGTAGAGTGCAAGAGCATAAGTATGACTGACTGTATTCCTAACAATACGGAATGCAGAGGAGAAATCCTGGTCTAGCGAACCCTTATGTCCTTATTGATGAGGGCTAAGTACGACAGAAAAGCTATCCCGGGGATAACAGAGTTGTCGCGCCTAAGAGCTCAAATCGACGGCGCGGTTTGCTACATCGATGTCGGCTCGTCGCATCCTAGGTGTGCAGAAGCATCTAAGGGTGGGGGTGTTCACCCATCAAAGCGGCTCGTGAGCTGGGTTCAGAACGTCAACACAGGCGTTGCTTGACCGCAAGGTCATGAAAAATTAAATCGGCTCATATCGGTGAAACCTACGTCTTTTTAAACCAAAAAGATATGGCAATACCGAGGGAAGGTGAGAATTATGGATTCAACAACACTTGCTTATATGCTATTGTTGAATCAAAGGAAGTGAAGAAAATTCTTTCACTTCTACAGTCTTATAATAACACATAAGGTTGTAAGTAATTCTTTACCCCCGTAGAGACTGAAGCCTCCCAACTTAACTTGTTGGGTGCAGAAAATTGACGAACCTAATTTCTGTATGTGCTGAGAGTTTTTATTAAAGCTAATACGCCGATCTCCTTCTACAGCAAGTGAAGGATGATGGTATAGTCCATGCCATTACGAAAGTTTTGGATAACATGTGTGAGACAGTTTGTTCAATATCTACTAGAGGTGTTTAGTGTCTGATAGGAAGGATGTTATAGTACGAGAGGAACTGACATTCGAGGCCACTGGTCACCGGTTGTCTGACAAGGCAGGCCGGGCAGCTACGCCTTAAGGGATAAGAGCTGAAAGCATCTAAGCTCGAAACCCCCCTAGAAAAGAGACACGTGGAGTTCTCGTAAAAGACGAGTTTGATAGGATCGTGGTGTAAGCATCAAGGTAACGAGATGTTCAGCCAGCGATTACTAATCACTCTACCCTATACAGTATCTGCCGATGATTGCACTTTTTTGTTTTTTTGGTTCTTTATTATGATTCCTTCTTAGGGGTTAAAAAGATTTAAATAAGGGCGATGTATGATTAAACAAGTAATGTATGATTAAACAAGCTGACAAGGATATTTCGGTTGTCCTGAAAAGGATGTGTCCATACAAGCCTCTATCGGAGGTCTGCCATTAATATGGTGACTGGACTATAACTCACCATACGAAATCTGCACCCGTTAAGCTTTTTTATGGCGCGAAGAAGATAACCTTTAAAGCAGATCGATAGGTTAAGTTGGTTCGATTGGTGTTTGAGGCACTTTTTCACCGAGTCCAGATGTTGGCTTTACATTTATAGGTGTAAGAATGGTTAAAAGAAAAAAACAAGTGCCAAAAAAAACTAAGGTAAAAGGTAGAAAGTCCAGCAATAAAAGTAAAGATTCAAAAGTTAGAAAATTAATTAGACTTACTAAAACAAGGAAATCTAAAAAGAAGAAAAAATAGTTGAAATTGCTGGTTTATCTATTTCTAATCATTAAGAAGGAAAAATTTTCGGGAGTGAAAGTGAACCGAATGGAATGGCGACCTATGGAATTACTGATAATTTCATTTATGCGAAGTTTTTTATACTTTTGAAGGAT
>Ga0180009_10007954_pt1 | contig 10667 bp, 11 predicted proteins | sample OS_PC_MetaG_FD_123537 | JGI IMG/M metagenome (GOLD analysis project Ga0180009, IMG submission 123537) | Groundwater microbial communities from the Aspo Hard Rock Laboratory (HRL) deep subsurface site, Sweden - OS_PC_MetaG | ecosystem: Environmental > Aquatic > Deep subsurface > Groundwater... | reverse complement strand
TGAGTCATTCGCGGCAACCACCTTGACGAACTTCTGAAAGCAGAGGGTACTAGTAGAATATTGAATCTAGTACCACTTTTCGATCAGAAGTCCCTGAAAGCGGCTGACTGATACGACACAGGGACTTCTGATCGGCGGTACTAGCGACCCATTAACGGCGTCAATGTGGTGCTATCCTCCCGCCCTGCCGTGGTGTAAATGAGCGCTCCATGACCGACACATCACACATTCGCAATTTCTCCATCATCGCCCATATCGATCACGGCAAGTCCACCTTGTCGGACCGGCTCATCCAGCTGACCGGCGGTGCGACCGCCCGTGAGATGAAGGAGCAGATGCTCGATTCAATGGATATCGAGCGCGAGCGCGGCATCACCATCAAGGCGCAGACCGTGCGCCTCAACTACGTGCACACCGACGGCGAGACCTATCAGCTGAACCTGATGGACACCCCCGGCCACGTCGATTTCGCCTATGAGGTCTCCCGCTCGCTGGCCGCCTGCGAGGGCGCCGTGCTGGTCGTCGATGCCTCCCAGGGCGTCGAAGCCCAGACACTGGCCAACGTCTACACCGCCCTCGACATCGACCTCGAAGTCCTCCCCGTGCTCAACAAGGTCGACCTTCCCGCCGCCGACGTCGATCGCGTCAAGCAGCAGATCGAGGACGTCATCGGCCTCGACGCCTCGGACGCCGTCGCGATCTCGGCCAAGACCGGTCTCAACGTCGAAGCCGTTCTGGCAGCCATCGTCGAGCGGCTGCCGCCGCCAAAGGGCGATGCAACGAAGCCGCTGAAAGCTATGCTGGTCGACAGCTGGTATGACGCCTACCTGGGCGTCATCGTGCTGGTCCGCGTCATCGATGGCGTGCTCAGGAAGGGACAGCGGGTCAAGCTGATGTCGACGGGTGCGGTACACCCGATCGAGCGCGTCGGCGTCTTTCGGCCCAAGCAGGAGATGCTGCCGGAACTCGGCCCGGGCGAAATCGGCTTCTTCACCGCCGGCATCAAGGAAGTCGCTGATACCCGTGTCGGCGACACCGTGACGGACGACAAGAAACCGTGCGCCGAGCCGCTGCCGGGTTTCCGTCCGGCCCAGCCCGTGGTGTTCTGCGGATTGTTCCCGGTCGATGCCGCCGACTTCGAGGACCTGCGCGAAGCCATGGGCCGTCTGCGCCTCAACGATGCCAGCTTCTCCTTCGAGACGGAGAGTTCGGCGGCCCTCGGCTTCGGGTTCCGTTGCGGCTTTCTCGGCCTGTTGCACCTTGAGATCATCACCGAACGTCTCGAGCGGGAGTTCAACCTCGATCTCATCACGACAGCGCCCTCGGTGGTCTACAACCTGCATATGACCGACGGCTCGGTGCTTGAAATGCACAATCCCTCCGACATGCCCGATCCCATGAAGATCGATCGCATCGAGGAGCCTTGGATCAAGGCGACGATCATGGTGCCCGACGAATACCTCGGCCCCGTGCTCAAGCTTTGCCAGGACCGTCGCGGACGCCAGAAGGACCTGACGTATGCCGGCAGCCGGGCGCTCGCCGTCTACGAACTGCCGCTGAACGAGGTGGTGTTCGACTTCTACGACCGCCTGAAATCGATCTCCAAGGGCTATGCCTCGTTCGATTATCAGTTGATCGGCTACGAGCCGGGCGACCTCGTCAAGATGTCGGTCCTCGTCAATGCCGAGCCCGTCGATGCGCTCTCGATGATCGTCCACCGCAGCCGTGCGGAGAGCCGTGGCCGGGTCATGTGCGAAAAGCTGAAGGAACTGATCCCGCAGCACATGTTCCAGATCCCGGTGCAGGCCGCGATCGGCGGCCGCATCATCGCCCGCGAGACCATCCGCGCGCTCAGGAAGGACGTTCTGGCGAAGTGCTACGGCGGCGATATTACCCGCAAGCGCAAGCTGCTCGACAAGCAGAAGGCCGGCAAGAAGAAGATGCGCCAGTTCGGCAAGGTCGAAATCCCGCAGGAAGCCTTCATCGCCGCCCTCAAGATGGACGACAATTGATCCGCTCGACGGCTCTTCGGCGACAGATCAATGCGTCGATGCAGACGCCGGCGGAAGCGTCCCGGCAAGCTGGGCGCCTTTGAGATCCTGTTCGATCACCTTGGCGCTCGACCGGTTGTCGGCAAGCATGTGCACGTGAACCTCGTTGGCACCGAGCGTAGCGCCGTGTCTGCGGATTTCTGCGAGGTTCAGGGAAGGTGCGTCATGTGCCGTATGGCCGGCGGCGAGAACCGTCTGCACGCCCGAGCTATCGCGATGCACGAGCAGATAGTTGACGGCCGGCAATTCGGGACAGTAGAGCAGGCTGTGAATGGTGTGGATGTAGCGGGCCCCTGAGGCGCCTAGCCAGAACTGCTGAGTCGAGGAGTCGGCAACCGCATCCAGGCGTGAACGGCGTTCGCCACTGTTGTCGCCTGCGGGCTTCCCAGAATTCAAATCCGCATTGTTTGACCGGAACTTAAGAACCTGCGCACACATCGCCGCCTCACTCGGTTCCCACCGCCATCGGCCCGGTTGGAACGCTGCACTAAAAATCATACATCGTGTTTACGGACGAATTCCAGAGAAATTCGGGAATTTCCGCCAGAATTGATATACATCATGAAGGCCTGGGCCGCGGCAACTGCCGCAAGTCCCAGGCGCCCACATGTCCGAATCAACCCGATACCGGTTAAAGAACCGTTAACGGCCCGCCGGGTTCCATCGACAATTGCGACCATAGAATCATAATGCTAGAGCATCTTTATCAGACCTGGGAAGCGCGACAAGCGATCGCGTAGGGTCGGATGATGCTCTAGTTGTGGCGCATCTAACGTTTGATACCCACTAGCGGCTGGCGTATCGACCAAACATTAGATGTAAAAGCTACACTCGAATCATAGGCTTGCTCGCGTTCCTTATAGTTCCGTCATTTGCTCTTAGACCTGTTGCAACGGGACGCAGATGGCGGAACCGGAACGTTAGTCGCATTGGGAAAACCCGCAGCGTTCGCACGTCCAGCAGCCTTCCCGGCGCACGTAGCCAGTCGTGCCGCAACGTGGACATTGCCGCAGCCGGTCGACCCTGTCACGGACCTCGGCGTATTCCAGCGCAGAAGGCGCAGCACCGATGCTGTGTCCGCGCCCGCCGCCGCCGTGCGGCTTTTCGAGGGCCTGCGGCGGCTCGGCGGCGACTGCCGAAGCCACACGGGGAGGGTCGACTTCAGCCGCCACTGCGTCGTGGGCGAGAAATCCGATGCGCTTCATGTGCTGCTCGATGATTTCACCGATCGCCGCCTGCAGGCTCGGCACATAGCGCCCTGAGATCCAGCGCCCGCCCTGCGGATCGAAGATCGCCTGCAGTTCCTCGGCAACGAACCTGACGTCGCCGCCGCGCCGGAACACCGCCGAGATCATCCGCGTCAGTGCCACCGTCCAGGCATAATGTTCGAGGCTCTTGGTATTGATAAAGACCTCGAAAGGTCGAAACCTCCCATCGCGTTCGATGTCGTTGATCGTGACGTAGAGAGCATGATCGCTGCCCGGCCATTTGAGCTTGTACGTCGCCCCGTGCAGGATCGGTTCGCGCGCCAGCGGTTTCGATAGGTAAACGACTTCAGCGGCCCGGCCGGCGCCCGGTGGCGCGGCTGCCGGATCGGCAGGCGCGGGCCTGCCGCGTATTTCGAACGGAGCAGCGTCCTCAGCGCGAACCTGTCCAGGACCGCCGCCTTCCCCATTATCGCGAAGCGGCGAAAGAACCGCTCCCCGCAGTGGCGATGGCCGGTAGGTCGTGCATCCCTTGAGACCGAGGTCGTAGGCCCGCGCGTAGATATCCTTGAAGGCTTCGAAGTTCAGATCCTCCGGGCAGTTGACGGTTTTTGAGATCGAGCTGTCGACGTAGGCCTGCAGACCCGCCTGCATTTTCAGGTGGGCCTCGGGCGCCAGGTCGCCGGCGCGCACGAAATACGCGGGAAGTTCGGTCGCGTCTGGGCGAAATTGCCTGAAGAGCGCGTGGGCATAATCCTCCACCCGCTCGCTGCGATGACTGCCGTCGGCTTCCAGCACACGGCGCGAATAGACGAAATCGAACACCGGCTCGATGCCGCTCGACACGTTGCCGGCGATGAGCGAGATCGTGCCTGTCGGGGCAATCGTTGTCAGGCAGCCGTTGCGCAGGCCTTTTTCGGCAATGGCTTTCCCGATGTCGGGGCTCAGCTTCGCGATCATCGGCGCTGAGAGTATTTTGTCCTTGTCGAACAGCGCGAAGACGCCCTTCTCTTCGGCTAGTCCGGCGCTGGTCCGGTAGGCGGCCTCCTGGATGGTCCGCATCCACGCGCTAGCGGCCTGCACGGACTGCGCGCTGCCGTACGTCTGGCCGCACATGATGAGCGCATCGGCCAGTCCGGTGACGCCCAGCCCCATCCGCCGTTTCGACAGCGCTTCCTTCTTTTGCTCCGCCAGCGGATAGCGCGATACGTCGATGACGTCGTCGAGAAATCGCACCGCGATTCCCGCGCGCTCGGCGAGCGCCTCGAGATCAAGGCTGGCGCGCTCCGTGAATGGATCGCGCACGAACGCTGTCAGGTTGAGCGCGCCAAGCAGGCACGCCCCGTACGGCGGCAGCGGCTGTTCCCCGCACGGGTTCGTCGCGTGTATCGTCTCGCAGTAGCCAAGATTGTTCGCAGTGTTGATCCTGTCGATGAAGATGACGCCCGGTTCGGAATTCGCGTAGGTGGCCCGCATGATCCGTTCCCACAGATCGCGCGCCCTGACCGACCGGTAGACCTTGCCATCGAACACCAGGTCCCAGTCGCCATCATTTGCGACCGCCGTCATCAGCGCGTCCGGGACCAGCACCGACAGGTTGAAATTCGTCAATTGCCCGGCTTTGCTCTTGGCCTCGACGAACTCGTCGATGTCGGGATGATCGGCCCGCAGCGTTGCCATCATGGCCCCGCGCCGCGCGCCGGCCGACATGATCGTGCGGCACATGGCGTTCCACACGTCCATGAAACTGACCGGCCCGGATGCATCCGCTCCGATACTGCGCACCAGCGCCCCGCGCGGACGCAGCGTCGAAAAGTCGACACCGATGCCGCCGCCCATCTGCATCGTCAGCGCCGCCTTGCGCACTTCGTCAAAAATGCCGCTGAGATCATCGGGCACCGCTGCCATGACGAAGCAGTTGAACAGGGTCACGTTGCGTTTGGACCCGGCGCCGGCAAGGATCCGCCCGCCTGGCAGGAATCCGAAATCGGCGATCGCGGCGTGGAACTTCTTGGCCCACGCCTCCCGCGCGCGCTTTCCGCCCGGTTCCGCGCTGGCAGCAGCCCGCGCGACACGCCAGAACGTGTCGTCGATCGACTGATCGAGAGAACTGCCGTCGGGTTCGCGCAGCCGGTATTTCAGGTTCCAGATTTCTTCTGCGATGGGGAGCATCACTGCTACGTCCGTTTTCCGCGCTCGCCGTCTTCTCGACAGACGGTTTTCCATGCGCCTGCCACACGCCCATCACTATGCCGCCTGCGCCCCCTCCAGTCAACTAATGTTCTTGTTAAGTTTTAACTTTGTTCTCAACCGTGGCAGGCGTCGCACGATCGGCTGGCTTGGCGGTACCGCCGATCTCGCTGAGCGCTTCCTGGCGCAACGCCTCCGACGCAGTTTCGATCCGCTCGATCAGCAGCTTGCGAAATTCGGCGCGCGGCAGGCCGGGCGGTATCGGCTCCAGGATCTCGACGACGATGCTGCCGGGACGCTTCAGGAACGTGTCCCGCGCCCAGTACATCCCCGAATTGAGCGCCACCGGAACGCACGGCCGCTGCAGGCCGTCATAAAGCGCCAGCACACCGGATTTATAATCGGGCGGCGCCCCCGCCGGCCGCCGCGTGCCTTCCGGGAAGATGACGATATCCCGGTTCTCGCTGGCGCGATCGCGCGCTTGCGCAATCATCTGGCGCAGGGCGGCGGCGGCCTTGTCGCGCCGCACCAGGATGTGTTCGAACTTGCGCGAAAACCAGCCGTAGAACGGTATCGAACCGAGTTCCGCCTTCATGATCATCGCCGGATCGCGCAACAGCGGGATCAGTGCGAACGTATCCCAGGCAGATTGATGCTTGGCGGCGATCAGGGCGGGGCCTTTGGGGAGATTTTCCAAGCCCCGCACCTCGATGCCCGTCCCGACGATGAGCCGCATCCACCACAACGAGGTGCGCGCATGCGCCCTGAGGCCCGCCATCGCCCAGCTTCTCGGGGCAAGCAACAGCGGCGACCCGAACAGTAGGAAGACCGCCGTGTTGATGTAGAAGACGGCAACGAAGGCGATCGAACGGACCATCGGCGCTCCCGTATCGAGAAGAAGCTACAACGCTCCGGTGGAGCGGGTGGCAGCATTGCTGCCGGTCGCACGGGTCTCGCCTGAAAACGCGCGCATTGCAACCAGCCGCACGGCAGCCGGGAACAGTTTGATGTATTCCGATAGCAGTACGCGCGAGGTTTTCGGGTCGAGCCACCACGCGGTATCGCGGAATCCGTTGGGGATGACAGGATGCGGGATGATCTCGATCTCCGGCATGCGTCCATTGAGTTCCATCAGGCTGCGCGGCATGTGATAGCTGGCGGTCACGACAATCAACGACGTAAAGCCGTGCCGCGCAGCCCAAGCCCGGGCTTCATCCGCATTGCCCTGCGTGTTCAGTGCCTCATACCCCAGGTCGACGCAGCACTTGAGATATTTCGAATCGCCCCCGGCGATGCGCGTGATATCGGCCATTTTGGTCTGCGGGTTGACGCCCGTGATCAGCAGTCTTTTCGCGCGACCTTTCCGGAGCAGCTGGAGTCCTGCCTTGATGCGCAGTTGCCCGCCGGTCAGCACGATGATGCCGTCCGCGCGCTGCCCCGTGGTCTCCGGAACGCGCATCACATCGACGGCGAACAGGATGTAACCGAAGGCAAAGATCCAGAACACGACGCCAGCCGTGCCGATTAACCAGTTGAGTGGGCGCTTCATGGCTCGATGATTAGTGAATTTGCCGCTTCGAGTGGAGTCAAGCTTAGACCATTCAACATGAAGAAAGCATACTCGTATTCCGGTTCCGGCATTTGCCGCCCGCCTGGGCAAGGCTGAGAGCAAATATCGAAACCATCCCTATAATTCGAGAGTGCCGCTTATTGACGATCGCTGCTGAGCCAAGTTCGCAGGACGTGCTGCCATGGACTTCAGTCCGCACTCGAATTCAGAATGCGGTAGACGCCGAACCTTGAAGTCAGCATGCACAAGGCTGCGATGACGATGACGACGATCCCGAGCAGGACATAGCCGGCAAGATCGAGTGTGCCCGTGCCGATCAGGCGGTTGAGTTCGATTTCCGTCATCGAGCCGCCGCCCATGACCATCGTCACCAGCGGTATCGTGAAGAACACCATCATCGCGCTGCCCGCGCCAAGCAGACCGGCCCGGACGCCGAGGTTGAGGAAATGCTTCTCGAATTCCCGGGCGATGAACCCGTCCGTCGCACCGACGAAATGCAGCACTTCGACGATTTCCCGGTTCGATGCCATGGCGCTGCGTGTCGCCGAAACGATGATTGCGGTCGTTGCCGCGGCGACCAGCAGCAGGATGGCGATGCCGCCCAGAGCAAGCGAGCGGGTCACCGTTTTGATCTGCTGCTGCCACTGCCGGTGATCGTCGAGCGAAGCGCCCTGGAACTTGCCGGCAAGCTCCTTTGACAGCGCACCGAAGTCAGGCGGCGCATCGCGCTTCAGCTGCACCGCGATAAGCCGCGGCAGCGGTAGCGACTGCAAGGCATCCGATTGACCGAGCCATGGTTCGAGCAGGTCGACGGAGGTTTGCGTGCTGAGTGTCCGCGTCGTCTCGACACCGGGCTGCCGCGCCAGGAACGTCGCGACCTCGGCAAGCGTCTGCTCCATGTCGCGGTCTTCGCGGGGCAGTATCTGCACCGTCACTTCGCTTGCCACGTCCCTGAGCCAGGCGTCTGCCGACTGGTTGATCATGTAGACGGCGCCGGCGGTCAGGCAGGCCAGAAAGCACATGATGGCGATGACGAGCGTCAGCGAACGGCCGGTCACCGAACCGGCAGGCACGACCGGACTGTGTGCTCCGCCAGCCTCGCGGCGGTCTTCGCGCGTTGGCGCATAGAGGTCGCGCCTGACCGTTGGCGAGCCGGTCGGAGGCACATCCATTTCGTCGTAGGGCTCATTGCCGAATTGCGATGCCAAGGTCGTTCAGCTCCAAACGTCTCGTGGGCCTCGAACGCCGGGCCGGATGCCCGGTCCCGTCTGCCCGTCTCAAGCTCTGCCGGTCTCAAACGATGCGAACGTCGCCTTCGTGCAGTTCCAGCCGCGGCGCCTTGTATTGCCGCATCAACTGGTGGTCGTGGGTGGCGATGACGACGGACGTGCCGAGCCGGTTCAATTCGACGAACAGGCGCAAGAGCCGGCGGGCCATCTGCGGGTCGACGTTGCCGGTCGGCTCGTCGGCGAGCAGCAGTTCCGGCTTGCCGATCACCGCGCGCGCAATCGCTGCGCGCTGCTTTTCACCGCCCGACAGTACGGAAGGATAGGCGTGCATGCGGTCGCCGAGGCCGACCCATTGCAACAGGTCGGTGACGTCCTCGCGGTAGTCGGATAGCTGTTTTCCGACAACTCGCAGCGGCAGCGCGACGTTTTCCCAGGTCGTCAGGTGATCGAGCAGCCGGAAATCCTGGAACACGATGCCGATGCGGCGGCGCAACTGCGCCCGCTTGGCGGTCGTGATGTTGCTGACGTCGTGGTTGAACAGATGGATCTGCCCGCTGGTGGGATGCAACGTCATGAACAGCAGGCGCAACAGCGACGTTTTGCCCGCTCCCGACGGGCCGGTCAGGAAGTGAAACGACCCAGGGCGAAGCTGGAAGTTGACATGCGTCAGGATTTCCGGTCCCCGGTCATAGCGCAGGGCGACATTATTCAGGCTGATCACAAGTCATCCCAGTCTTTGCGGCGCACGGTTCGCAGGCCCGGTCTGCTGGAAACCAATCCTCTGCAGACCTGCGGTCCCGCGTTATGGATCGCCGTGCGCTCCCTCGATGCTGCATCGCGGTAATCCGCTTTGTCTCGTAACTTGAACCAGACTTTCGCCATTCATGCAGCCTCCATCGGGCGAACATATAGTTCAAGAAGGTTCCCGCCGGATGCATGCGCGGCGATATCCTCGCTCGGCGTGCCAGCTGTATATGCTGGATGCCGCCATTATGATCAATCATGAGTATTGTGGCAGGGCGATGAGCACCAGCCGGCCTGGCTCGGTTTGCGCGCTAATCCCCCGTTCGTTTGCTCCAGCCATTGCAAGAGTGCCGTAATTTGGGGTTAGTCTATCGGCTTGCGCATGCCGTCCAGGCTGCCGGTCCGCGACCTGCCGGCGCTCTCATGGCCGTTTTGGCCGTCTGGGCGGCGGCAAGCCAAGAAACACGTCAATCACACGAGAATGAAAACGACCATGGGTCATCCTAGATCGGATATCGACGTCATATTCACCGCAGATCAGATTTCGCAGCGGCTGACCGGGCTGGCCGAGGAGATCTCGCTACTCCGCCTCGAGCGCCTGGCAGTGATCGCCATCCTCAAGGGGAGCTTCATTTTCGCCGCCGACCTGATTCGCGCCCTGCACCGCGTCGGCATGGAGCCGGAGGTCGATTTCATGACCTTGTCGAGCTATGGAAAAAGTATGGTTTCCTCGGGCACGGTCGACATCCTTCGCGATGTCGCGATCGATGTGAACGGGCGCGACATCCTGCTGGTCGACGACGTGTTGGATTCGGGCCGCACACTGGCTTATGCCAAGGACCTTTTGTCAGCGCGCGGCGCCGAATCCATCCGGATCTGCGTCCTGATCGAGAAGGAGGTCGACCGGGCGATCGATATCGGTGCCGACCTCAAGGCGTTCAAATGTCCGAAAATGTTCGTCGTCGGATATGGCATGGACATGAGCCACCGGTTTCGCGAGCTGCCGTTTGTCGGACGCGTCGTCAGCGCTTGATGTCGGCCGGTGCCGATCGTCGATCGTTAATTTGCAGTCTTTGCAGTCAATGCGGTCATGGGGGATGCAGACATGAAGATCCTGCTTGCCGACGATGACGACGGCATGCGCGAACTGGTCAAGCGTGCGCTTCAATCGGAGGGACACACGGTTGTCGCGGTCAGCGACGGCGCTGCGGCCTTGGAAGAATTCGACGCTGACACGGGCACTTACGATTTGTTGATAGCCGATGTCGACATGCCGGGACTGGATGGAATCTCGCTTGCGAAAAAGGCCCGTCAGACGACCGCGGCGATTGCCGTCGTGCTGATTTCCGCCCACGAGGCGCAACTCGTTCGCGCCGCCGAGATTTCCGGCGCCAAGGTGGAAACCCTGGCCAAGCCGTTTCCACTCGATGCACTTCGCGCTGCCGTCGCCAAGGTCACCGGCTGACGTTCAACCAATCGCTAAAGCGCCGGCTGCTTGATCATCTCAGTCGTTGGCAAACAAGCTCCACACGACTTCAGGAGGTGTGGACCAACAAGCTCCACACGACTTCAGGAGGTGTGGACCAACAAGCTCCACACGACTTCAGGAGGTGTGGACCAACAAGCTCCACACGACTTCAGGAGGTGTGGACCAACAAGCTCCACACATGCGCCCCTA
>Ga0180009_10007953_pt1 | contig 10668 bp, 6 predicted proteins | sample OS_PC_MetaG_FD_123537 | JGI IMG/M metagenome (GOLD analysis project Ga0180009, IMG submission 123537) | Groundwater microbial communities from the Aspo Hard Rock Laboratory (HRL) deep subsurface site, Sweden - OS_PC_MetaG | ecosystem: Environmental > Aquatic > Deep subsurface > Groundwater... | reverse complement strand
TGTTTCATCCCTAATGAAACACGACCACGATCCTTATCAAATTTTAAAACAACTGCCTTGACTTCATCGCCGATTTTTAAAACCTCGCTAGGTAATTTAACACGCTTCCAAGCAATATCGGTGATATGCAACAGACCATCAATTCCGCCTAAATCAATGAATGCACCATAGTCAGTTAAATTCTTCACAACTCCCTTAACAACCTGGCCTTCTTCTAAATTTTCAAGAATCTTAGAACGTTCTGCTGTGCTTTCTGCTTCAATAACAGCACGACGTGAAACAACAATATTGCTTCGCTTATCATCCACTTTAATAATTTTAAACTCAAAAATCTTTCCTTCTAAATCTGTAGAATCAGAAATAGGACGAACATCAACAAGGGAACCAGGCAAAAAGGCTCTTACGCCTTGAATTTCTACTGTAAATCCACCTTTAACTTTTCCAGTAACCAAACCAGTGACAGTTTCACCCTTATTGTAACTTTCAACTAATTGAACCCAAGCCGCGGCTCTACGCGCTTTTTCTCGAGAAAGACGAGTTTCACCAAAATCATCTGCGACCATTTCGATAACGACGTCAACTTCGTCTCCCACATTGACATCTAATTCACCTTTTAAATTCATAAATTGTTCAATGGGAACTGGGCCTTCTGATTTTAATCCAACATCAACCAAAACAAATTTATCATCAATTCCAACAACCTTTCCCTTTACGATTTCTCCGTGGGCAATTTTCGATTCTTCAATGCCCTGTTTAAAAATTTCTGCGAAGCTTTGATCAGCCATAACATTAACCCTAAAAAATAAAAACTAATTGATAGCAATATCTCTATCATTAATTTTTAAATGTAAAATTTAAAAAAATGCTAATAACATTTGTTATTAGCTCCCTTCCCACTCTAAAGCAGGAAAAACCAAAAAAAAATCCTCTGATAAACTGATAGAAACAACTGAAATAAAATAGCTTAAACTAAACGGCGAGCTTTCACTTCTGCGCGAACTCTTTGCATGACATCTTCAATACTTAAATCCGTGGTATCAATGATTACCGCATCATCGGCAATTTTAAGAGGAGAAGCGGACCGTTGCTTATCGCGATTATCTCTTTCAGTTATCTCGTCAATGAGGGGCGCGAGTTTAACATTAACCCCCTTATCCAGCAACTGCTTATATCGTCTTTTCGCCCGTTCTACGGGACTTGCCATTAGAAAAATTTTTAATTTTGCATCTGGAAAAATCGTTGTTCCCATATCACGGCCATCCGTAACCAACCCTGGCGCTTCTCGAAAAGCACGTTGTCGTTCCACAAGCGCCTTACGAACTGAATCATATGCCGCCAATTTTGACGCAATCGCCCCTGTTTTTTCCGTTCTAATAACATCTGTAATATCAACCCCCTCAAATATTATTCGTGGGGGCTCATTCTTCTCTGCAATTATAAATTGAACATCCAAATTTTCAGCAAGTACTGTTAATGCTTGTTCATTATCAAATGCCACATCATGTTGCTGAGCTGCATACGCAAGCGTTCGATACATCGCCCCACTGTCTAATAGGTGCCAACCTAATTCTTCCGCTAACCGCAAACAAATTGTGCCTTTCCCAGAACCCGATGGCCCATCAATTGTTATGACTGGAACTTTCGAAGAAACCATATTATTCCTCTCCCTCACCTTCTGCATCGATCTCTTCAATACGGCCTAAACTTATCAGTTTTTCACCTTCAGAAAGATTGATTAGACGCACCCCTTGCGTATTTCGACCAATGATAGAAATTTCATCCACACGAGTACGTACTAAAGTACCATGATCAGTAATTAACATCACTTCATCGCCACTCACGACCTGTGTCGCACCAACAACATTACCATTACGTTCACTGACTTGAATCGAAATAACCCCCTGACCACCACGCCCTGTCGCACGATACTCTTCGATTGCTGTTCGTTTACCATAACCATTTTCCGTTGCCGTCAAAATAGCCCCTTCTGGTTTTGCAATAATTAATGCAATCAGTGATTGATTATCTTTCAGACGAATACCTCGTACCCCTCTTGCATTTCTGCCCATTTCTCGTACTTCATCTTCGTTAAAACGAATAACTTTACCTGCATCAGAAAATAACATGACATCATTTTTCCCCGAAGTAATATCAACACCCACGAGATAATCATTCTCAACTAATTCAACAGCAATAATACCGCTAGCACGAGGGCGTGAAAAAGAAGAAAGAGAAACTTTTTTAACAGTACCTCGCGCAGTTGCCATAAAGACAAACTGATTTTCATCAAATTCTTTAATTGGCAAAATTGCATTAATTCGTTCATCTGCTTGTAAAGGTAATAAATTAATAATAGGTCTTCCACGTGCATTGCGTGCAGCCTGAGGTAATTGATACGCTTTCAGCCAATATACTTTTCCACGATTTGAAAAACACAAAATCATATCGTGTGAATTAGCAATAATTAGTTTTTCAATAAAATCTTCTTCTTTAACATTCGTTGCCGATTTTCCCTTACCTCCACGCTTTTGTGCTTGATATAAATCTAAAGGTTGCGATTTAACATAACCCAAATGCGATAATGTAATCACCAACTCTTCTTCAGAAATTAAATCCTCAACTGTTAAATCTTTTTGGCTGTTTTCAATCACCGTTCTTCTCGCATCACCAAATTGATTTTTAATTTCAATCAGTTCTTCTTTGATAATCGTTAATAATCGTACCGTGCTCGCTAAAATATCAGAAAGATCTTTAATTAAATTCAATATATCGCGATATTCGTCAAAAATTTTATCTTGTTCTAAGCCCGTTAAACGATGTAATTTCAGATCTAATATTGCTTGTGCTTGTACAGGTGATAAATAATAGCCGTCTTCTCTTAACCCAAAAAATTCTTCTAAATCATCTGGACGACAATTTTCAGCTCCCGCACGTTGAATCATCTTTAATACTTGTCCAGGCAACCATCCTTTTGCCAATAACTTTTCTTTTGCATCCGTTGGATTCGCCGATGCTTTAATTAATTCAATCACAGGATCAAGATTGGCTAATGCAATACTTAATCCCTCTAAAATATGGGCACGAGCTCGTGCTTTTTTTAATTCATACACGGTACGTCGCGTTACCACTTCTCGACGATGCGTAATAAACGCTTCAAGCATTTCTTTTAAATTAAATAATCGCGGCTGCCCATGATCCAATGCAACAAAATTAATTCCAAACACACTTTGCATTTGTGTATGCGCATATAAATTATTTAAAACAACATCGGGTATTTCACCTCGACGCAATTCGATGACCATACGCATACCATCCTTATCAGATTCGTCGCGTAATGCGGTAATACCATCAATTTTTTTCTCTTTTACTAATTCAGCAATTTTTTCTAATAAAAGTGCTTTATTCACTTGATAAGGCAATTCCGTAACAATGATTGATTGTTTTCCAGAAGTCTCTTTCTCTTCAATATGTGTTTTTGCTCTGACATAAATTTTGCCGCGGCCTGTACGATAAGCCGATATAATGCCTGCTTTCCCATTAATAATCCCTGCCGTTGGAAAATCAGGTCCTGGAATATACTGTTGCATCATGTCATCAATAGTCAAATCAGGATTATCAATAAGCGCTACACAGGCATCGATGATCTCATTCATATTATGAGGAGGAATATTGGTTGCCATACCAACTGCAATACCCGAAGAACCATTCACTAATAGATTTGGCACGCGAGTTGGTAAAACAAGCGGGGCGAATTCAGAGCCATCATAGTTAGGAACAAAATCAACTGTATCCTTATCTAAATCCGCTAGCAGAGCATGCGCGAGTTTTGACATCCTCACTTCGGTATATCGCATCGCGGCAGGCGCATCACCATCAACCGAACCAAAGTTACCTTGACCATCAACAAGCTCATATCGCATTGAAAATGGCTGAGCCATACGAACAATCGTATCATACACAGCCGTATCACCATGCGGATGGTATTTACCTATCACGTCACCGACAACACGCGCCGATTTCTTATATGGCTTATTCCAGTCATTTCCAAGTTCGCTCATCGCAAACAAAACGCGACGATGCACTGGCTTTAAACCATCGCGCACATCAGGCAAAGCGCGCCCAACAATGACGCTCATCGCATAATCGAGGTAGGAGTGTTTTAGTTCTTCTTCAATATTAACGGAGATAATCTCTTCAGCAAATTCAGGCATAAATCTTCTTTTTCCTATAGTAAGGGGGATTGAAATTTGACTCGATCTGAGGCTGTTTTTCAAACGGCGAAGTTTAACATACTAATCATGCCATAACAGCTTATTTTATAGGTTTTTTTGTAAAATCTAGCGCTTATTTTTTTGGCGAAAAATCCGTGCAAAATCTCACAAAATCACGCCATAACTTAGAGACAAGTAGCAACTTGATCCATCATATCAAATTGGGTTTTTCTAGCCACTTTTAGCTGAATAAGGTATTCTTCCGCACATTATGAAAACAAATCAACCATTAGATCTCAGTTATAAAAACTGGTCACTTAACTCCATCGATAAAACAATACTAGACCTTGCAATAAAAGAAGATCTGGTTGATCCCTTATGCGATATCACAACACAAACCCTTTTTAAAGAAATCGATGACCAGCAATTGGTAAAAATCATTTCAAAAGACACCCAAAATATCGTGATCTGTGGTTTACCTATTACTCATGCTATTTTAGATAAACTAAATGCAAAATATAAAATTCAAACCTCTTTTTGCGATGGAAATATTTTAAAACCAAACGAAACGTTACTACTATTAGAAAGTAATGCACAATCACTGTTAATGGCTGAAAGATTAATACTAAATTTTTTACGTCATCTTTCCGCCATTGCCACATTAACAAACCAATTTGTAAAAAAAATTGAGCATACAAAAACTAAAATTTTAGATACAAGAAAAACCACTCCCGGTTTACGTCACTTCGAAAAATATGCAGTCTACTGCGGGGGAGGAATCAATCATCGTATGGGCTTATATGACGCTTACATGATAAAAGACACACACCTCGATCTAATTGGTGGTATTAAAAATGCTTTAGAAAAAATACCCTCTAAAAATGAAAATACGCTCCCTGTTATCATCGAAATTCGTAATCTTGATGAATTACACCAAACAATTCAGTTTGGTAGAAACAAAGTAACGCGAGTTTTATTAGACAATATGCCAATAAAACTCTTAAAAGAAGCTGTATCGCTTTGTCAAAATATTTTTGAAACAGAAGCTTCCGGTAACATCAATTTAGATACAATAAGCGCCATTGCTGAAACAGGCGTTAATTATGCCTCCGTTGGCATGTTGACATATGCCGCTGATCAAGTTGATTTATCCATGCAAGGAATAAACTAATTATGTCCCCGAATAAAGCAAGTTCACAACAAGGTAGACGATATCAATTTGATGTCATTGTGATCGGCAGTGGTTTAGCTGGTTTACACTATATTCTCGAACTACTCAAAATAGCTCCTCACACTAAAATAGCATTAATTACAAAACATCATCTGGAAGATTCTAACAGTAGTTATGCACAAGGAGGTATCGCTGCAATTTCACTTTTCGAAGATTCTGTTGAATCTCATATTCATGACACATTAAAAGCCGGCGATGGTCTATCTGATATTGATGCAGTGAAAGAAATTGTTACGCTTGGCCCTTCTGTTATTCAGCAACTCATTGAGTTTGGTGTTAATTTTGATCGAAATCAATCCGGCTATGATTTAGCACAAGAAGGAGGACATTCGCACCGACGCATTTATCATGCTGGTGATATCACTGGAAAAGCAATCACCGAAGCATTAATTAAACAGGTCAAAACAAAAAAACAGATCACCATTTTTGAAAATTACACAACCATCAATTTAATTTCACAAAATAAAAAACATTTGCCTGGTTCTCATCCTGAAATTCTTGGTGCCTATATTCTCGATAATAATAAAAATAATATTAATACTTTTTTATCAAAAATCGTTGTACTTTCAACAGGTGGCGCTGGAAAAGTATATCGTTATACAAGCAACAGAGAATTTGCTACAGGGGATGGCATTGCAATGGCTTATCGCGCAGGCGCACGTGTCGGCAATTTAGAATTTTATCAATTTCATCCTACTTTGCTCTATCACACAAAAATAAATAATTTTCTAATTTCAGAAGCTTTACGTGGCGAAGGAGCCTATTTATTAAATGCAGACACACAAGAACGTTTTATGCAAAAATACGCCCCTGAAAAAATGGAATTATCAACGCGTGATATTGTTGCTCGGGCAATTTTTAATGAGATTGAAAACAGTAAAAGTAATTTTGTCTATTTAGATATTCGGCACAAAGATAAAACATTTTTACAAAAACGTTTTCCCATCATCTACCAAACTTTATTTGATCTCGGTATTGATATGAGCCAGCAGCTCATTCCTGTCGTGCCTGCTGCACACTATCTATGCGGCGGAATTCTAACAGATCCTGCGGGTAAAACTGATTTACATCGACTATTTGCAATTGGAGAAAATGCATTTACAGGCCTTCATGGAGCAAATCGTTTAGCCAGTAATTCATTGCTTGAAAGCACTGTCATGGCTTTTCTTGCTGCGCAAAACACCCCCGCGCTATTGAAAGAACCACTTGAATATACTCAACCCATTCAAGATTGGAATTCACAAAGTGTTGTTGATCAACGTCGCGCTTCTCAAATTAATGCACATTGGCGTGGGTTACGTGGAGAAATGACATCCTACGCAGGTATCATTCGAACTGCCGCAGGATTACAAGATGTTTTACGATTAATTACTGCTCGTAAAGAAATGATTGAAAATTATTATTGGAAACATTTTATCACCAGCGATCTTGTTGAATTACGAAATATTGTATTAGTTGCTGAGTTAATTGTGCGCTCTGCATTGCATCGACGAGAAAGTCGTGGCGTTCATTTTCGGGAAGACTATCCAAATAAAATGACAGACATAAAAGAAAGTTTTTTACATATTAACGATGCATGATAACAACAGAATTTTTTAAAATTGTAGGGGCACAGCGTGCTGTGCCCTTTCGATGATGGATTTGGGCGCAGCACGCTGCGCCCCTACAGATTTTACTAATTTAACAATATCAATATTATTGCTAAATAAAACCAAGGAATCATAAAACCATGCTAAAACAATTTACTGAAACAGAAACCACTATTAATAAAACAAACTTCCAATTAATTTCCGAGATGGATTTATGTCAATCCGATTACCCAATTGACTGGTATCAAACCAATTTTATCCCTTATGCAGAAGAATATTTGGCACTTCCTAATCGAACCCCTGAAACTGTAATTCCTTGGATGCGTTCTTATATTGATCCTGCATTAAAATATTTTGGCGATTCCCTTCTCTTACTAGCTCATTATTATATGGGTGGCGATATTGTTAAATTAATTCAGCAATTTGGTGGACAAATTGGCGACTCCTATCAACTCGCCTGTATCACAGCAAAAAATATTGAGAAAAAAATTATTGTTGAGTCTGCTGTTCATTTTATGGCTGAATCTATCAGCATTCTCGCTAACTCAGAGCAACATGTTTACATCACCAATCCTAAAGCCGGTTGCACCATGGAAATGTTTGCAAAAGATTACATGGTAGAACCTGCGCTACATGATTTAAATCAACACTATGGGAAAAAAAATATTTTACCAATTTGTTATATGAATACTTCTGGGCGCATTAAAGCAATGACAGGAGAACAGGGGGGTGCTGTCTGTACAAGTTCAAATGTAAAAAAAATTTTTGAATGGGGATTAAAACAAAATAAAAAAATACTTTTTATTCCTGACAAAAATATGGGAGAAAATGTTGCTGGCTGGCTGAATATTCCACAAGAAAATATTGCTTACTGGCCCTCTGGAATAGAGACAACAAGTTTTAATCTACTCGCTCAAGATAATAAGACATTAGAAAAATTTGATCGCTCCCAATTGATTTTATTTTCGAGTTATTGTGGCGTGCATACTTACTATAAGCCAGAAATGGTCGAGTACTGGCATCAAAAAGGATTCAACGTTGTTGTCCATCCTGAATGTGAAAAAGCGACGGTTGATTCAGCAGATTGTTGTGGTTCAACCGCCTTCATTTGGGATCATGTATTAAATGATAAAGCAGGAACTAAAAAATATGCGATTGGAACAGAAAATCATATGGTACAAAACGTTAAGTACGCATGCCTTAACAAAGGCATTGAAGTGGTCAACGTCGGCGATGCGCTCATTAAAAATATAAAAGGCATGGGTTGTGGTTGCGCCACTATGTCTCGCAATGATCCGCCACATCTCGTTGCAACCTTAGATCTTTTACACCAAGGAAAAACACTTGACTATAACGAAGTAAAACCAGGCGACGTTGTAGATGAATTTTCAGGGAAAAGAAATCGATTAGATCAAACAGGACAACAATGGATTATTCAAAATGCAAAAATTGCTTTAAACAACATGATCGACATTACAGAAAACTATTCTTGAGATTCGAATACGTCTTCTTTTCCCAGCGCATGTTTTTCCATCATATTACGCAGATCTAATAATGCCTCTGACTGTAGTTGTCGAACACGCTCACGTGACAAACCAATCGCTTCCCCTACTTCTTCAAAGGTTGATTTATCAATATAAGGACCTAACCCGAATCGTCTTTCAATGACTTCACGATGACGATCATCAAGATTATCTAACCACTCATTCAAATGACGCACCAAATTTCGATTTATCACAAGCGACTCAGGATTATTCTTTGCGGAATCACTGACGAAATCAATTAACTCCGTATCTCCTTCTGCGCCAACAGGCACATCTAATGAAACCACTTTTTCATTCAACCGCAATATAGATTTAATATCTTCAACCGGCTTATCCAATAACTCAGCGATCTCCTCGGGCGAAGGCTCATGATGCTTTGATTTTGCAATTTCACGTGCAGCACGCAAATAGACATTAAGTTCCTTCACAACATGAATAGGTAATCGAATAACTCGCGTTTGATTCATGATCGCGCGTTCAATCGTTTGCTTAATCCACCAAGTTGCATAAGTCGAAAAACGAAAACCTCGATCGGGATCAAATTTTTCAACAGCGTGCATTAATCCCAAATTACCTTCTTCAATAAGATCTAATAAAGGTAATCCGCGATGCATATAACGACGTGCTATTTTAACCACCAACCGCAAATTACTCTCAACCATATGATTGCGTGCTTTTATATCGCCTTGCTGAACGAGACGTCCTAATTCTACCTCTTCTGCTGCAGTTAATAACGGGGAAAAACCGATTTCATCTAAATAGAGTTGTGTGGGATCTAATTCACGTTTTTCACGTGCAATAGTCGTTAAGGGTTGTGTCTCTGAAGCAACTTCCTCTTCAAGTGCTTCCTCTTCTTCGGTGTCATCAACTTCGGGTAATTCAGCCCTTTCGTTAGCAATATCCTCATCGGAAACCGCCGTCACAGAAATCTCATTATACGAAGTTTCATTATTCATGCTCGGCGTTTGAGCAAGCTCTTTTTCAACAACAACGTCTTTTTTCTTCCGTTTGAATTTAAACACCATCATCTTCCTAATGTGCATTAGGCGCCAATCGTATCATTTTTCATTCTTGTCACAAATGATTTTTGTCAGACAGCAAGAATTATCAATATGCTACAAAATATTTCATTTCTAATTCAGCATCAAAAGAATAAGTATATTCTATTTGTCGATTTAGGAGCGCTCCGAGCATCGCAGCGAGATAGGGTAAAACACACAGGATGTGTGTTTTAGCGCTGCTGAGACAGGATGTCGAATCAGCGCGCCCCGTTAACGAGCGAGAAGCACAGGGTTTAAGCGCGAACCATGAGACAAATAGAACATACTTATTCCTAAGTTTTTTCGAATCAACAAACTAATTAGTATTTAGTTATACCGAATCACCGAACTTGGATTCACCGGCCTGCCATTACGCCGTAATTCAAAATGCAAAATGATACGCCCAGCAGTATCAGTCCCCATTTGCCCAATCTTTTGCCCCGCCGTTACCCACTCACCCTCTTTCACTAACACACTGCTTAAATGCGCATACGCAGTTAAATACTGTTCATTATGTTTAATAATAATTAAATTTCCATATCCGCGAATACCATCCCCTTCATAAACCACTTTCCCTTTCGCAACAGCAATAATCGGCTCATCATAAACACCAGTAATGTTCACCCCTTTGTTATTCGAAGAAAATCGATTAACGATAGATCCTTTTGCTGGCCACTTCCACTGAGTAACAGGTCCCGCAGGTTCAGCTGTAACAGAAATAGGCTGACGTGTTGTCGTTTTCACTTGTCTCTTTTCAGATTTGATGACTGCAGATTTTATTGCAGGTCCAGATAATCGTAAATCTTGTCCAGCATGAATTGCATAAGGCGGTGTTAAGCCATTAATTCGCGCTAAATCGCGATAATCCATTTCATATCGCCACGCAACAGAATAGAGTGTTTCGCCAGGCTGGACATGATGGACCATCACTTTACCAACACGATGCACATTAATATCAGAAACAGGCGCATTGGTATGATAGGTGGCACATGATACGATTTGAAAGAAAATAATTACTGAGAAAAGCAATCTACTTGCCGTTTTTACGCTCAT
>Ga0180009_10007952_pt1 | contig 10668 bp, 6 predicted proteins | sample OS_PC_MetaG_FD_123537 | JGI IMG/M metagenome (GOLD analysis project Ga0180009, IMG submission 123537) | Groundwater microbial communities from the Aspo Hard Rock Laboratory (HRL) deep subsurface site, Sweden - OS_PC_MetaG | ecosystem: Environmental > Aquatic > Deep subsurface > Groundwater... | reverse complement strand
CCTGAGGGCCACACTGGACACAGAACGTCTGATGCAAACCCTTTCTTCCTATAAAATAGGAAGCCATGTCGATATTTTCCTTGTCAATCACAAAGGTGTTTTACAAACGCCCTCGATTCATTATGGGAATATATTTACCCAGACAGATTTGGAAACTCTTACTTATTCCATGCGAACCGAAGTGAACAGGGCAACCTGTCAGGGGCACCCGGTTATTTCAGGCCATTCATTTATATCCACAGACACATTGACAACTCCATTTATCATAGTGGTAAATAAACACAAGGCTGACTTGATGCAGAGCTGGTTGGAATTGCGTCAAAACATCAATTGGACAGTGGGCATCAGTATTCTTCTCATTATTATTGTCATTACTTTTGCATCAACTTTTATGGTTAATAAACTCTACCATGTAGACAAGGCAAAGGCAGAAACAATGCTGCAGATGGAACAAAATCAGCAATTAGCTTCCATTGGCCAGCTTGCGGCAGGTGTTGCCCATGAGATTAACAATCCCCTGGCCGTGATCAATCAGACCGCAGGCTATGTCAAGGATCTTTTCAGTTTCAAGGAGAAAGCTCTAAATGATGCGGAAATTGTCGAAAATATAGATTCTATCCTTGATGCGGTTGACCGGTGCGCAACCATCACCCAACAGCTTCTTGGCTTTGTAAGACAATTTGATATAAAAATCAAAAAAATTAATCTGCGAAAACTGGTAAACGATGTGTTGAGTTTACACAAAAAAGAGGCGGAATACAGGAGAATCAGCGTAACTGTTGATATTCCAGATTCAGTTCCTGAAATGAAAACAGACAAAGGCAAACTGCAACAGATCCTTGTTAATCTTATCAATAATGCTTTTCAGGCTGTGGATGAGGGATGCTGCCTGGATATTATTGGTTCGAGAATCAATGCCAAAACAATTGAACTTGTTATTCAAGATACGGGATGCGGTATACCAGAAGAGAGCCTCGCAAAAATCCATGAACCGTTTTTCAGTACAAAACAGGAAAAAATGGGGATCGGGCTTGGCCTTTCCATAACCTATGGACTGGTCAAGAAACTGGGGGGAAATATCTCGGTTCAAAGCACTGAAGGTGTCGGGACTTCTTTTACCCTTACCTTGCCCGTTAAAATTCAGGAAGAGGAGTTAGCATGAAAGTTATTCTTGTTGATGATGAACAAAAATTTATTATCATGCTGGCAAAAAGGCTGGCATTCAGGGGAATCCAAGCAGATGCCGTTTTTTCCGGGGAGGATGCAATTCAAAAAATCCAGCATTTGGATTATGATGTTGCAGTTTTGGATATTAAAATGCCGGGTATCAGCGGTCTTGAATTGAAAAAGAAACTAAGTTCCCTTGCCCCTGAGTTAAAATTTATTTTTGTAACAGGCCACGGAGCCAAGAATATATTGGAGAACGATCTCGTAATAAAAAATATTTTTTTATCAAAACCTCTGAATATTGACACCCTGATAAAAATTATCAACGAAATTACAAAAAAATAGCGGATGATCCATGGACGTTTTCATGGAACAAACTCTTGGGCCATCAACACCGCAACCTATAGGAGAGAAGAATGAATGATGCAATTAATTTTATGAACATGGAGGGGTTAAAATTTTTTGGAAGAGTAAATGCAAGTATTTCCCATGAATTAAAAAATATTCTAGCCATAATCTCTGAAACAGCCGGGTTTTCAAATGATTTAACGGATCTGGCAAAAAAAGGCAAAGTCCTTGATCTATCACTGATTGAAAGCTGCAATGATAGTATTGCAGAGGAGATTCAACGCGGGTTTACGACCATCAAACAAATGAACAGATTCGCTCACAGTGTAGATGTCCCAATTAAAGATATTGATCTTTTGGAAACCCTGGATCTTACTATAAAATTATCAAGCTTCCTAAGTTTTGCAAGCCATGTTCGAATAACCAATCCAGGCAAGGAAATTAAATCTGTTTTAACCTGTCCTTTTCTTATGCAAAACCTTATATACCAAATTTTATGTTTTACATATGAATCTGTAGGTCCAGGTGGAGAGGTCCATTTGCAAATTGATTCAGAAGAAAATGGTGGTATACATCTTGTTTTTTCAAGTTCGGTTGAACTGGTTCTGGAAGGTTTTCCAAACCAGAATATTCAAAAAACAGCAGATATTCTTGGTGTAGAATTTAATATAAACACCTCGTCCATCGAGCTCGATATTTGGATTCCCTACGTCAGTGATAAAATTAATTTACTTTCAGAAGAACTATAAATGAATTTATATGCGGGTGCTCTAAAAATTATGAAGCTGATCCCATGAATTACAAGCTAATTTGATATCCCTTTAAATAGACGATTAAAACAAAAGGAGGACATTATGGACAACAGAGAAAAGATCCATCTTCTTGTGGTTGACGATGAAGTAAAGTTTTTAAAGACTATAACAGACCGACTGAAGTTGAAATTTTTTGAAATAACATCGGCTACAAACGGAGAAGAGGCCATATCGGCTGCAAAAAAAGGGCAATTTGACGTTGCTGTAATTGACCTGCAGATGCCTGGGATCAATGGTGTTCAAGTTCTTGAAATGCTCAAAAAGAACCATGAATATCTGGAAGTCCTTATCCTGTCAGGCCATGCCACCATCGAATCCGCTGTGAACTGTACAAAACTTGGCGCTTTCAAAATTCTTGAAAAGCCCTGTGACTTTAACAAACTTGTTGAGGCCATAAAAGAAGCTTATGAAATACGACTGAAAAAAAAATTTGAACATGATCAATTAAGGATCAAGGAGATTGAGGCATTAGCAATGGGCCAATCTCCTTTAGGAATACTGAAGGCACTGGCCAAAATGGATAAATAGGGAAATAAATCCCTTGCCTGGATTGACTGTTACTAATCTTCATGCCCTGTTGACATTTTTTAAATAATGCATGGTCGAAACCTATAGGTTTTTTCCTGAGAATCCGTTAAAGCGACCATTGAAATCATTGATGTGGAAATGGGCAAATAGCCTGAGTGTTTGACGGTAGGCAAAACACCCCTTGAAGGGTGCATAAATTGCTGTCAAAGATAGATTCCATAAGGGTTAGCAAGATAGAGGGTCCATGGTTTCCAAGGAAGTAAATGACCTGTTCCATAAATTTATGGAACAGGCAGAGTCAATTTTCAAAAACCTGCCTAAGCCCATGAAATAGCAGTCTTTTTTGATGAATGACCTGATTTTATTAACCGACATTCCCTCAAAGGTTACAAAGCATCTATAAAACACGGCCTGAACAAGGAACAGACACGAACCTGGCCCGGAAGAATCCCGGCCCCAATATTTAAAATTTTTTAAAGATCTTTTTTATCTCATGAGAGAACATTCAAAACCCTCCACTTTGATTTTAATCTTATTTGTTTGCAGAAACACTGATTTTATTAGTCTTCACTTTTAATTTCAGAAGAGAGGGAGTGGGCTTATAGACATAGTCCGCAGCTTAATAATGTTAATATCCCAATAAAAATCAAAACAAATTTCCATCAAAAGTTGAGGCCATGATCATGCAAGTAAACTTGAGTGTATATTTATTAAAGTTCTCTTTTTTTAAAACTGGACTGTTTTCAATAAAATTCAATTCACCTGTTATTAACTCATAGGTGATTATAAAATCATTTTTTGAAATAAACTTGAAATTGAGTGATCCTCCGATTTACAGTCTCATGCATTAGTGCTATTGATTGTACCTGAAACAGAAATTGCTAAATAATTGAATTGATTTCAGATGACTATTGAAAATATACCGATTATTGATATCTTTGCCGGGCCCGGTGGTCTTGGAGAGGGGTTTTCCGCGCTCCAAAAGCAGAAAATTTTCCCATTCAAAATAAAGTTATCTATTGAGAAAGACAAAGATGCACATCAGACTTTGACTTTGAGGAGTTTCTATAGAAAGTTTCACAAAGAGAAAGTGCCGGACCGGTATTATAAATTCATAAAGCAGAATGAAGGAAGAAATATTGATGATCTACTTGATCAATATCCTGATATTACTTCCGAAATTCGTAATGAAGTGAAAAGAGCTGAGCTCGGTGGTAAAGAATTTTCAGAAGAAACTATTGATTCCTGGATCAGACAGGGTCTGAAAGGCCATGACAGATGGGTTCTTATAGGAGGGCCTCCCTGCCAGGCATATTCAATGGCAGGCCGATCAAAGAACAGGTCTCTGGAAGGGTACAAAGCAGAAAAAGACAATAGAAATTTTCTGTACCTTGAATACCTGAGAATTATTGCAAATCACTGGCCAGCAGTTTTTGTAATGGAAAATGTCAGAGGAATACTTTCTTCAAAGGTAAAAGAGAAATCCATTTTCCCAAAAATCTTGGAAGATCTTACATCCCCGGCCAATGTATTTAACGGAAATGCACCTGACCGGAAACATACTTACAGAATTTTTTCCTTGGTAATGCCATGCTCAAACAAAGATCTGTTCAACAAACCCGAATTCAGGCCGAGTGAGTTCATAATAAAAAGTGAGGATTATGGTATCCCCCAAGCTCGCCACAGGGTGATTCTTCTGGGAATCAGAGATGATCTCGGAGATGTGGTTCCCAGAACTTTGAAGAGGAAAAAAAAAGTCAGTGCGGCAAAAGTTTTGGATGATCTTCCAGTTTTGAGAAGTGGTATTTCCAGAGGACAGGATTCATATATGGACTGGTTTAGCACTATTTCATCAATTAAAGATGAAAAATGGGTTAAGGAATTGGAGAATGAGCAGTTGCGGGATGAAATACTGAATTCGCTCAAAAGACTTGAAATCCCAAAATATCAGCGGGGAAAAGAATTTATTCCTGTCGCTTCAGGCTGTGGATATCAAAAAAAATGGTTTCATGACAGAAAACTGAAAGGTGTCTGCAACTCAATAACTAAAGAGCATATGAGGGAAGACTTGAAACGTTATTTTTTCGCAAGCACCTTTGCCTCTGTTACCGGTAAGTCCCCTTTGATAAGCGATTTCCCTCAAGAGCTTGTTCCAAAGCATAAAAATATAATGAATTCAAAAGGGCCGGTTGTTTTTGAGGACCGGTTCAGGGTGCAGGTCCGAAACAGACCTTCGACAACTGTAATGAGCCATCTTTCAAAGGATGGACATTATTATATCCATTATGATCCTATGCAGTGCAGAAGTCTAACTGTTCGAGAGGCTGCAAGGCTTCAGACCTTTCCAGATAACTACTGTTTCATGGGGAGCAGAACTCAGCAATACATCCAGGTCGGGAACGCTGTACCTCCCTTACTGGCTGTTCAAATTGCCGATATTGTTTATAATCTATTGAAAAGGGCGGACTGATATTGTGGACACGTTGACCAGAGAAAAAAGAAGCTGGAACATGTCTCATATTAAAGGAAAGAATACAAAACCTGAGCTGGCGGTAAGATCAATACTTCACAGGCATGGTTATCGGTTCAGGCTTCACCGAAAGGATCTTCCTGGAAACCCGGATATTGTGCTTCCTAAGCATAAGACTGTAATTTTTGTCCATGGTTGTTACTGGCACAGGCATGGAGGATGTAGGTTCGCATATACTCCCAAAAGTCGGGTAGAGTTCTGGACAAAAAAGTTTAAAGAAAATGTAAAAAGAGATCGAAAAAATTTGGCAGCTCTTGAAGGGCTGGGATGGAAAATTTCGGTAATTTGGGAGTGCGAGTTGAGAAATATCTATTTTCTAAAAGAAAAAATAATTAATCTTTTTTCAGAAAAATGATTTGGGTACAGTCATCCAGATTCCATACTGCAGTCATAGGTTTTGAGAAAATGGTAACCAGATAAAGATGAGAACCCCTCTCCGATTACTCTTGGGCCAGTAAACAAATCAACTACAGGTATTTTGCATAATATCAAAATTGTTCAGTAAACATGTTAAAGAAACCCATATCACGGTTTTCCACTGTTCCCGTCACAACCCCTCTATCAAGAAAACGATTAAATTCCTCACATGCAGTTTCTGGAACAAGTGCACAATTGTGACAGGCAGCAAGATTACAGGAATTCGGTCCTTGTCCTCCCTGTTTTCCCAATTCCATACAAACAGGATCAGCAGAGCACCACTGAGCCTTTTGAATTGTCTGTTCCAACAAAGGTTCAAATAATTCTGATTGCCCCATCCGTACTAGACCTCCCATGGTTCCTTCAGAATCACCTGCTGCTGTGTAGATAAGGAGACCAGCCATTGGGTTCTGCTCATCACTTGAAAAATAAACCCGTTCACGTAGAGATGCTGAACTGTAACCGCACTCATAGGTTAGCTGGTTCATCAGCAGGTGTGCAAAGGTATGGATCATGATAAATGACGGATGCATTTCGTTTACAATCTCAAATCCTAGTCTGTCAGCAATAGCCTTTAAAAAATTTTTTTTCAAGCCGTCAATTCTTTTACTGATGTTTTCCCCTTCATCTCCCGTCAACCAATCACGAAGAGTGATACAGTTAAATTCAAAGAATAAACCTTCACCATGCACAATAGCCGCCGGAAGCCATGAGTTCCTTTCATTAAGAGGTTCAAGCCATAAATTATTTTTCAAATCAGAAGAACTTTGGTCTGAAACAGGAGATAATCTGGTAAATCCTGTAAAAACCCGTGTTTCTCTCAGTTTATGAATCAGCATAATTTTTAAAAAACAACTCCGAACATTTTTTGAATAAAGAGACATTTCAGCTGTCCGGGACATCAAATAAGGCTCATCCCATTCTTGTATCAGTATTTTATACTCCTCAAGACGAAAGGACTCCCTGTCAAAAGGTTCATGTTTCTGAGTAGTTTCATTCTGTTGACCTTCTTTTTTATCAGCATTAGTATATTGCCATAGAGCGGTGGTAATTTCTTCATCAGAATATTCCTCAAAGTCCAAGGGATATTTTTCTTTGAGTGTTTTGAGTATTTTCCCATGGTCAACATCCAGTTCAAGCAGAGTATCAAGCCTCGCACTAACATCAGGTCTTTCCATTATTATAACTATTTCTGCTATAGTGGGGTCGGGTTTATCTGCAGGGGCTGAATGTCTTGGCAGAAAAATAGAACTGAAAACTCTTGCAAAATAGATATTAGATGCATTTCTCAAAGAACCACGAATTGGTTTTCCACAACCGCTGCCCTTTTCATCATGGAGCCATAGGCGCTGGCCGGTGCAGGAAAAATCTTCTCCATCAACGTTGAGGTTTGAGGATGTTATACCGCTCAACTGTCTTTTTTTGCCGCATTCCGTGCATAAAACATTAATGCTACTCAGGGTTCCACCTCCATATTCGACAAGTCGCAAAGAGTCATCACTACATACAGGAGAATGGGATTGATGAGCCCATTCTTTCCATGGGAACTCCATAATATGCCCATTTTCACACACCGCAATAAAACGTACCTGAACCAAAGGATTTTTAATTGATTTTTGCTGGAAACAAACTGGACATATTTTCTGCCTGCTTGTACCCTGATATGTCAGTGCCGTTTTTTCCATCTTTCCGCACGCACTGCAGTAGTGCCAGGTTGGAAACCGAAGAAAAGGTATAGTCATTCCTATATTAGGCACTTCTGCTCCAATCTGGCTTCGACGATAGTCGGGTGGCAACCGTAATTGTTGAACTCTTAGATCCCGCCGTATTCGCCACTCATCATCAATTATAAACTCCTGAATATCTTTCTGTCCAGAATCACCAAACCAATGATCCAGACCGCAGCAGATCAAAGAAATCCCGAAACGATCCGTGTGCATAGAACCAGGGCCGAATGGAGCAATAATTTGTGATTGTCTCAGAGGACCTCGCATTGACATTATTCTTCCTCCTCATCCAGGTTATATCTGGTTGTAATATCCATCTGGCATTCTGCATCTACATTCCGCATTGATGTCGGTGTGGCCCATGAAGTTCTTTCCATTTCATCTGTAACCCATGCTTCATACTTCCTGAGCATGCTGTCTGCCGGTTCTTTCTGGTTGGCCCACCATGTACGTTGCCATCGGGTAAATTGACGCAGACGCTTTTCAAATTTTCTTAATACATACTCAGTTTCTGAGCTGTCAACGATCTGCACTCTGGTCATAACAATCTGTTTTAACTGTTCAAGCAGGACAGGGTCAACTTTATCAGGGCTTTCTGCGGCACTTCTGTCTCCTAAAAGGCGCAAGTAGATAGCAAATAAAGCATGCAGAGCACGATCTATTACAGGTGGAGAAAATGGGGTTACACTGGATGGTTCAACTTGAGCATATAACTGACTGTGTGAACTCTGAAATTTTTCAAAGTGCGACCGATCTCTTGGCTTTGTGCTACTGTACAAAGTAGCGACAAGCCCTGGACGTTCCCACCATTTACGACCGACACGACCAGACACCTGAATATATTGGGCAATAGTTTTGGGCTGCCCCACAATAGACATTAAAGACAGCCTTTCAACATCAATCCCCACTTCAATAATGCTTGAAGCAAGGCAGACATCAACAGCCCGGGATCCTTTACCTGTATATTTATTCCCCAATTCCTCCAGTGCCAGAGGAACTTCTTCATTTGTCATACGGCTGGTCAATTCAAGCACGTTATTCAGGAAACGTCTGTCTTTTATTCCATACCGTAAGGCTATGCCTTTCAATGCACCAGGAATATCTGTCTGGAATAGTGACAACGCATCGCCAAGCTCTCTAATGCTGTTGAAAAACACAAGAAGCGTCCACCATGGGTCTCGCTCTTCTACTTTTTCAAAAAGCATATTCCCTATAAGAATTGATGAAAACAGACGAACCTGGAGAGTTTGCATTGAAGGTAATCCAGGAGCATAAAGCCCAAGATAACACCGTCCGGGTAAAAAATTACCATCATGATCTACTGCGTATCTGGAAAAAAAAGAATCACCTGCATCCAGCCCGGGTGGGGGGAACAGTACCGCATTCTCGCGGGCAAATAGACAACGAATCTGATCCTGATATCTGCGGATTGTAGCTGTTGAACAAACTATTTTGGGTTTTATCCCATTAGTTTTATCTGTACACAGATCTTCTATTACTGTCTCATACAAGCCGACCATTGTCCCGAGTGGACCGGAAATGAGATGCAATTCGTCCTGTATGATCAAACCGGGTGGGGGTTTTTCTCTTTCACCCTCAAGATTTAAACCGAAAAGGGATCCGGCATCAGGCATCCAAGCAAGCATGGCAAATTTATCAACAGTACCGATAATCAGTGAAGGTCTGCTTTCATAAATATCTTCATCAATGACATGAACCGGGAGAGAATCACTGAAAGGGCATTTTTTATCAGGACATCTGAAGACTATCGTTTTTCCTTTTTTTGAATACCCCAAGATCTGGTTCGTGCTGCTGATTTTATACTGTTTGCCCATTTCAGCACCACACCAGGGACATTGCCGAAGGATAAAAGGGTTTTCAGCTCTCCCATAAGTTCTCATTCGGTTATAGGCTGTAACAGCAGTGGCTCTTTTATTGGGGGTATTTGCACTGCCGACCCAGATTCCTATGGAAAACGGTTTTGTTCCCAGATCATCACGCTGCTGCCGAATCCTTTCCATGGCACAGATTAAACGGCTACCACGTTGAAACTGCTGGGTTGTCAACAAACGGAGGGTATAACGCATGATAACATGAACGCCATCGTCATCCTGACCCTTAAGTCTTCTGTAAAACATGACAAAAGATGCTAGTCCGAGATATGCTTCTGTTTTTCCGCCACCAGTGGGAAACCAGATAAGCTCAACATAATCTCGTTCTTTACATTTTCCGGAGTTGAGTATGGATGATTTAAGTGATGACAGAATGAATCCAATCTGAAAAGCGCGCCAGAAACCTGTATTCTCTGAAGGATTTTTAAAATCAATCTCCTGATAGCCAGGATTGAATCTGTTCCTTTTTTCCTTCGTATCAAAATCATGTAGCCTTTTCTCACCCCCTGTGAGTTGCTGCATAAGAACAGCCTTGTTTGCAAGTTTAAAAGCTTTTGCAGCCAGAGGATCTTCATATAGATATTCAAAACCTTCCTTCATGCGGGCAGCGCAAATTTCTGCATTACCAATATGTCGAACGGCCGGTTCCTGAAGATCAGGGGGCAGTTGTTTTATCTCTTCTTTTTTGTTCTCAATCCATAGACGGTATTCAGCAAGAAAATTCTGCAATAATTCATCGGCATTTTTTTCAATGCCTGCCAGTCTATGCATGGAGATTTTTAAATTGCTGCCATCATCCTTCTTTGCATCAGGAGTGACACTTGGCAGCTCATATTCCGGCAGTACGTCTGCCTTGACAACTTCAGGAGGATTTGCGGTTTTATCATTCCAGCTGGCTGCACATCCATGGCCGATGGCAAAGGTTTTTTTATTATTATAGAGCAGGCGAAAAGAAGCCTGTTCTTTTTCCTCATCGGTCAAATTGATCTTATTTGCACGGGAGGCTATGCCCACGTCCGGATATGGTAGAATTTGACCCTCCCCTGTAATCTGTACAGAGAAACTTGCCTGAAACAGTGATAATTCACTCTGTTCACTTGCAGAGGTTGCCTGTTTTCGAGTTCTGTTAACAAGACAAACTGTTATAAGTCTTCTGTCAGTTCTATCCTGTTCAGCAGAATAGATATCTGGACGAGAGTAACACTCAACAGAAAGAGTCAAACCATTTTCAAACTTTTTTTCAAATG
>Ga0180009_10007951_pt1 | contig 10669 bp, 11 predicted proteins | sample OS_PC_MetaG_FD_123537 | JGI IMG/M metagenome (GOLD analysis project Ga0180009, IMG submission 123537) | Groundwater microbial communities from the Aspo Hard Rock Laboratory (HRL) deep subsurface site, Sweden - OS_PC_MetaG | ecosystem: Environmental > Aquatic > Deep subsurface > Groundwater... | reverse complement strand
TGCCTCTATTTTGTTTGTTAATTTTAATTCTGCGAACAATTGCATCTGATTCGGGCTTTTATATGGGACCAGAATTTTCCCGGGGACCGGCTTTGAACTTTTTCTTGTCTTCATCTGTTTTTTCAGCAGAGTTGTAAAATATTTAGCCGGGTTTTTGACCTCGCCTGTTTGAATCTGGTACTTTAATTCTCCGAGCTCCTGTCCTACAATGCCCTCTCCAAGCAAAGAAATAGCCCGTTTATAGAAATTAACGCTATGATTAGAGTGTGTATACCGAATTATCTCATCTATCAGCCAGTCGCTCATTTTGACCCCTTATAAACGGTTTTGAAGTGTCTTTGTCTTGTCCTTTGTTTTTGTTTTTTTGCGTAGCAATCATTGAAACTTGAAATTTTGCTCCTTAATGACTTTAATAACTTAAACCATTAATGACTGGAAAAGGCATTTACCGTCGAACTGCCGTCACCCAAAACCCGAATTAAAACCCCAAAACGTCACCCAAAACCCGAATTAAAACCCCAAAACGTCACCCAAAACCCGAATTATTCAATGGTGATTCTTAAAATTGCAATAAAGTCCCAAGCTTTTTAAGAACTTCTATAATTACTATTTCTGGTAATATACAAATTAACTCAGCATTTCGTGTGTGCCAATCAAGACATTTAACTTGATCAGCCAATATAACACCGGATACGAGTTTTCCCGGCGGAATAATTACTTCAAACGGATATCCTTTAACCTGAGTTGTAATGGGGCATAAAATGGCAAGACCAGTCTTATTATTGTAGAGCGATGGGGATAGAACTACTGCCGGTCGGCGTCCAGCCTGTTCATGGCCCGCCTGCGGATTCAAATTAATCCATATAATATGCCCACGGTCAGGAATATAATTCATAGCATTTACCAAGTCTCATTTCCAACTGGTTGTCCTGTATCGATTTCATGATGACGATTTTTTTCAGTAATTTTTGATACAAGACAACGAAGTGAACTCCTGGTTCCGCCGATAGGGGATACTACTAGTTTTTTCCCGGCCAACAATAGTTTAACTTCTGCGCCTATGCTCAATTTTATTTCATTGGCAATTGCTTTAGGAATTCGCAGAGCAAGACTATTGCCCCATTTTTGAATATAAGTTTTCATCGTCCCCCCCCTTTTTTTTTAATGTGTCTACAAAGAGTATACAGAATTTAATTGTTTTTGTCAAGTACTTTTTTTATTTTGAGGTTTGCCTGTATTCATAAAACGACCCCTTTTCTTACACTAAAATTATCTTTGATTTTTCCAGTTAAGAGAAACAAAATATTGCTTTTTATTTTAGTTTCCGTTCTTCAAAATGATGTTTGATCGTCTTACCTTCAACAAGATATATAACGTCTTCGGCTATATTCGTCGCATGGTCGGCAATCCGTTCTATATTCCTTGCTACAAGTATTAGATCTATTGAGGCTTCAATGTTTTTCGGATCCTGCATCATATATGTCAAGAGTTCTCTGAATAGTTCTTCGTTAATATCATCCACTTTATTATCTTTTTTGCATACCTCTCTTGCTGTCCTGGAATCACGGTTAACCAAAGCATTCAGACTTTCTCTTACCATATCTTGAGCAAGAACCGCCATTTGAGGAATATTGTTTAACGGTTTTAGCTGCGGATACTGCAAAATAATCTTAGTCCGGTCTACTATATTTATCGCAAGATCTCCCATCCTCTCCAAATCATTGTTGATTTTCATTGCGGAAGTTATAAATCTGAGATCAATCGCCATCGGCTGTCTTAATGCAAGAAGTTTATGGCATTGTTCATCTATATCTATTTCCAGCATGTTGATCGCGTCTTCTTCGTCGTATACTTTTTTAGTAAGCTCTGGATTCCGTTCTTCAAGAGATTTAATAGATTTTGCTATTATTGCCTCCACTAGTGATGCCATCTTCAAAAGTTTTGACTTCAATTGTTCTAATTCTTCATCAAAATGCCGTTCCATAATTTATCTCCTTTTTAACCGAACCTACCGGTTAAATAATCTTCTGTCTGTTTTTTTTCTGGTACTGTAAAAATTTTATTGGTATTGCCATATTCAATCAGTTCGCCGAGATACATGAACGCGGTATAATCTGACACTCGTGCCGCTTGCTGCATATTGTGAGTGACAATCACAATTGAATAGTTTTTCTTAAGTTCAATCATCAACTCTTCAATCCTGGCCGTGGAAACGGGATCCAAAGCCGAACACGGCTCATCCATCAGTAATATCTCCGGTTTTACTGCAACGAGTCTTGCTATACATAAACGTTGCTGTTGTTCCAGACTGAGATCAAGAGCAAATTTTTTCAGTTTGTCTTTCAAGTCATCCCATAACAGAACCGATTTTAGACTGTTTTCAACTATATTTTCAAAAGAATCTTCACTGTTATTACCGTGAATTTCTAGGCCAAAAGTTATATTTTTATATACTGATAATGGAAACGGATTTGGCCGCTGGAATACCATACCCACTTTTCTTCTTAACGCGACGCAATCGGTTTCCGGACTAAGGATATTCTCATCATCGATTATTATCCTGCCTTCTATTCTTATTTTTTCAATTAGATCGTTCATTCGGTTAAATACTCTCAGCAATGTGGACTTGCCGCACCCCGATGGACCGATTATAGCAGTAATTTTTTTGTCATTAATTTCCATGCTTACGTTTTTCAAAGCATGAAACTTATCATACCACAAGTTAAGATTCTCTACTATTATATCATTCATTTTTTATCCAAACCTTCCGGAAACGTAATTTTCGGTTCTTTTATCTGACGGAGCAGTAAATATTTTTTCAGTAGCATCTATTTCCACAAGTTCACCCATAAGAAAAAACGCTGTTCTGTCGCTTACTCTCGCCGCCTGTTTTACATTATTGGTTACCAATATAATAGTATATTTTTCTTTAAGCTTTCCCATCGCATCTTCCACTTTTGCCGTTGAAATAGGGTCCAGGCCTGAACATGGTTCATCGAATAAAATAACCTCCGGTTCTACCGCCAGTGTGCGCGCAATGCAGAGTCGCTGCTGCTGCCCGCCGGACAGATTCAAAGCAGATTCACCGAGTCGATCCTTTACCTCATCCCAGAGATATGCGGACTTCAAACTATTTTCCACTATTTCATCCAGCCCTTTCTTAATTCCATGCCTTCTCGGGCCGTAAGAAACATTATTATAAATGGACATCGGCAGCGAAATTGGCAGTGCAAAAATTATACCGACTCTTTTTCTCAGCAGATCAACATCTATATCTTTGTAAACATTCTGATTGTCCAGCAAAATCTCGCCGTCCATTCTGAATTTATCTTCTATATCGTTTAACCTATTGAGCGTTCTCAGAAAAGTCGTCTTTCCGCTGTTTGCCGGACCTATTATACCGAGTATCTCGTTAGAAAACACTTCCATATTTAACGATTTTATCACATGGTTTCCGCCGAACCACACATTGAAATTTTTAACAGCAATTTTGATATTGTTCACCATTTTTTTTGACGCCTTAAACGAGTTCTTACTATTATGCCGACCAGATTTAACGACAAAGTAAAAATTATCAGCACGAGCGCCGTCCCATAAGTAATATTTTTCTCTATCCCGGGAATCTGGGTAGAAATCACATAAAGGTGGTACGGCAACGTCATCGTTTGATCGAACATCGAAGAGGGCAGCCGCGGAAGATAGAATGCGGCTACAGTAAAAAGAATCGGCGCCGTCTCGCCGGTTGTTCTCGCATTACTTAAAACAGTGCCGGTGATTATTCCCGGTAATGCGTACGGCAGAACGGCGTATCTTATGGTTTGCCATTTTGTAGCGCCCAAAGACAAACTTACTTCCCTGAACTGTTTTGGAACACTGTTCAGTGCGGCCCGCGTAGCTATTATCATTGAAGGAAGCTCCATAATTGCAAGAGTAAGACATCCGGAAAGTATCGAAACTCCAAATTTCATATATATAACAAACAATGAAAGACCGAAAAGTCCGTAGACTATCGACGGCACACCGGCAAGATTGACAATGCCGAGATTAAGTATCCGCGTAAACCTATTCTCTTTCGCGTATTCCGAAAGATATATCGCGGCAAGAATACCGAGCGGAAGAGAGACAATAGTCGAACCGACAGCTAAATAAAATGTGCCTACTATCGCGGGAAAAATTCCGCCCGAACGCATCCCGTTTTTCGGCATAGATGTCAAAAATTCCCAGCTTATTGCGCTGATCCCGTTTTTTATTACAACAATAATAATAATCACAACCGGAACAATAGTTACAAGCGCCGAAAACAACAATATTGTAAAAGCAATTTTTTGGCTTATTTTCGGATCGAATCTTTTTTTCATTTTCTTATCCTGTGCAAAAAGATATCAGCGATAGAGTTTATGACAAATGTAATTATGAACAAAATTATTCCGACGGCATACAAAGCATATTGATGATTGCTTCCTCTTATGGCTTCGCCCATTTCTGCTGCGATGGTTGCCGTTAGTGTCCTTACCGGTTCCAGTAAGGTGTGAGGTATTACAGCGGCATTGCCTGTAATCATCATAACCGCCATCGTTTCCCCTATAACTCTGCCTATGCCGAGCATAATTGCGGCAAATATTCCCGGCGCCGCGGCAATCAAAATAACTTTGTATATCGCCTGCCAATGAGTAGCACCTAGTGCAAGTGCGGCTTCTTTGTACCGCTTCGGAACCGCTGTAATAGCGTCTTCGGCAATCGATACGATCGTCGGCATAGCCATAAATGCAAGCATTATGGAACCCGAAAGCGCCGTCAGACCCGTAGGTAAATGAAAAAGATTCTTCACTAGAGGCACCAATGTTACCATACCGACAAAACCTATAACAACACTTGGTATCGCCGCCAAAAGCTCTATACCGGTTTTTAAAATATCTTTCATTTTAGGATTGACTATTTCCGCGATATAAACCGCGCAGGCAACGCCAAGAGGAATAGAAATCGCCATCGCACCAAGAGTAACCATCACGGAACCTAATATTAGAGGAAGCGCTCCGTATTTGGCCGGACTCGAGAGCGGATACCAGTGCTTGCCGAAGATGAAATCCGTTATGCTTTCATCTCTGAAAAAAGACAGTCCTTCCCTTGCAAGAAAAATAAAAATTAAAACCACAAATACTATAGAAAGACTCCCGCATATAACGATGAGCTTTTCGATAAAAAATTCTTTTACTTTCCCGACCTTATTCATTTTTTCACCGTCTCTATCGTTACTATAGGGACAAAATCTGTTTTCTTTACTATTTCCTGACCCATTTTTGAAAATGCAAAATCTATAAATTTCTTAATAGATTCCTTCGCATCAATCTTCGTGTAAAGAAATAACGGCCTTGAAATCGGATATATATTTTTCCGAACAGTTTCTATTGAAGGCTCAATATATGCAGACCCTTTGTTTTTAGCGACAGCTATAATCTTCTGATTTTTTGAAATATACCCCATGCCGTAATATCCTATAGCATCGGGATTTTGTGAAACTTCGTCGGCAATGGCCTGCGAAGACGGCAAAAGCAGGCAGCTGCTTGTGAATTCTTCCGGTCCTGTAGGATTGCCTTTTCTGATAACATGTTCCTTAAAAAAAACGTGTGTACCTGAATTTATCTCTCTAGACAGAAGAACTATATTTTTATTCTTACCGCCAACCTCTTCCCAATTTTTAATTTTACCGATAAAAATATCTCTGAGCTGATCCATTGTAAGCTTACCAATAGAATTCTTTGGATTCACAACAACTACTATGCCGTCGAGTGCCACCACATATTCTTTGGGAGTTATACCGTTCTTTACAGCAAGAGATACTTCTTCCGGAGTCATTTTTCTCGAAGCGGAAATTATATCACAGCTGTGACTTATAAAAGCAGAAATTCCGGTGCCGGAACCGCCGCCGGTAACTGAAATGTTTTCGCCGGGATTTTCCTTATCGAACTCTTCCGCCCATGCCTGTACCAGATTGACCATAGTATCCGATCCCTTTACTTGAATGCCATTTCCGGAATTTCTTGAACATCCTGCTATAGTAACAAACAAAAACATTACAACTAAACACAATATTTTTTTCATACCGCCTCCTATATATATTTAACTAAAACTTATACACCAAATCTGCCTGCCACAAACTTTTCGGAGTAGTGCTGCTTGCATCGTTAATTTTATCCATATTGTAGTAATCAAAACCTAAGTTCAACACACTGCTCAACCCGAAAGTTGCGGCAACTTCATAACCCTTGGCGTTTGTCGCTCCGCCGTAGGAATCGGAATCAGGCAGAGTGTCTATCCATGCATCGGCTTTAAGCTTCCTCTGCATATAGGTAAGCTGCCATTGACCTAAAGCCGAAATCTTTCCGTCTCCGACGGTCAAACCACCGCAATATCCGGTATTATCGTCCGAGGGATCTGATGTATTTACGCTGTCGCCGAATAACTTGATGTTTTTTCCAGCAACAACGCTGTTAAAATTTAATTCTGCACTCAGGCTTATTGCGTCATATTCATAAGTCAACGCTGTACTTGCTCCCGAATTCGTTCCGGCCGATAAGTCAAGTTTATAATCCTTAACATTAGTCATATACATCGCCGCCGCTGCTTTTAAACTTGCGGTTCCGATTTTATATGAAACTCCGGGCTGCATGCAGTAAATCATAGGGTCGTCCGGCAATGCAGAACTTTCATCCATTATTATTGCCGCATTGTTTAAAAATACCGCCATATCGGAGTTTACATTAAAATTCAACGCTGTCGCAATGCCGTCCGTATTCAAATCCGAATCCCAAAGAATATCGGTAGTCTTGTAAATCGGATTCGCGAATTTCCCTCCGCTGATGTTTATCCAACCCGCGGGCGAATAATTCAGATATGCATAATCTATCATTAACGCCGCCTTGCTTAAACTATCGCCGAGCGTATGATTAGTTGAACGGGCCTCGCCGTCGGTAACCGAAACGCCGGAACCGAGGGCGGAAATAGTCGCCGATTTAATACCTGCACTCGCCAGTCCGAATCCGGCTTTGACTCCATCAATAACGCCCGACTCTGCACCCAGTCTGAACCTGATCCTCGTTCTGTACCGGTCAACGGCAGTTTCGGTCATATCGCATTGTTCTCTTAAACGGACATCGCCTTTAAGCGATAACTTCTGCGTCCATGAAGGAACCCCGGGGGATTCTCCTTTTGCCAGCAATTTTCTTGCTTCTTCTTTCGTTTCAAATTTTAACTGCGATCCTTCCCCCTCTGTTATGACTTCCTTCTCAACAAGCTTATCTATAAGCATGTCTAATTCTCCCGCACAAACCAATCCCGTAAACATCAAAAATATTGCAGTGACTAAAACTTTACTTAATCTCATATACCTCATTCTCCTTTTAAAAATTATCCATCAAAACACACTTCGTATAAAATTACCCTAACCAATAATTCACATCCTTTTTCAATAATTTTTGCAAAATAGTTTTACCTTCTGCGATAATTATAAAAAATGGATATTAAGCAATAATTAAGAAATTATTAAGATTTTGTTAAGAGATTTCCGGAAGGTTTTTTATAGAACTTACCATCTGAAAAAGCGAATTTGGAAAACAAAAAAACACGGCAGAACCGTGTTTTGTTTCAATTATGAGATATCGGATGTTTTTACATTTTAGTTTCTTTCGGCAGTTCAATGATAAATGTTGAACCTTTGTTCGGCTGGCTTTCTACCGACACGGTTCCGCCGTGCAGCTGTACGATATGTTTTACTATTGCAAGCCCGAGACCAGTACCGCCCATCTCCCGTGATCGGGCAGTGTCAACACGGTAAAATCTCTCGAATATCCGCGGGATGTGATCCTTGGATATTCCGATACCCGTATCTGAAATATTTAGTTTTATCGAATTCTCACTATATTCTCCCTTAATAACTATATTGCCGCTATCTCCGGTAAACTTTATAGCATTGTCGAGCAGATTTGAAAAGACCTGTTCAAGTTTTTCTTCATCAGCATTTATTTCCGGAAAATCCTGTTGGAAGTCAGTTTTTATGATTTGTTTCTTCTTTGAAACTTTTTCCCGATACATCGCAATAACATTTTCCACCACCATTTTTAGATTTAATCTTATTTTTTTAAGTTTCAATTCTTTTGATTCTGATTTCGAAATGGTCAGCATATCGCCGACAAGATTATCCAGCCGCTTTACATTCGACTCAATTATATCAAGAAATCTTTTCGCATCCTGTTTTTTTTCTATTGCACCTTCTTTCAAAGTTTCGACAAATCCGCTTATTGCCGTAATCGGGGTTTTCAGCTCATGCGATGCATTGGCTAAAAATTCGCTTTTTATTTTTTCAAGTCTTTTAATCTGTGTTATATCATGGAAAACACATACTATCCCAAAAAGTTCTTTACGGTCGTAAAATATAGGTGATGTTTGCATTTCGATGTAGTGTTCTTCCGGTAAGAGTATCACTATATCTTTTTTTAAAGATTGTTGCACATCTAAAGCAGATTCTATAAAACTGTTTATCTCTTCATTCCCTATTACTTCCCAATAATATTTTCCTGCAACATCTGCGGACCGGAAGTAGAGCATTTCTGACAACGCAGGATTTATAAGAGCTATTTTTTTGCTCTTTTCAATAACCAATACACCTTCGGACATGCCTGACAACACAGCTGAAAGCTCATTTTTCTCTTTAACAATCTCGCTGATTTTTTTCTGCAGTTCTTCAGACATCACATTAAGACTGTTGCCCAACTGAGCAAGTTCATCATCCGTTCTGAAATCAAGTTTCCGGCTAAAATCTCCTTTACTTATTTTTTCTGCGGCGGATTTCATTATTAATATAGGATTCACAAAAGATTTACCCACTACAATACTGAGCAAAAGCGCAGCAAGAATACCGACAAGAACTGCAACGATTATTATTCTATGTATTTTTTTTGTTTTCTTGTTAACATCATTTAAAAACATTGATAGACGCACCGCGCCGATAATCCTTCCGCGAGACTTCAATGGTATCGCCACATACATCATATCTACATTAAGGGTATCGCTATGCCGTACGCTTTTTCCCGTAACACCGGATAATGCCTTTTCTATTTCCAGCCTGTTTTTATGATTTTCCATCGTTTTCGGATCCGACTCGGAATCGGCAATCACAAAACCGTCCGAGCCGACCACAGTAATTCTGGTTTTTATTTTTTCTCCCAATCTTTTTACTAAATTTTGCAGTTCGGACGGATTTTTGGAAATAGCCGAATTCCCAAGCATATCATCAACTATCACAGCTGATATTTCAAGTTCATGCGCGATTTCATCTCTGTAATATTCCTTCAACACGTAATCTGTAAATACCGCAATTATAGCCGAAGAAACTACTATGATTAAAACATACGTTAGAAAAAGTCTTTTAAAAATCCCTCTCATATAAATATCAACCTCTGAATTTGTATCCTATTCCCCATATGGTCTCAATATTATTTCCGGACTTGCCAAGCTTTTGCCTTAACCACTTAATATGAACATCGACTGCCCTGTCAACTATTGCAAAATCCTCGCCCCAAACATTGTTTAAGAGCTGTTCTCTGGTGAATGGTTTACCGCTGTTTTCCATCAGAAAGACAAGTAATTTAAATTCTAAAGAGGTAAGTTTTATTGAAACATTTTTCACGGTGATTTCGTATGTAGAAAGATTTACTTTTATACCGCCTTTTTCTATAACATCGGCATGTCCGGCATCCGGTTTTGTTCTTCTCAAAATCGCCTTAACGCGTTCAACGAGAACTTTTACGCTGAACGGTTTCGTGATATAGTCATCGGCGCCTAATCTCAGCCCCGCTACAATATCCGATTCTTCGCCTTTTGCAGTAAGCATTATGACCGGTATACCTTGAATTCCCTTATCTTTTTTTATTCTTTTTAGAATTTCAAGACCATTCAATCCGGGCAGCATTATATCAAGTATAATAAGTTTCAATGACGGCTTTGTATCTATAATATCCAGCGCCTCGCCTCCTGATTTTGCTGACATAACGCTGAACCCCGATTTTTCAAGATTGTATTTTATAAGCTCAACGATATCTTTTTCATCATCAATAATCAATACCTTTTCTTTAGGCATACAATTCCTCTTTTAAAGAATAATATTTTTCTTTTTTTATATATTTAAAGTGTTGATTTTCCGTTGGAATATAGGGTAATCAGACGAAAATGTAAATGCAACAATGATTAATTAACAAGCATTATGATTTTACAGATTTCTAAAACTTTTTTTGTGTTCATAAAACGTCCGTTTTTCTTACACTTCTTCCGGCAACTGCTGTTCGTCGGGGCCGGGGTTGGTTATTTAGACACCCCTTTTTCTTACACCAATTCTTATAAGTTTTTTATTACTTTCTTTCACTCCTGTAAATAACCGGCGAAAGGTAGAGAAGTGATTTTACTATTATAATCCAATCTTACCAACAAATTTTGCTAGTTTAATTACAGTGTCACCTATTTCTGATAAGTTATCCTTTAAAATATTTATCTTCTCATTTTTTGACGTACTATCGTTTACTATTTGAATCAATTTCTTCAATTTCTTTTTATCAATCTCTTTGGGAAATAATTTCTTTAAATCAACTCTTACCAATTCATCTAATTCAGCCCCAAGCTC
>Ga0180009_10007950_pt1 | contig 10669 bp, 8 predicted proteins | sample OS_PC_MetaG_FD_123537 | JGI IMG/M metagenome (GOLD analysis project Ga0180009, IMG submission 123537) | Groundwater microbial communities from the Aspo Hard Rock Laboratory (HRL) deep subsurface site, Sweden - OS_PC_MetaG | ecosystem: Environmental > Aquatic > Deep subsurface > Groundwater... | reverse complement strand
TGCACGGCGTAAGTGGAGACAATGGTGCGGAAGCTGTTCTCAGGCACCGCATTTTCCATGATGCAACTCACGGTGCAGGCTTGGCAGCCGATGCACTTGCGCACGTCAACCAGCATCGCCCAATGGTGTTTTCCATCGGCAGCGTGAGCGGCGTTCATGGGCAGTGCCGCGCCGGCGGTGATCGCCGGTAATACCCGCAAAAAATCGCGGCGGGATTGGCAAAGTGTTTCGTCGGACATGTTCGGACTCCTCCTCGAAAGTGCACTTGCAGATTAGGCCTGTCCTAATCCAGCCGCCAGTGGCTTGATCGAGTACCTGACTAGGTGTTTTTCCTTAGTGAGAAATGCAAGCCAACCCCCTGGCTGGGCCAGGATTTGTCAGTAAATCCTCTGTAACTCAGTGAGGTAGCCTTGCTTCCTGGCGGCACTGTGGATTGGGGCCTTCGATCGTGAGGATCGATGGGAGATGAAACGGTGTGGGGGAAACGGTAGGCGGAGACGAACCGTTGGATGGATAAATTGGGTGCTCGCAAGAACCCGTAGATACCTTCAAGCGAAAACGCTGAAGGGAAGGGGCGGCGATAGTGGAAACCGGATTTAAATCCGGGCAGCGTCGCGGGGGACGCCAGAAAGGCGGAAACCTTCCGGGTTGAAGATAGGTTACGTGTGAACGACCGGCAGCTTTCGGTTCTGTTGAGGCCAATACCCCGGGCAAACATGGTTGCGATAACAATGCTTGCAGTGTAAAAAATCATTACGGGCCTGCATAAGCCGGCCAAAACGGGCAAAATCATGAAAAATGCGCGATTGGCTTGCGGATTCAGAAATCTGCGATATTGCCGATTACCTTAGGATGGATCGAGCCCTATAACCTGCATGACCTCCATCATTTCCAACGCCCTGACTGAACTGCGCAACTCAAACCGGACAAGTTCGAGCCGCATGAATGGGAGACCATGAAGACCCATGCCACCATCGGCGGGAAACTGCTCGATGGCGACGATTCCGCCCTGATGCGCATGGCGCGCGAAATCGCGCTCGCCCACCATGAAAAATGGGACGGCAGCGGCTATCCGGGCGGGCTGGCGGGCGTAGCGATTCCGCAATCCGGGCGCATCGCGGCGCTGGCTGATGTGTTCGACGCACTGACCTCCGTCCGCCCCTATAAACAGGCCTGGACGGTCGAGGCAGCGGTGGACCTGATCAAGGACACCCGCGGCAAGCACTTCGACCCGGACCTGGTCGAGGCGTTTCTGGGAGAGTTGCCGGCCATTGTGACCATCTGTGAGCGCTTTTCCGAGCCAACAATCTAATCATGCAAACCCCGGCCTTTCCCGAGAATGAGTTGCAACGTCTGGGAGCGTTGCGCGAGCGAGCAATTCTGGATACCCCGGCCGAGGAACGCTTCGACCGCCTGACTCGGCTGGCCCGGCAGATGTTCGGCACGCAAATCGCGCTGGTCTCGCTGGTGGATGCAGAGCGCCAATGGTTCAAGTCCCGCCAGGGACTGGATGCCCGTGAAACCGGGCGGGACATTTCCTTTTGCGGCCACGCCATTCTTGGTCTGGATATTTTCCATGTCGCCGATGCCCGCCTTGACCCGCGCTTCGCCGACAACCCGCTGGTCACCGGGCCGCCGCATATCCGTTTCTACGCCGGTGCGCCACTTCGCACGGATGACGGCTACCCCGTCGGCACCCTGTGCGTCATCGACGACAAGCCGCGTCAGTTGACAGCGCCGGAGTTGCAGGCGTTGCGCGATCTTGCAGATTGTGTGGAAAACGAAATCAACCAGATCGGCCTGCAGCAACAGAAGCAGGCGTTAAACCAGTTCAAGAGCACACTCGACCGCACGCTCGACTGCGTGTTCATGTTCGACGCCGGGACCTTGCACTTTTCCTATGCCAACCAGGGCGCATTGCTGCAGGTCGGCTACGATTTGGATGAACTGCGGGACATGCACCCCTATGACATCAAGCCGGAGGTTACCGAGGCACAATTCCATGAATTGGTCGCTCCATTGCTCGCCGGGGAGCAGGTGTCGCTCACTTTCGAGACGGTGCATCAGCACAAGAACGGCCAGCGCCTGCCGGTGGAGATCTTTCTGCAATACATCGCCCCAGCGAATGAACCGGCGCGCTTCGTCGCCATCGTGCGCGACATTACCGAGCGCAAGCGCGTGGAAGCCGTGCTTGCGGAGCAGGCGCAGCGTACCCAGGCCATCCTCGACAACGCCATCGACGGCATCATCACCATCGATGAACACGGCATCGTCGCCTCTTTCAACAAGGCAGCGGAACGCATCTTCGGCTATCTGCCCGACGAGGTGATCGGCCAGAACATCAAGATGCTGATGCCCGAGCCGTACCACAGCGCGCACGATGGCTATCTGCACCACTACTGCACGACCGGGGAGGCGCGCGTCATCGGCATCGGCCGCGAGGTGACAGGACGGCGCAAGGACGGCGGCACTTTCCCCATGAACCTGGCGGTCTCCGAGATCAATCAAGAAGGCCAGCGCATGTTCGTCGGCCTGGTCAGCGACATCACCGAGCGCAAGCAGGCCGAAACTGCATTGCGTGACCAGGCCCAACACACACAGGCCATCCTCGACAACATGGTGGATGGCATCATCACCATTGATCAGGTCGGCATCATCCACTCGTACACCCCGGCGGCGGAGCGCATTTTTGGTTACACGCCGGACGAGGTGCTGGGCCAGAACATCAAGATGCTGATGCCCAACCCGCACCGGGATGCGCACGACGGTTATCTGCACAATTACCATGCCAGCGGCGTGGCGCGCATCATCGGCATCGGCCGTGAGGTGGAAGGGCAACGCCGCGATGGCAGCCTGTTCCCGATGGATCTGGCGATTTCTGAAATCACGCGCCAGGGCAAACCCTTGTATGTCGGCATGGTGCGCGACATCACCGAGCGCAAGCGGGCTGACCGCATGAAGAGCGAATTCGTCTCCACGGTCAGTCACGAACTGCGCACGCCGCTGACCGCCATCTCCGGTGCCCTCGGCCTGGTTGCAGGCGGCGCGATGGGCGAGATGCCTGCGCAGGCAAAGCAGATGATCGCCATTGCTCACAGGAACAGCCAGCGGCTGACTCATCTCATCAACGATCTGCTGGACATGGAGAAGATCGCTGCCGGAAAACTTCATTTCGATATGCAGTCGCATGCGCTGATGCCGCTGATTGAGCAGGCGCTGGAAGCGAATCGGGCCTATGGCACCGAGCGCCGGGTGGCGCTGACGCTGACGGGCGAGGCGCCCGATGCCGAAGTGCGGGTGGACAGCCAGCGCCTGATGCAGGTGCTGTCCAACCTGCTGTCCAACGCCGTCAAATACTCTCCGGAGGATGGCACGGTGGAGATCGCGGTGGCGCTGCGAAACCAATTGGTGCGGGTGACGGTGACCGACCAGGGTCCGGGCATCCCGGCCGAATTCCGTTCCCGTATCTTCCAGAAGTTCGCCCAGGCCGACTCTTCCGACACGCGCCAGAAAGGCGGCACGGGTCTGGGATTGGCAATCACCCGGGAACTGGTGGAGCGCATGGGGGGGAGGATCGGTTTCGAGTCGGTGGAGGGCGAAGGAAGCCATTTCTATTTCGACCTGCCGCTGTCGAGCGGGCAGGAATCCGCTTCAGCCACGGCCCCCCTTGCGGCCATGGCGGCCGATGCGCCGCACATCCTGGTGGTGGAAGACGAGCCGGATATCGCACACCTGCTGAGCCTGATGCTCACCCGTGCCGGTTATCAGGTCGATATCGCCCGCACCGGTGCCGAGGCGCTGGAAGCGCTGCAACAGTCGAGCTATGCTGCAATGACCCTGGACCTGATGCTGCCTGACATCAGCGGCCTCGAGATCATTTCCCACGTGCGCCAGCAGCCGGAAACGGCGAACCTGCCCATTGTGGTGGTGTCGGCCAAAATCGAGGAAGGACGGCTGGCCATCAGCGGCAATTTTTCCGACATCGACTGGCTGGTCAAACCCATCGACGAGGCCCGCATGCTGGACCTGGTGGAAGGCCAGCTATCCAGGATCAGTTCACACCGCCCGCGGGTACTGCATGTGGAAGACGATGCCGATCTGCATCAGGTGGTGCGCACCATGGTCGGCGATCGCTTCGATTTCGAACTGGCAACCACGCTGCGTGAGGCCCGCGCCCGTGTGTCGCTGGAACGCTTCGATGTGGTGATCCTGGACCTGAGTCTGCCTGATGGCTCGGGCTGGGATCTGCTGCCGGAAATACGCGCCCGACAACCGAACGCGCGGGTTGTCATCCTGTCCGGAACCGACATGACGCCGGATGAGGCGCGCAAGGTGGAAGCCGTGCTGCTCAAGTCGCAGGTTTCGCCGCGAGAACTGCTTGATGCGCTCAATACCCGAATTCAATCATTCAAGCTTAAAAAGGAACGTCCATGAGCACATTGCAACGCATTATGTATGTGGAGGACGAACCCGACATCCAGGCAGTGGCCAAGCTGGCGCTGGAAATGGTGGGCGGCTTCACGGTAAAAATCTGTTCGTCTGGCGAGGAGGCCTTGCGTGAGGCAGGGGCCTTCGCGCCTGACATGATTTTGCTGGACGTGATGATGCCGGGCATGGATGGGCCGAGCACGCTCATGGCGCTGCGTGAGCTGCCGGCTCTGGCCGAACTGCCGGTGGCCTTCATGACCGCCAAGGTGCAGCCGGCAGAAGTGGCGTATTACAAATCGCTGGGCGCACGCGACGTGATCCCGAAGCCGTTCGATCCCATGACCCTGGCAAGCCAGGTGCGTGCCATCTGGGAAGCCTGATATGTCGAACGAAAAAACCATGGCGGTCGCCGTGGCTGAACAGCTGGCCCGGCTGCGCGATGACTATCTTGCGCGCCTGCCGGCGGAGTTGACCGGGCTGGAGGCGCTGGCGTCCGGGCTGAGCGGCAGCGAGATCGATCGCGCCAGCCTGGACGAACTGTACCAACGTCTGCACAAGCTGGCCGGCTCCGGCGGCACTTTCGGTCTGGCTGCCCTGAGCGTGGGTGCATGCAGCCTGGAACAGCGGGTCAAGGGCTGGCTTGCGGAGTCGCTTGACGCTGTGGGCGCACAGGCCCGGCAAACCTTCGCCCGGGACGTGGCCGCGCTCGGCAACACCGTGACCGAAGCCCATGCCACGGCAAGCGCCATCCTGCCAGCCAATGCGGCATCGGCGCCCGGCCAGTGCGTCCAGGTCTGGCTGGTGGAAGATGACGCACTGTTGGGCCAGGAGTTGGTGCGCCAACTCGAGTCATTCAACTATGTGGTGCGCCTTTTCACGCGGATCGGCGACGCCGAAGCTGCTGCGCAAACCGAGCGCCCCGACATACTGCTCATGGACGTCATGTTTGAGCAAGAAGGGGAAAATGCCACCGAGGTGTTTGTCCTGCGCCCCAACCTGCAGGCGCTCAGCTGCCCGCTGCTATTCATCACCGCGCAGGACGATTTCCAGTCGCGGGTGCGCGCTTCGCAACTGGGGGCGGAGGGCTACTTTCTCAAGCCCCTGGAGGTGCCGCGCCTGGTGAACAGGATGGTGCAGATATTCGAGAAGCTGCGGGCACCGTCGCAACGGGTGCTGATCGTCGATGACGATGCGGACCTGGCCGAGCATTACCGTCTGGCCCTGCTGGCCGCCGGGATGGAGGCGGAAATACTGCAGCAGCCTGCGGCCATCATGGAAAAGATTGCGACCTTCCGTCCGGAACTGGTGCTCATGGATATGCATATGCCCGACTTTTCGGGGCCGGATCTGGCAGGGGTGATCAGGCAGCACGACAATTGGTCCAGTCTGCCTATCGTTTATCTCTCCGCCGAGACCGATCTCGATCGGCAGATCGAGGCCATGAACCGTGGCGCAGATGATTTTTTGACCAAGCCGATTTCCGATGCCCAGCTTGTCGCGGCCGTGCGCATCCGCATCGAGCGCGCCCGCCATCTGGACGAGCAAATCAACCGGGACAGCCTGACCGGACTATTGAAGCACGCCAGCATCAAGGAGTCAGCCGGAATCGAGGTGATACGTGCGCGGCGAATCGGCAAACCCGTCACCCTGGCGATGCTGGACATCGACCACTTCAAGGGGGTGAATGACACCTATGGGCATGCGGTGGGCGATGTTGTGATTTCCTCCATCGCCATGCTGCTGCGCCAGCGCGTGCGCCAGTCCGACATCGTCGGCCGCTATGGTGGCGAGGAGTTCGTGGTGGTGCTGCCGGAATGCGGCGCCGAGGATGCGCGCCTGCTGCTGGACGACATACGCCAGCGTTTTGCCGCCGTGCGTTTCAGCTATGCGCAAAAGGACTTTACCTGCACGCTCTCGGCAGGCTTGGCCTGTTCAGCGCAACACCCTGACAGCAATGGTGCAGCATTGCTCGTTGCCGCCGACGAGGCGCTGTATGCCGCCAAGCGGGGCGGGCGTAATCAGGTCCGGGGTGGGGCATCGGATCTGAAGGGTGCGCAGCCATGACCACAAATATGAATGCCTTCCAGGCGCTGCTGAAGGGGATGCGTGAGGATTTCTTGGCGGAGTTGCCGGAGCGCTGCGACAGTTGCGATGAATTGATTCTGGCCCTGGAGAAGATGCCGGACGACCGCGAGGCATTCAATCAGCTGTATCGGGAGGTCCACAGCCTGAAAGGCTCGGGCGGTACCCATGGGCTGAGCATCATCACCAGCCTCTGTCATCAGCTGGAAAACCTGCTCAGCGACGCCGATGCCAAGGGGGATTTCGGTACGGCCTTCGCCAGCCGGGCGCTGGCCTATGTGGACTTGCTGCGCCAGGTCGAAACGGTCGCTCGCCAGGACAAGCCAGACTATTCAGTCATCGAGGCCGAACTGGAGGCGCTGCGTCAGTTGACGCTGCAACGCCGCAAGGCCGGTTTGATCGCGGAATCCTCTACGGTGATGGCCGGTCTCTGCCAGAAGGCACTGGAGGCGTTGCCCCTGCAACTGACCGTGGCGAGCGATGGCATGACAGCCCTGGCGCGGCTGCTGCACGAACCCTTCGATTTCGTCATCGTCGGCCGCGAACTCAAGGAACTCAATGGCATTGCCCTGATGGCTGCCCTGCGCTCTGCCCAGTCGCCCAACCAGAGCATCCCGGCGATTCTGGTGAGCAGCAAGCGCGATGCGGTTCCGGATCACGTCCGTTTCAGTGCCACCCTTTCCCGTGACCAGAAACTCGCCGAGAACCTGGTTGCCGCCGTGCGGACGATATTGACGGCTTGACGTTGTGCGTTACCCAAGGGGACGGCGGCACCCATAAAAGAAAAACCCCAATGTGCCGTTAAGCGACTACTGTCCGCGAATTTTAGTAAAAGCTGGCCGTAATAGGCACGTAGGACACTGCTGGGGAGAGGGCAGTCAAGCATAACTTGGCCTTGCGTCACCAAATCAAGCATATCGTGTCCAACTGAAATTTCGCTGCCGAAAGGCCAAGGTATGCTTGATTCCCAGGCCGGACTAAGGGCGCCGGCTCGAGTTCTCAGTAAGGCCCTATCTGATTCCTGACTGGATACCTCCATATTGGGGTTGCCGGCTAGGTGCCAGGCTGAAATTTGCTCGGCCGATTTTTGACTATGCTAATTGTTTGATTGGAGCATAGAGAAGGAGTCGCCATACAGCTTGTTGTAAATCGTGAGATATTAAATGCTCGTCTGGCCGAATTTTCATATGACCCTTTGGTAATGGCACTAGCCCATCTCAGCCCTGAGTCCTATGAAGAGTTGGCTATCCGCGATTCTGAGATTGGTGACAAGGTCAGAGAAGTTCGGTCGCGAGCGGAGGAGCTGGCTTATGAATCGTTTACTACACTTGACGATGATGGCTTACAGACATCACTCTACTTGTTGGAGTTTTGCTCACCGAGTGCTATCGGTAGACTTTCAGAAGCCATCGAAACAGAGATTCAACTTTGGACCTTCAGCGAGTTTCTACTGAGGCGCTTCCCCGAAATAAGTGAAAATCCTGAATATGTCTTCAGTGACCTCATTGGTCGTGGTCCACTGCAAATGATATATGACACAGTCAGCGCATTGATTGGGGGGGGGCACACAACCGTCTGCTGAGCCTATCGGGAGCCCGGCACTCACTGACGCATTCAAGGTTAAAAATCATTTTGTTTTCCAGGAGACGGTCATCGTGCATGGAACATTTGCCAATTCGAAAACTTGGTGGCGTGAGCAACCGGGACAACCGAATTTCTGGGCATATATCAGTCAATACTGCACCGGACTCTATGGGGCAGGTAAAGAGTTTTTCTGGTCTGGAGGAAACTCGGATTCGGACCGTGAGCAGGGAGCCCGGGACTTTATCAACTGGTGGAGAATGGTAGGTTCGCCTAAGCCCTTGCAGGTCATTGCCCATAGCCATGGCTGTAATGTTGTTTATCTCGCCTGTGTGATGGAGCCAACGCTTTATATCTCCAATATGGTCTCGCTTGCGGGTCCTATAAGGACTTGGTACCCACCACCAATTGATGTGCAGGCACGGATTTCACGCATCCATAACATCTACTCTCGATTCGATACAGTTCAGCTTTTGGGTAGTATCGGCGGTCGACGCGGGGAGGGGCGTACGCTGGCCGATAGCGCTCAAATCACGAACCATCACATAGCATGGGAAGACCCTATGGTCCGTGTTAACTCCGTTGGACACTCAGACCTGCACGAGCCAGTTGTTTGGCATAACAACAAAATCGCGGCGAGAACGCTGTTGTAGACCGACCAGTTTCCTAAGCCAGCAGCATCCACGTTTGTCCGGCCTCTCGTTCGACCATGACCCCTTCACTGGTCAGCCTGTAAGTAAGGGAACAGCATGCATGGGGAGAAGAGAGCACAGTACTGTTCAAGACCCCATAGTTCTCTCCAACACACCGGGCCGATGGGGTCACGAACCCTGGGTGGCTTTCGCGGTGCAGCCTGGCGCCAATCTGCTGTGTAAATTGATAGCTGGTGGGGTGCACCAAGTCAGGATATTCCGCTGCTCGCGCACTCAGGTTCAAAAGCGCCGCGTCGCAGCGCACCCAATACACCTTGCGTTCACCCGTTATGCTTTCGCGCGTTCCCTGAGGCACCAGCTCGTCAAAGCCTGCATCGGCGAGAAATCCGCGCCAATGATGTACGGTTTCGTGAACCGTTGTTTCCACTAAATCCGACCCGTACCAGATGCCGAAGCTGCCATCGCAGAAACGACTGGCCGCCCAGTTCCGGAAAGGAAACTCAATAGCGTTGAGCCAATCAGCCTCCTCGAAGGGGCGGTCGATAATGTTGTTGGGCGACTCGTAGGTGTGCGGTTGGGTGGCAAGCTCGTGTTGCTGAGCGATTTCCCAATCTGCCGGGTCATCCGAGAGGTCGTCGAACAGGTTTTGGGAAACCCGGATGGACTTGATATTGCGCGCCAAGTTCTGATGCACATCAGCGAGAGGCAACCCCGCGAAGAACGCATCCATCAATTGCCACGAACCCGGTCAAGATAGGACCGGACCATAAGCATCCCAGCAAAGCCCCATTCCTTTATTACATCCACAGGAGTGAGTCCTTCGAAGGCTTTGTTGCGCTGGGTCATCCAGGCATAGGCGAGGTCTATATCCTGCGGAAAAATCAGGCGGAGATTCTTGTGAATCGCCAATACGTGACCCGCACGCTCCAACAAGTCCCGGTTTGCGGCCAGAGGCTCTCCACGACGGTAGCGGGTCAATGCCGTTCTGTTATTTGTGGCGAGGCCGAGCATGGCTAGTTGCTCCTCTGTTCCAAGCTTCCAATGCTCGAAGGCACGAGTCACCATCTTGGCTAGTGCGCCACGGTTTTGGTCGCCTTGATTGAAAGCAATGGCTACTTGGTTCATGATGTACCCCCGGATAATTAGTGTTAAATGCTACTAATATAGTAGTAATTGCCACAAAAAGTCAAAGGTGCCAGTCGGTCCGGCAGGAAATAGTGACGGAATTCTGAGAGGGGGCAAGCCTTACCGACTACCTTAACCTTAGAATTTGGCTTAATCGGGGCGACGAACTCTGTACAGTGTCCGAAACGTATCTTCGCGCAAACGACCTGGCCCGTACCTTGGGGGAGAGATGGAAACAGTATCTCGCTACCCGGAAAGCCGAAAAGCGGACCCAAGCCAGGGCGCAATTGAGGAAGGTGCTCCCAACAATTGTGGGTGCTGGGCGACCGTTTAATCTGACGGAGGTGCGACAGTTGGTGCCTGCGCCAATACTGACATCCGCTGAAGGGATGTTTGGGCTTATTCGAGAAGTAAGCGACGAGTAATTCCGAACACTAGCAAATGAACGCAAAAAACCGGCTTTAGGCCGGTTTTTTGCGTTTGAAGAAGGTGATAGAAACCTTGGCCTATCGACCAAAAATTCCTACCATAGGACACCCGTGAAAACAAAATGTGTCCCATCGTGCAATAAAGCATAACGTGACCATTTGGCCACTTTATGCTTAACGGCACACCCAACCGAGAACGGTTGGGATTTTGTTATTGGTGGAGGCGGCGGGAATCGAACCCGCGTCCGAAAGCCCTCTACAGGCAGTTCTACATACTTAGTCCGGTGATTTTCTGCTTTAACCTTGGTCACGCCCGCCGAACAGGCTGAACTTTGGCGAGTGGCCTTGATTTAATGTCTGCCCAAGCCACCC
>Ga0180009_10007949_pt1 | contig 10670 bp, 11 predicted proteins | sample OS_PC_MetaG_FD_123537 | JGI IMG/M metagenome (GOLD analysis project Ga0180009, IMG submission 123537) | Groundwater microbial communities from the Aspo Hard Rock Laboratory (HRL) deep subsurface site, Sweden - OS_PC_MetaG | ecosystem: Environmental > Aquatic > Deep subsurface > Groundwater... | reverse complement strand
GCTCCGTGACCGGTGAGGATAAGCGTCTCGGTAAAGAGCCCAAGCTTTTTGATCTCTTTCAACGTGGTGATCCCGTCCATACCCGGCATCTTCAGGTCAAGCACCACCACATCGAAATCATTTTCCTCAAGCTCACGGATGGCGCTGTCTCCACTGTTGACTGGCGTGACAACATACCCCCGGTTGGTTAAAAGTTTTGACATGTTCTTGGTAAAGACAACTTCATCATCTACCAGTAAGATTTTGGCCCCTATCATTTTAATCCCCCCTTTCATGCAATCGCTTCGCGATTCTATTAAAGTTTTGATGCGGTATTTATACTTCAAGCTCCTCATTCATGCTTTCCTGCAATTCCGGCGGTGGGCTGTATGGGAGAAAGATGGTAAAAACTGTTCCCTTATCCAATTCGCTCTGCACAGAGACGTCCCCTCCGAGGCGCTTTATGATGCTGTAGCAGATAGAGAGCCCGAGACCGGTTCCTTTGCCCACCGGCTTGGTGGTAAAAAACGGGTCGAATATCTTATCAAGATTTTTCTGTGAGATTCCCGATCCGGTATCGGCAAATACGACCTCCACACCTTCATTTTCATCATCTGACCGGGTGCTGATGTGGATACTGCCATAGGGTTTTCCATCATGGGCGTCAACCGCGTTGGTGATCAGGTTTAGAAACACCTGCTGAAGCTGAGATGGGTCGGTCAAAAGCGGCGGCAGGCCTTCCTCCAGTTCCGGAATGAACGTAATTCCACTGGTCTTTGCCTCCCTCTCCACAAGTTCGATAACTTCCCCTAAAAATTCATTGAGATTCACGGTCTCAATCACGGATGTGGTGCGACGAGAAAATCTGAGCAGGTTTTGAGTTATGCGTTTGCAGCGTTGTACCTGAACGTCGACCTGAGATAATGAACCCAATAATTCCTTTTTAAAGCCTTCGTCCAAACTTGGTGTCTGCCCCACCAAATCCAGCAGGATCTGTCTTTCAGTGAGAATAATAGCAAGGGGATTATTTATCTCGTGTGCCACCCCTGCAGAAAGCTCCCCCACAGAGGCCAATTTGCCCGCCTGCATGAGTTGTTTACTCAATTGATCTGCTTCCGCATCACGCCTCTTAATAACCCCAACCATATGTTTCGTGATAATCACAGTAACGATCAGAGTGGCTATGGCGCTCAAGAGGAGAAAAATTACTGTTGCACGATTGGCATGGTTCACATCACTAAATGCTTCAGAATAATCCTGCTTAACCACCAGCATCCAATGGGGCTCTTTTAACCATGTCTGTGCCACTATCTGGCGCGGGATATGTTTTTCATCATCTGCGTCTATTATGCGAATCCTGGTCCCTTCATGGAAAGATTCAACAGGAAAAGAGGCCTCTTCCATTATCTTTCCTCTAAACCTGGGACTGGTCTGGAAAATTCCCTGCTGGTTTAAGAGATATACTTCACCGGTCTTTCCGATGGTTACGTTTTCCACAAGGGAACGGAATACTTCGGTATTGATAGTAGCCCGTAAAATCCACGCCTCGCCGTTTTCCGTGCGGGTGACAGCCATGATAAAATGCGGGATTTTACGAAACCCCATGAACATATCACTTATATAAAGCCCCTTTTTCATGACTTCCTTGAACCAGAAGGCATTGGTATAGTTTTTATCCATAAGATCGTAGGGGCCGATATAGGCTAAATGCCTGCCATGTTCATCGATTACACCCAAATCAGTAATAGACGACTGTTCAAGGTTTATCATTTCAAAGACATGCGCAAGATTTGATACCTGTGCAAGATAATCCCTGGAATGCGTATGAGCTGTCAGGTGGAGTTTGGAACTGCGCTCCCCTAAGAATAACTCAATAATCTTGCGGTGGTTATCCACCAGGGCATGAAAGGAATTGGTCATTCGGGCCGTTGCAAATCTCGTATAATAAGTATTTATTCCCCATCCCACCAGAAAAAGAGGGACAAGAAAAAACGCTATTATTAATAAGGCAAATCTTCGAAAAAATCTGGTATAGTAGTGTTTTCTGCGCTCCCTTAGCTCTTCTATGTGGGCATCATGGGTGCTGGTGTGTATTGTCTCACGCCCTTCCATAACGGATGTTTTACCCTCTCTAAACAACGATGTAAATCTATACGACTCCGAATGTTGCAATAAAATCAAAGAAAAGCTTAACCTGACGGGGCCCTGGCCCTAACACCTTTCATACTATCAACAGCTTTCTTCATTTATTTTATTCAAGATATATGCCATGTATTGCAGAAAAAACTTTCCTGTTAAAAAGCACCTAATCATTTGATTTTACTTGCTATTTTCCTCATATATTTTGGGGTGAAAATGAGAGGTGTAAACAGCTAAGTGACAGGGGGTGGTTATTCAAGTATACAATGCACCTGCTGGAGAGGCCAATGTGCGTCCATATGGGGTTTTATTCAAAACAGAAATCGGTCTTCTGGGCCTGTGGCTCGGAGAGCGTGGTCAGAGACAAATGGCTCTACCTCATGAAAAGTCTTATAACCGGTCATTAGACGAAATTGTTTTAATTTTGGAAAGCTTCCGATAGGCGTCTATTTTTTAAAATGGCAGGGAATAAATATGTACTTGTAACAAAGTGAAGTTGCTACTATCATCATGATCAATGATCAATGATCAGTTCGCTTCGAGCCCGTTCGGGCAGTTTTTTGATTCTTCCCGAAACGAGCGTTCAAAGAACATTTTCTTCAGACGGGACTGAACTGCTTCCCATTGACGATTCAATGCGGGTTTTTGGTATGCGATTACTCCTGGTAGAAGACGATTTGCAGATTGCCTCTTTTATCGTTAAGGGGCTGAAGGAGGCGGGGTTCGCTGTAGATCACGCTGCCGATGGTGAGGACGGCCTGCATCTGGCACTCTATGAGCCTTATGATGTGGCCATCATAGATATCATGTTGCCCAGTTTAGATGGCCTGAGCCTCATCGAAGAGCTTCGACGTCAAAAGATCAATACGCCCGTACTCATTCTAAGTGCAAAACGTTCGGTGGATGACCGGGTTAGGGGATTACAGACGGGCGGGGACGACTATTTGGTTAAACCTTTTGTTTTCTCAGAGCTTCTGGCACGGGTGCAGGCTTTGATTCGCAGGGCAAGTGGATCAACAGAGCCCACCAGCGTAACGTTCGGGGAACTTTCCCTGGATCTGCTGAAGCGGGAAGTCCACCGCGCTGGCAAGAGGATTGACCTCCCGCCTCACGAGTTTGCTTTGTTAGAATACCTTATGCGTAATGCGGAGAGGGTCGTCTCCAAGACTATGATCATTGAGCACATCTGGGGTTACCATTTCGATCCCCAGACAAATGTTGTGGATGTATTGATCTCCAGGTTGAGAAGCAAGGTGGACAGGGATTTTCCTGAGAAGATCATTCACACCATCTGGGGCATCGGTTATGTCATTAAAGCGTCTTCATAACATACCGAAAACCATCGGCTTTAGACTCACTGCCTGGTACTCAGGCATATTTATTTTGAGCTCCATTTTACTCTTTGTATTCGCTTATTATTTCCTTTCATCGACCCTTTTGAAGCAGGACCACGAGGCGATTCTATCAGAGCTTGGGGAGCTATCCAGCGAATACGTATCATCCGGTATAACATCCCTTGAAAAAGAGGTAACCATAGCCAAGAAGTTCCGCAAGAAACGCCCGTTTTTCATTCGTTTCGCCGGGACCGACAATAACACCCTTCAAATATTTTTCCCCTACCAGTGGGCAGAGTTTGATCTCACGAAACTCGAAAAAATGATCCCGGTTAATAAGCAGAAATGGATACGCCTGCCTGCCATGGATGAAGAGTATTTCTTGGAGCTGGCTTCAACCCGTCTCCCGGATGGCCACTGGCTGCAGGTAGGCCTTAGCAGTGAGGACCGCGAGAGGGTTCTGGAGCGTTTTCGTGAGACCTTTGCAGCCGTCATGATACCACTGTTTTTACTTGGATTCCTGAGCGGCTCCTTCCTTTCATTTCGAGCTCTCCGGCCCATACAGCACCTCATCAAGACGGTTCAATCGATAGATCTGGGTAAAATGGAGGCCCGGGTGCCCGGTACCGGGACAGGGGACCAATTAGATGAGCTGGTCAGGCTTTTTAACGAGATGCTGGAAAAGATCGAGACCCTCATTAATGCCATGAAGGGTTCTCTGGATAATGTGGCCCATGATTTGCGCACACCTATGACAAGATTGCACAATATCGCGGAGAAGGCGTTACAGCCCAATAGAGATGTAAGTATTTACCGGGAAGCCCTCGCTAAGTGCATAGAGGAATCGGACAGGATACTCAGGATGTTGAACGCCCTCATGGACATTTCAGAGGCAGAAACAGGGGTCATGCATCTTGACCGAAAAATCACGGATATCCCGGGCCTGATGCATGGAGTCGTTGATGTATACAGCTATATAGCCGAAGAAAAGGGTCTTTCCATTCATATAAACGCCCCCAGAGATCTTTATGTGACAGTTGATGAAGATCGTGTAGGTCAGGTTCTGGCCAATCTACTGGATAATGCCATTAAATACACGCTTTCCGGGGGCCAAATTTCCCTAAAAGCCTCCCGGTCCCAGGGAGAGGTGGTCATCAAAATCAAGGATACCGGTATAGGAATTTCCCGTGAAGAACTTCCCAGGATATGGGATCGGTTGTACCGGGGCGATCACAGCCGAGCCCAAAAAGGCCTCGGACTGGGCCTGAGCCAGGTCAAGGCCATGATGCTGGCCCACAACGGCAGGGTTGATGTCTTAAGTGAACCGGGGAAAGGTTCGACCTTCAGCATATTTCTTCCTGCAAACCACTGACGATTCTTACATGCTCCAGAACTATCCCATCGTAGAGAGCTAAAAAATAAAACCTTTCAAAATTGTAATCTTCTTGAAAGCTTCCTGAAAGCCTTCCCTGTTATACTCATAACAAACGAAAATTGATTACAAGAAGCCTCAGTTGCCCGGGCCATAGGCAATGAAGGCTAACGTGAGCGTGATAAGAAGAGTAACATGCAAAGAATAAAGAGTATTGAGGAAAGAGAGGCCGAAATAGTTATCTGGATAGGAATAGGCATGTCAATATTTGGTATCTTGTTGATAGTATTTGCCTTTATCAGATGATGTTTTCACTTTTAGTCACCTCGGGAAAATGCGAAGCAGGACAAAAGAGTAAAATGTTCAAAACCTTTCAAAATCGTAACCTTTTTGAAAGGTTTGTGAAAGCTTTGAATTGTATAATCTGGGGTATGTACTTAACTCAACTTACCCCAACATATTGTGGTCGGGCGCCACCTTGCTTTAAATGACAATACACTATAAAATCAGTAGGTTAAGGACAGTCATTTAGTTGCGTTTCCTTCAAATGGCAGCATTACCTTATAGAAAACGGTATGTTACGCTATTCATGAGTTCGGTTCCATACAATACGCTATATATTGTAGTTGGTTGAGTTAAGTACATACCCCAGTTGTATAATAAGCATGTAACAAAATCAGGCTATGAGCACTCTCAGTTACCCACCTGACCGAAAGATAGCAGGGAGGTTCATGTATTAATGATTAGACAGGATATCTGCCAACTAATGCGTGACGCTCAAAAGGTCCAAATGGCCCTGGAAATGATAGAGCAAGACCATACGCCCTGGACCAGAGAGCGCGAGCAATATGACCTGATGCAGCTCATCAAATATGTCAACCGGTTGGAGTCAGATGTGTGCATGATGCAGTCCAATTGCATGTCTATGTGTCTTAGCTACCAAGAAGATGGCTCCTGGCTGGTGCTCAATAGGCAGGAGGGCGTACTTTTGCTGAGATCAGGGCCAGCGATTTTACGATAAACTTTTAACAAACCCAAAACAAAGAAAAGGAGGGTAATGCTTATGTTAAAAAAAAATTTTCTTATTCCGGCAGCGGGTTTACTATTCATTTTCATCGTCAATGGTTGTGAGAAAAAGCCCGAGGAGGCTGCAGAAGTTCTTGAAACTGAAAATGTAACCGTCGCCCTTACACCTTCAATCCAGGAGATGAAGGGTGAAATGTTTACCCTTAAACTGTCGGATTTGAAGATCAGAAAAACGGTCCAAAAAGCAACAAAAGAGATAACGGCTGCATCTTTAGAGGGGAGCATCAAAATCACAAACAACTCAACCAATATCTTGGATATCAAGGAAATGACCATTCAGTACCTCGACGCTTCAGGAAATCCCATTCCCTTTAAGGATGGCGAGAAGAAAGCAACGATTTCAGCTGTGTACTGGTCCGATATTCAACCAGGAAAGGATTCTTCAGAAGCGTCTTTAGACGTCAAGGTCCCAATGGATGCTGTAAAAAAGAAATCCATTAACAAGATCCGGAGCCATGTCGTCTATATCCCCACCCCCCTGAAAAGTGAGAGCATGGACGTTCCTATAACAATAGAGAAGCAGAGGTGATCTTTCGATGGTAAAGTAGTAACCGGGAAATGTAAAAGGATGTCAAATTGAAATTTCTAACTCTGATCATCCAGATTGTCATTATCTCAATCGCGGTCTATGCAGCGGCTTACACCGTCGATGAGACAGAGCAGGTGGTTGTTACCCAGTTCGGTAAACCTGTTGGCGACCCTAAGACCGAACCCGGATTGTATTTCAAAATTCCGATCATCCAGCGGGCCAACTACTTCCCCAGGAATCTTCTTGCGTGGGACGGTGAATCAGGCCAGGTTCCCACCCTGGACAAGACATTCATCTATTTGGATACCTTCGCACGATGGAAGGTGGTTGATCCCTTGAAGTTTTTCCGGACGGTTAACAACGTGACCGGAGCCCTGGCCCGACTGGATGATATCCTGGATGCCGCCGTTCGCAATCTCGTCACCTCCTATCCCTTAATTGAGACCGTTAGATGGACTAACCGGGAACTGGACACTTTTGAAATTGGCATGGACCAGACCCATGAAAAGAGACCTTTGGAGGAAATCACCATAGGTAGAGAAAAGATCATGAAGGGAATCCTGGAGCAGGCCCAACCCAAACTGGCGGAATTCGGCATCCAGCTCGTCGACATAAAGATAAAGCGGCTGAACTATGTGGAAGAGGTCCAAAAAACCGTTTACTCGAGAATGATTGCCGAGCGCAAGCAGATTGCTGAAAAATTCCGCTCCGAGGGCAGGGGTGAAGCCCGAAAGATTGAGGGTGATCGGGAAAGAGATCTGAAGCGGATCACCTCTGAGGCCTACAGAAGAGCTCAGGTGATAAAAGGAAAGGCTGACGCAAAGGCCACCCGCATATATGCGAAGGCCTACAATAAAGACCCCGATTTTTATTCCTTCGTGAAAACACTCGATATCTACAGAAAAACCATGAACAAGGACATCTGTCTCGTTCTCTCAACGGATTCGGACTTTTTGAAGTATTTTAAAGGGTATAAGGGAAAGGAATAGAAGCCTAATTATGATTAACCCAAAGACAAGGAGGAGACAAAATGCGTGTGTTTAAAAATGGTAGTTTGGTAATGATCTTGTCAGTGATGTTGTGTTTAGGGTTTGGGCTTCTGGGATGTGCAACTACCGCCCAGATACAGGCCCTTGAAGAAAAAACCCAGCAAGCTTTGGAGAAGGCGGAGGAGGCCTTAAAGGAGTGTCAAAGCGCCAAAGCGGCCGTAGAGGATTCGTCCAGGTACAGCGCCGAGGCAGCAGCGAGTGCCAAGAGGGCAGAAGATGCAGCATCCAGGGCTGAAAAGACCGCTGTTAGAGCTGATGAAGCCGCCGCTCTTGCGGAAGGCTACGCTAGAAGCTCAGAACAAATGGCCAAGAAATGTGAAGACATTTTCGAGCGGATAACAGCAAAGTAACCGCTAAAAGGGACGAGCATAGCTTGTTAGCTGCATACAATCTTGGATGTTCAATAAATGAAATTGGCAATCTGTCAAAGCCGAAGTTTTCTGTTGAAAACAATCACTTAACGGAGGGGTAGGACAATGGCACAAAGCAAGGAGAAAGCAAGTTTTGGTGAAAAGTTGAGGTCAGTACAACCAACAAGAAAGGTTCTAGTCTGGTCTTGCGTGGCCTGTATTGTTCTAACAATGATTATCGGTTTCTCTCTGGGCGGATGGGTTACAGGTGGTACCGCCCAGAGAACGGCTGAGGAAATGGCTGAAAAGGCTGTCGTCGACCGCTTGGCAGCGATATGTGTTGTACAGTTTAACCAGGATCCTGAGAAAGATAAAAAACTCAAAGAATTAAAAGAAAAAAGTTCATGGGATCAAGGTGACTATGTGCAAAAACAGGGTTGGGCGACAATGCCCGGTGAGAAGAAGCCCGACAGTGAGGTTGCCGACGAGTGTGCCAAACTCCTTATAAAAACAAGTCAGTAAAGAGCTCAACCGTCGAACTCTTGATTGGGAAATAAGTGTTGTGCTACTCTTTTCTTTCAAGGGAGAAGAGCGTGGTCAGCAAAAGGTTATTGAGAGGGCCTAGTCGGTTCTCTTAAGCGAGTCGATAACATGGCAATGCCAAGATCGAGCACAAACGGCTTCGTCAAGCTGGGATCACTGGCTTTTTCCACCCTTCTCATGGCCTCTTGTATTGCCACCCAGTACGACCTCCTTTATTTGAACGATCACGTCGTAGGACTGAATTCTCGAGTTAATAAACTTGAAGAATCGATGGGCACAAAACTCTCCACTGAACTCGATTCGAAACTGGACTCAGTCCGTTATAGGCAGGCTGATCTGGGGGCTGAAATCGACACGATCAAGGGAGAAATGCAAGGTCTCTCGGGTCGTGTGGAGGACAATAGGCGTTTGGTTAAACACGCCATTGAAAGAGATACAACTACGCAGGATAAGATCAAGGCAAGCCTATCTGAACTCAGTGAGCGCCTGACGCAACTGGAACCGCAAGTGAAACAGGTTCAGGCATACCTTGGTCTCAAAGCCCCCGTGGATGTGCGGGAACAATATGTGAAAAAGGCTCCTTTGGAAGCTAAAGAGCAGCAAAAGCGAGGTCCAGTTCTTGAAGAAAAGCCGGGGCTTTCTGAGACCCAGCTCTATGAAACCGCACTCGCCGGCTATAAACGAGCCGAATACGATCAGGCGTTGGTTGGCTTCAAGCATTTCATTGAAAAACACCCTAAATCGGATCTGGCGGATAATGCGCAGTTCTGGATTGGAGAATGTTACATGGGTCTAAAACAGTATGAGCAGGCGATCTTGGCCTACCAGGAAATGATAGAAAAATACTCCAAGGGAAATAAGGTGCCCAATGCGATGCTTCGGCAGGCAATTGCATTTCAGGAAATAAAGGACAATGTTAGTGCAAAGATATTGCTAAGAAAAATCGTTAGAAAATATCCCAACTCGAGTGAAGCCAAAATTGCCAGCTCCAAGCTCAAAACGCTAAAGTAGACGAGGTCAGGAATAAGTTAGCTGTCAGATTAGTTGTAAATGTCAAGCAAGTGTTTGCCAGACTAATTTTCGATTATTACAGCCGGGAGATTATGACATAAACACAGAGGAGGGGGTACTTCAATGGTCGCTGAGACGGTTCTATATAGTTGGGGTCGTGCCATGCGAGTGTAAGGCATTGTAAGTAATCAGAAAGCAAAGAACACTACGTGCCATTAAAGGGCGAGCGTTAGAAAACATGCCCTATTTTTCATTTTTTCAGTTTTCCATACAGATTGACGGAGAGCGTGTTTATGTCCCGATGAGGGCCAGCATCAGTATCGAACACGAACGAGGGCTTGACAGCGAGGAAATTGAATTGCAGCTTAAGTGGCATAGGCATCCAAGACACTCAAAGACCGAGAAAGAAAAGTGAGGTTAAGTCATGAAATGTCCTGTATGTGCCATTGAACTAAACATGACGGAAAGGGCGGGAATTGAGATTGACTATTGCCCCCAGTGTCTCGGGTTCTGGCTGGACTCGGGAAAACTGCATAAAATAATCCAACGATCAACCCCTTCCCCTTTTTCACGGGGCCATGAAGAACACTCCCGCCAACACCAGGGATACAGAACAAACGAATAACACTACAAGAAGAAAAAGTGCAAATCACTTCTTAGTGAATTGTTTGATTTCTAATCGGAACGTCAAATCCAAGTAAAGAGTGACAGAAATGTTGCGTAGCCCTCCATCACATTTCTATCCGTTCCGCGTCGCGAGGGGCCGCCGGCCCCGGCGGATTCTGGTATTGACATCGGGGCTGGGGGCCGGGCACAGCCGGGCTGGCGAAGCCATCAAGCACGCCCTGCTTGAACGGGACTGCACCATAAGGATCCGGCAGATTGATTTCTGGGCCCTCATGGACCAGGATGTTGCGAGTGCCGTAAAGGAAGCGTACCTGGAACTCGTTACCCGCCATCCGGATCTCTACGACAATCTCTATCAATATGATCGGCACACCTTGGGGCAGCTCCTGGTTGCCGGCAGCATGCCAGAGCCGCTAAAGGAGATGATTCGGGGCTTATGGAGGCGCCCGGCTACGGGAAGGGCAAGAGAGCTTTTTGTGCAGCGCAGTCTGCTGGATCGGATGCTGTTCACTTTTTTGATCCTGAGTTTCACAGGCACCCTTCAGCCCCCGGCGGGCAAGATTTTCCGCCGAACTATGATTAAATTGATTTCAGCCCTACTGGTAAGGCGTCTCAGGGTCGAGGTGCTGCGTTTTTCACCTGATGTCATTG
>Ga0180009_10007948_pt1 | contig 10671 bp, 4 predicted proteins | sample OS_PC_MetaG_FD_123537 | JGI IMG/M metagenome (GOLD analysis project Ga0180009, IMG submission 123537) | Groundwater microbial communities from the Aspo Hard Rock Laboratory (HRL) deep subsurface site, Sweden - OS_PC_MetaG | ecosystem: Environmental > Aquatic > Deep subsurface > Groundwater... | reverse complement strand
TCGATCACGTCGCTGTACTTGGCGTGGATCACCTTGCGCCGCAGCTTCATCGTCGGGGTCAGCTCCTCGCTCTCGGCGGTCCACTCGGTGGGGAGCAGCTCGAAGCGCTTGATCTGCTCGACCCGCGAGAGCCTGGCGTTGGCCCGCTCGACCGCCTTCCCGATCTGCTCCAGCACCAGGGGATGGTGCGCGAGCTCGGCCACGGTGCCGGCCGCGATCCCCTGCTCCCGGGCCCAGGCCGGGGCCACCTCGCCGTCGAGCACGATCAGGGCCACCAGGAAGGGTCGGTTGTCGCCGTAGCTCAGCGCCTGACCGACCAGCGGGTGCTCCTTGAGCAGGCCCTCGATCATCACGGGCGAGATGTTCTTGCCGCCAGTCGTGATGATCAGCTCCTTCTTGCGGTCGACGATGCGGAAGTAGCCCTCGCTGTCCTGCTCGCCGATGTCTCCGCTGTGGATCCACCCCTCGTCGTCGATCAGCTCGGCGGTCTGTTTGGGCAGGTTGAGGTAGCCCGGCGTGCAGTTGGGGCCGCGCACCAGCAGCTCCCTGTCTGGCGCGAGGCGTACCTCGACCCCCGGCAGGGCCGGCCCCACGGCGCCGATCTTGATCCGGCCGGGCTGGGGACAGGTGGCGACGCCGGTGACCTCGGTCATGCCCCACACCTCGAGCAGCGGCAGGCCGAGTGCGGCGAAGAACTCGGCGACGTCCACCGGCAGCGGGGCCGCCGAGCTGGCCGCGAACTTGCAGCGGTCGAGGCCGATGGCGGTGCGGATCTTGGCCAGCACCAGCCGCTCCCACAGCGCGGCCCGCAGCCGTAGCGTCAGGGAGAGTGGCTGCTGCTGTTGCTGCCGGCGCACCACCTTGATGCCGGTGTCGAGCGCCGCGCGGGCCATGGCGCCGCGCAGTCCGCTGGCGTCGGCCAGCTTCGCGGTCAACCCGGCCCGCATCTTCTCCCAGACCCGCGGCACGCCGAGGAAGGCGAAGGGGCGCGCCTGGCGCACGAAGTCCAGCGCCTGTTTGACGTCGGGGCAGAAGAAGACCTGCCCGGCGACCTGCAGCGGCAGGTAGATCGAGACCATCTGCTCGGCGATGTGGGCCAGGGGCAGGTAGGAGACGGTGGTCATCTGGTGTGGCAGGCCGATGTGGTCGCAGATCGCCCTCGCCTCCCACACGCAGTTGGCGTGGGTCAGGATCACCCCCTTGGGCGGCCCGGTGGTGCCGGAGGTGTAGATCAGGGTCGCCGGGTCGCCGGGCTCGACCGATCGCCAGTCCGGCTCGCCGGTGCTCGCCCGCCCCAGCTCCATCAGACGCTCCCAGCTCATGACCTCGTCGCCGGGTCCGTCGGAATCCTGCATCAGCACCACGTGCTCCAGCCGCGACAGATCGCCGCGCAGCGGGCGCCAGCGCTGGTAGAGCTCCGGATGCTCCAGGATCGCCACCCGCGCCGCGCAGTTGTTCGCCACGTAGTGGATCTGCTCCGGCGCGAGGGTGCCGTAGAACGTCGACGGCGTGGCGCCGGTGTGCTGCACCGCCAGCGCCGCGATCACGTGCTCGGGCCGGTTAGCCGCCATGATCGCGACGTGGTCGCCCCGGCCGACGCCGAGGCTCGCCAGCCCGGCCGCGAGCTCCAGCACCTGCTGGCGATATTGAGCCCAGCTCAGGCTGCGCCAGCGCTCCCCCTCGCGCCAGGTGAGCGCGGCCACGGCGCCGTGCTGGCTGGCGTTGCGATGCAGCAGATCACAGACCGTGCGGATGCTCTCCGCCCTGTCCTCGTCGTGAGACATTCCGCTCCTCCGCTACGGGCGCCGCTTCTTCTCCATCGATTGCTTCAGCAGGTCCCCCAGGGTGCCGAACGAGGCCTTGGCGCCCCCGCCCGCCGCCGGTTGCTGGGGCTGGGACCCGTCGAACTGCGAGAACGCCTCACGCTCCTGCTGATCGGCCACGGCGGAGATCGACAGGCGCATGCGGCCGGTATCGGGCTCGATGGAGACGATCATCGCCTTGACCTCGGTCCCCTCCGGAAAGGCCTTGCGCAGGTTGGCGCCCTTGCCGGTGCCGGTCTCCTCGCCGGGGATCAGACCGCGGGCGTTCCTGCCGCCGCCCTTGATCTGCACCAGCAGCCCGAAGGGCTTGATGCGGTTGACCACCGCGTCCACCACCGTGCCGACCGCGAGATCCTCGCTGCGGGCGCCATCCTGACCCAGCATCGACAGGGAGACCCGCTTGCTGCCGGGGTCGACCTTGAGCACCGTGACGGTGACCATCTGCCCCTGCTCGAGCACATCGCTCGGGTGACGCACGCGGCGCTCGGAGAGCTCGGAGATGTGGATCAGCCCGTCGACCCCGGGGGCGAGCTCGACGAAGGCGCCGAAGGGCTGCAGCCGCACCACCTTGCCGGTCATGGTCGCCCCCTCGACGAGATCTGCGGCGACGGCCTGCCAGGGGTCGCCCAGCAGGGCCTTGATCGACAGGCCGATCTTCTCGCGCCTGGGGTTCTTGGGGTCCGGCTCGACCCGCAGGACCTTGACCCGGATCTTCTGGCCCACCTGCAGCACCTCGTCGGGGTGCTCCACCCGGCTGTGGCCGATCTCCGAGATGTGCACCAGTCCCTGGATGCCGCCGCCCAGCTCGATGAAGGCGCCGTAGGGCTGCAGTGAGGCCACCTGACCCTCGATCTCCACGCCCTCGAACAGCTGAGCGCGGATGGCGGTGGCCTCTTCCTCGCGCTCCTCCTCGAGCAGGGCCCGCCGGCTGAGCACGACGTTGCGTCCCTCCTCGGCGTACTGGGTCACCCGGAACTCCAGGGTCTGCTCGAGGTAGATGCTCGAGTCCTCGCAGAAGTTGACGTCGATCTGGGAGATGGGGCAGAAGGCTCGCACGCCGCCCAGGTCGACCTCAAGGCCGCCCTTGTTCACGCCCGAGACCTTGCCCTTGACCGGGATGCCCATGTCATAGGCGTCCTGGAGCCCCTCGCGGTTGATGTGAGAGCGGGCCATGGCGTAGGACAGCGTCACCTCCGGCTCGACGGAGACGACATACGCCTGGATCGTGTCACCCACCGCCAGCTTGACCACGCCTTCCTCGTCGGTGATTTCCTTCAGGTCGAGGGTAGCCTCGGACTTGGAGCCCACATCGAGGAACGCATGGGATTCCCCGATCAGCACCACCTGGCCCTCGATCACCTCCCCCACCTCCAGCCGGCGCCGGGTGGGCATGCGGAAGTCCATGCTGCCAAACTTGTTGTCGTCCTTGGTCGTCATGCTTTGCCTGCAGCGGTTGCCAACAGGCGGGAAGGTAGCGGAGGGGGGGGACAGCGTCCAGCGAAAGCGGGCCAGATCCAGCCGAGGGTCTATCTGCCAGCGCCGGCGGCGTGGAGCACGAAGGGGTAGGAGACGATGACGGTGCCGCCGCCCTCGGGCTTGGGGAAGAGCCAGCGGCGCACGGCCCGGGAGATGCAGGTCTCCACCGTGCTGTTGGACAGGGTGGAGGACTCGATCACCGAGCTGGCGACCTGACCGTTGCCGACGATGGCGAACTTTACCATCACCCGGCCGTAGAGCTCGGGATTGGACTGCAGCTCGTTCTGGTAGCAGTAGCGCACCTGGTTGATGTGGCGGCGGACCACCCGGCGGATGATCTCCTTGCTCAGGGCCCCCTTGACCTTGACCACAATTCTGGGCTTTGGGGTCCGGGTGCGGTGGTCGCCGAGCTTGCCCTGGCCCAGGCCGTACTTGCCCCCGTTGGGGTCGTTTCCGCCCCTGCCGATGGTGTGGAGCGGGCCGCCGGTGCCGACGTACTCGCTGCCGCCGAGGCCGCCGCCGCCGCCGCGCATGGTGCCGGCGATGCCAACCCCGCCGATACCGTAGGACTCGCCCGTCCGGTCGCCGATCAGGTTGCCCAGGGCGTCCACCGCATCATCGCCCAGCGCGTGCTCGCTGTCGCTGAAGATCGAGGCGAACCGGGAGCCCGCCTTGCCGCCGAGCAGGCCGAGGATTCCGGCCTTGCGCGCCTCCTGCTCCGCCAGCTCACGCGCCGGCTTGAGTCCCTCGTGGTCGCCCTTGACGGCGATGCGCCTGTTGTGCTGCTTCGAGTTCTTGTTGCCCGCCTTGCCCGCCTCTCCCTTGTACAGCGCCCCGGGCTTGCCGGCGGGCTCCTTGACCTTCTGGCGCAGGATGCGATCCATCGTGTCCTCGGGCATCTTCACCGGGATGAGCCGGGTCTCGACGCGCTGGTTGTCGATGTTGAAGGTGTCCAGCGACAGGGCCCGGCCGTCGGGCGGCACGAGGAAGACCAACAGCAGCACCGTGGCGTGGACGCCGAAGGAGACGCCGTTGAAGGTTTGCCTCGACCAGTCGAGCTGTCCCAGCGCCGAGCCCTGCAGCTGGCGCGGCGGGGGCACCGAGTTGATGAGGAAGGTGTTGTCGCCCACGTCGACCTTGATCCGGGCGTCGTGGGGGATCGGGTAGCTGTAGCACCCGAAGTCGGTACTGGGCCGGGCGTGGCCGCTGCGGGCCAGCAGCGAGAGCGGCACGCGGTCCGCGCCGATGGTGACATCTCCCTGCATCTGCTCGGTGAAGTTCAACAGGTGTCCGCCCTGCTCGTGCGCCTCCACCAGCGGGAAGCACGGCGACGGCACCGCCGGGCTCACCAGGTGCAGGTCCGACTCGGAGGCCTCTCCGAGGGAGAAGTGGGGAGACCTGCGCTCGGCGTTGACTCTGCTGCGCGCCAGGACACCGAGTCCGATGCCCAGCGGCAACAGCAGCGAGGCCAGGCCGAGCTGCCCGGTGACGACCAGGATGCCGCCTGCGACCGAGCCGGCCAGCCCGAGGACGGCCAGGACGAGGGTCAGCGGCTTGATACGCGCGCTGTCCTGGCTGCCGAGGTGACGCACCTGGAGCACGGTTTCGCCGAACAGCACCGTGACCTCGACCGTGCGCGAGCCGTCCAGCAGGTCCACGGTAGGGTCCGGCGTTGGACAGCTGGTCTGGGCCATCGCGATGCTGGGCTCGGAAGGCAGCAGCGAGCTGTTGACCGGGGGTGGCATGACTTGAGAATTCGGTTCGAACATCGTCTCCTCCCGTCCAGGTCGCCGTCATCCGCGTCCGGCACACGCGTCCCCTGCGGCCGCATCGGCACTGCCGACACCCCGCCGGACCGGACTCAGGCTTGACCCAGCGTTTATCGGGGAGGCCCGCTCCCCGTTTGCGAGTTTTCTTGCTCTGTTGTGTTGCACAGGGTTGGACAGCGGCCTGCTGCTGCGGTTCCCGCTTTGTTCGCACGCGCGATTCTTTTGTGACAACGTTCGTGATCGGCCCACCGGCCTCACTCAAGCTCCGCCGGACTGCAATTCGCCGCACTCTTTCTGGAACAGTCGATCCGCCACCTGGGGGCTACAGACCCGAGGTCGAAGCGCCGGTCTACCGGAGTTACCGCTACTTGCAGTTGGTGTGGCCCTTGCTCTAGCAGCACGCTGACGGCACCGCGCCCGGCCGCCAGTGCGATCTACCCACGACTATCTTGACGAAGGGATAGCCATGAAACGCTTCCCGGCCGGCCTGGTCTGTCTTCTGTTTGCGGTGGGTGCGGTGCTGTGGGGCTGCGACGATCAATGGGGCGAAACGACGGCCGACGGTGGCTGCCCCGCCGGCGGCAAGTGCGACGCCCCGGGCAGCGGCGCCCTGGCCGGCAGCATCGGCCATTGCGTGCCCTACGTGCCCTACCCCGGCTATACGACCTGTCTGATGAGCGAGCCGCAGAACATCGGTGCGCCGGATACGACCCAGACCTATGACACCACGCTGGGTGCCGTTGATCATCGCGACTACCTCAAGGGTTGCATGCAGGTCCACAGTCAAGGCTCCTGCGGCTGGTGCACGGCCCACGCGACGACGGCGTCGCTGGAGGCGATGCTCTGTCAGCAGCAGCAGCCCTATCGCCGCATCTCCGAGCCGCACCTGTGGTGGCTGGGCAAGGAGCGGGGCACCTTCACCCAGTGCAAGGGCGGCTGGTACATCTCCAGCGCCTTCACCAACCTGGGCTACATGACGGACAAGGGGTTTCTGCTGGTGCGCGACTCGGTCTGGCCCTACTCCGACAGCCTGGCGCTGATGAACCAGAAGAAGCCCTCCGACTCCGATCTGTACCACAAGGGCGAGCACGGCGCTCACAGCAGCCACATCGGCTCCGTCGGCTCCAAGAGCGTGCAGTCCCTGAAGCAGGCGCTGGCCGCGGGCCACAACGTGGTCTACAGCATCGCGACCTTCAACGATGTTGGATGGAGCTGGTGGGACGCAGACTACCCCGACATCAAGTCGCCCAGCCCTGCGCCGCCCGGCCTGTGCAAGTGCGACAGCTGCCCGAAGGAGAAGCACTGCCTCGATGGCTACCACGCCATCCTGATCGTGGGCTACGACGACGCGGCCGGTGGCAAGTTCTATTTCCTCAACTCCTGGGGCAGCTACTGGGGCAACCTGGGCTACGGCACGATCGACTACGACACCATCACCAAGTACGGGGAGGGGGGGCGTTACCCCAAGCAGCTGAAGCTGGCGCCGACACCGATCGTCGTGCCGGATGCCGGGGCACCCGATCTGTCGCCCGATCTGTCGCCCGACCTGTCACCCGATCTGTCGCCCGACCTGTCGCCCGACCTGTCTCAGCCCGATCTCGAACAGCAGGACGAGGGGCCGGCCGATATTGACGCCCTGGCAGATGTAATGGCCGCTGACCTGGCCGCGCCAGATCTCACCCCTCTGCCCTCGAATGGAGGCGCCAGCTGCGCCAGCCCGGCGTTGTTGCCTCTGAGCCAGAATCCCGTCGTGGTAGCCGGCGACACGACCGGCGCGCCCAACGAGTTCGGGCTCTATGTTTCCTGCGGCACCAACTTCTCCTTCGACGGAGCGCAGCGCTACTACCGGCTGTCTCTGGCGGCAGGCGTGAGCTACTCCATCACTGTCCAGCCCGCCGGCTTCGACGCGGCGCTGTATCTGTTTCCGAGCAGCAGTGGGTGTTCGGTGCAGGGCGTCCAGCTCGGCTGCACCGGACATGTGGCAGATCAGTGGGGCGGATCCGGCGCCGAGAAGGTCCTGATCAAGCCGGCGACGACGAGCGACTACATGGTGGTGGTGGACAGCTTCGACCCGAACGCATCGGGAGCCTACACCCTGACGGTGAGCTGGTAGACCGAGGGCTCTGCGCTCCAGTCGGTGGCCTGCTCCCCCCAGATCTCGAGACCTTCCTGCCGGGCCGACGCAGGGCAGCTACCAGGTGGGCAAGGTCCAGGACGCCTACGGCTACCCGGTCTACAAGGTCAAGCCCACCTGCCAGGGGTCGTCGTCGATCTATGGCAACCCCAGCATTCGACTCGAGGCGCTGGTCAAGGGATCGGGCGGGATCTCGGGCAGATTTGCTCCGGCAGTTACCGTCCGCTGCTCACCGCGTTGACGGGTCGCATCGCGCAGGCTTTCTGACCCGGGAGACCTCGAGCTGGATCACGCCGGGTTGGCGGGGCGGGCGAGCTCTCGCAGCCGCTCGAGCTCCCGGCTGAGACGGTTTCGCTCCGTGACCCATCCGCAGGTGGTGACCGTGGCGATCGCCTTGCGCAACAGGCGCAGCGACTCGGTGGTGTCGCCCCCGTCGCTCATGGCCTGGGCCAGCCCGGTGGTGGCGCGAACCCACGGCTTGCGGTCGCCGGAGAACTCGGCCGGAGGGGCCGGGATGATGCGCAGAACCTGGTTGAACAGCTTGGAGGCCAGCTGGTCGTCCAGGAAGTAGAGCGCGCGTCGCCCGGCCCGCAGCAGGTAGGGCACGGCCTGCTCCTGAGCGGTGGACTCGCACAGGTGGTGGGCCACCAGCGCCGAGGGGCCGCCCTCGTCCATCGACAGCTGCGCGGCCTTGCCGTGGAGCTGCTGGCGGCGCGCCGCGGGGATCGAGTTGTAGGCCACCTCCCAGTGCAGCCGGTGGGAGGTTCGCCACCCCTGGCTCGATCCGACCAGGAACCCCTGCTCGGCGAGGAAGGTCAGCGCGCGCAGCTCGTCGGCGGGCTGGATCTGGAGCAGGGTCACCAGAGTGTTGGGGTTGGTCGGCCGGCCCAGGACCGCCATCGAGTGCAGCAGCGTACGGGCCCGGGTCGGCAGGCGGCTGATTCGCTGGGAGATGACCTCGACCAGGCTGCGGGGCGGTCGAATCGACGGATCGATCGCCAGCAGCCGGACCAGCTCGATCAGCATCATCGGATTGCCGCCCGTGACGCTCACCGCGGTGTCCACCGGGATCTCCTCGAGGCCGACGTGATCGAACAGCGCGGTGGCCAGCTGGGTGGCCTCGTCGGAGCTCAGGGCGGGGAGCGAGCTTGTCTCTGTCTCGGCCCACAACAGCAGCAGCGAGGGGTCGTGGGTCACGAGGATGTTGACCGGGTTGTCGTAGGGCTCCTTGGTGACCAGCGAGGCCACAAGCTCCTGGGAGGGAGTGTCAAACAGGTGCAGGTCCTGGAACACGAGCTGCAGCGGCTCGCGTCTCGCAGTGCAGCGCACCACCTCGCGCCAGGCAAGGGCACGCCGCAGGCGGCGTTCGTTCGCTACCTCGCCCTGCGCCTCGGTCAGGCCGAACAGCTCGAGCAGGCCCTGCCGGTGCTCCATGTCGAAGTCCATCAGCTCCGCCTTGTGCAGCAGCAGCTCCTCGTCGTGGACCGCGTCCTCCGTCCGCAGCAGCTGGGCGGCGGCGCGCTGGATCGGATAGAGGGCGGCGAAGACCGGCAGCAGGTCCTGGCTGGACCAGACCACCCGCCAGTTCCTCGCCGAGGCGAGCTTGGAGGCCTCGCGGGCGATGCGGCCCTTGCCCTGCCCGGGCCCGCCGAGCACGCGCAGGAAGCACTGTTTGAGTGTGCCGTCGGAGCGCCCGAACATCCGCTCGAGGTGCCCCAGCTGCTCGGAGCGGCCCACCAGCGGAGGGTCCCAGCCCACCGCGCGGTAGGCCGTGGTGGTCGTGGTCGGCGAGAGCTCGAACTCCTTGGGGTCGGCCTTGTCGAAGGAGCTGATCACCTCCGGCGTGAGGACATCCTCCACCGCGACCTTGGCGATCTCGGGCATCGGGGTCGTGGCCTGGCCGCAGGCCTCGCAGTGAGTGGCGCCGGCGGTCAGGGCGTTGCCGCACTCATTGCAGGTGCCGCGTACACCCTCTTCCTTCGTGGTCTGGGCCAGAGCCAGCCCCTCGAGCACCGCCCGGAACTCCTGCGCCGAGCGGAAGCGCTGGGCCGAATCCTTGGCCAGGGCACGCATCACCAGTGCGTCGAGGTAGAGCGGGACGTTGGCGTCCTTGCGTATCTGAGACGGGGGCTGGGGGATCAGCGTGACCTGGTTGACCAGGGTGTCGACGGTGGTGTTGCCGATGAACGGGTTGATGCCGCTCAGGCACTCGTAGATCAGCACGCCCACCGAGTACAGGTCGGTCCGCTCGGAGAGCTCCATGTTGCGCACCTGCTCCGGCGCCATGTAGCCGGGGGTGCCGCAGACGTAGCCCTCTACGGTGATGCGAGACTCCTTGGGGCGCTCCTTCAGCGTGGCCAGCCCGAAATCGAGCACCTTGACGAAGTCGAGGCGGTCGTGGCGCAGGGTGAGGAAGATGTTGTCCGGTTTGAGGTCGCGGTGGAGCACGCCGTGCCGGTGGGAGGTCTCGAGCGCCGAGAGCAGCTGGCGCACGATGTGGATCGTGCGCCGGACGCCGAGGAATCCCACCTCGGCCAGAACCTCGTCGAGCGACACCCCGCTCAGGTACTCCATCACCAGGTAGGTCAGCTCGGCAGCGGAGTGGAAGTCGACGATCGAGACGATGTTCGGATGATCGATCAGGCTGGCCAGCTTGGCCTCGTTCTCCAGCCGCAGGCGGGCCTGGCGGTCGGCGGTGATCTCCGGGTGGAGGATCTTGATCGCCACGGTCTGCCCCAGCCCCTCGATCTCGGCGCGGTAGACCGCCCCCGCCGCGCCCATGCCGATCATGCGCACCAGGCGGTATCTGCCCTCCAGCACCTGCCCGATGCGGTCCAGCGTGTCATATCCACCGATGGTCTCGGTCAGAAGCCCGCCGCACTGGCCGCAGAACTGCTGGCCGGCCGTGTTCGCGTTGCTGCAACGAGGGCAGATCATGGGTCCTCCGGCCTCAGGGAATCCGCAGATGGTAGCACGAGGGCAGTCAGACGTTGAAGCGGACAGTGATGATATCGCCGTCCTGGACCTCGTAGTCCTTGCCCTCTGTGCGCATCACGCCGACCGCCCTGCAGCGAGCCTCGTTGCCGTGCTCGAGCAGCAGGTCATAGGTCACCACCTCGGCGCGGATGAAGCCCCGCTCCAGGTCGGTGTGGATCGTGCGGGCCGCGCGCCTGGCGTTGCTCCCGCTGGCGATGGGCCAGGCCCGGACCTCGTCGGGGCCGATGGTGAAGAAGGAGATCTGGTTGAGCAGGGAGAACGCAGCCTGCACGAAGCGCTGGGAGACGGGGCGGGACAATCCGTAGGCCACGAGGAACTCCTGCTGCTCCTGGGGCTCGAGGGCGGCGATCTCGGCCTCGAGGGTGGCGCAGAGCCACATCGGCTCGCTGCCCACGGCGGCCGTGGCCTCGATCACGGCCGGGGGGCATCCGCCGCGCAGCTGGTCCTCGGCCACATTGACCAGCGTGATCAG
>Ga0180009_10007947_pt1 | contig 10671 bp, 7 predicted proteins | sample OS_PC_MetaG_FD_123537 | JGI IMG/M metagenome (GOLD analysis project Ga0180009, IMG submission 123537) | Groundwater microbial communities from the Aspo Hard Rock Laboratory (HRL) deep subsurface site, Sweden - OS_PC_MetaG | ecosystem: Environmental > Aquatic > Deep subsurface > Groundwater... | reverse complement strand
GGAGGCGGGGCACGCCCACGGCGGGGACGAGGAGGCCCAGAGCTTCACCCTCTTTTCCGAGACCCACGAGCTCTTCGTCGAGCTCACGCCCGCGCTCACGGTGGGCAAGAGCTCGGCGATCGCGGCCCACGTCACCGACCTCGGCGACTACAAACCAGCGACCATCGGCAAGCTCACCATCACGCTTCGCGCTGGCGAGCGGACGGTCGCGTCGGTCGTCGCCGACAAGGTCGCGCGGCCCGGGATCTTCACGCCGAAGCTCGCCGCGCCGACCGCGCCGGGCGACTACCGCCTGAGCTTCGACTACGAGGACTCGTCGGCCGGCAAACGCGCGACCTGGGACGCGGGTGCCGTGCGGATCGGCGCAGCAGTGGCAAAGGGCGGCGAGGCCGAGGAAGGCGAGATCCGGTTCTTGAAGGAGACGCAGTGGGTCATCCGGTTTCGGGTCGACAAGCCGCTGCTGCAAAGGGTCGCCCGTACGCTGACCGTTCCGGCGACGGTCAGCCCCCATCCGCGCCTGACGCAGAGCCTGTCGGCCGCGGCCGCAGGGCGGGTGGAGTGGGCAACCGAGGGGTCGATCACCGTGGTGGGTACGGAGGTGCGCCGGGGCGACCCGCTCGGTCGCCTGGTCCCCGCCGCGGCCGCCGAGCACTGGAGCACCCTGCGGCAGGACAGCGAGGTCGCTCGCATCGAGCGGCAGCGCGCCGCCGCCGAGCACGAGCGCGTCTCTCGGCTGGTCCAGGGCGGCCTGGTGGCCGGGCGCCGGCTGCAGGATTCGCAGGCGAACCTGGCCAAGGCCGAAGCAGCGCTCCGCGCGGCCAAGCAGCGAGAAGGGGGCCTGAGCGGTGGGGCTGGCGCCGTGCTGCCGCTGCGCGCGCCGGCGAGCGGCGTCGTGGTCGCCCTCCACGTGCCGCACGGCGCAAGGGCCTCCGCCGGCGAGCTGCTCGCCGAGGTGGCGACCGACGAGGAGCTGCTGGTGCGCGCCACGGTCTTCCAGCTCGACCTGCGCGAGCTCGAGCGCGTCCACTGGGCGCAGGTCCGCAAGGCCGGCCTCGAACAGCCGATCCCGATCGCGGACACCGCCACTACGCTGCTCACCCGCCGCATCGTGGTCGACCCGAAGACGCTCTCGGCTCCGCTCGTCTTCTCGCACCGCCAGCCAGCCAAGGGCCCGCTCCGCATCGGCGATCTGGTCGAGCTGAGCCTCGGCGTCGGTGAGCTGCGCGAGGCGCTCACCGTGCCGGTCGGAGCCGTGGTGGAGCTCGGCACCCAGCCCTACCTCTTCGTGATGGTGACCGGCGAGTCCTTCACCCGGCGCCGCGTGCGGCTGGGGCCTTCCGACGGCGACAGGGTCTCGGTGCTCGAGGGGCTCTCGGCCGGCGATCGGGTCGTCACGGTCGGTGGCCTCGACGTCTACCTCTCGTCAGTGGCGGGCTCGCTCGAGTCCCACCAGCACCAGTAGGCGCCGGCCCATGTGGAACGCGATCATTCGCTGGTCGATCCAGAACCGCGTTGCGGTCCTCGCGCTCGCCGCGCTGCTGCTCGCCAGCGGCGCGATCACGGCGACGCGCATGACCGTCGATGTGCTGCCCGACATCACAGCGCCGACGGTGACCGTGATCACCGAAGCTCACGGCATGGCGCCGGACGAGGTCGAGGCGCTGGTCTCGCTGCCCCTGGAGACGGCCCTCAACGGTGCGCCCGGTCTGCGGCGGCTGCGCAGCTCGTCGGGGATTGGCATCTCGATCGTCTACGCCGAGTTCGACTGGGACGTCGACCCCTACCGCGCGCGCCAGGTGGTCTCGGAACGGCTCCAGGTCGCGCGCGCGACGCTGCCCCCCACAGCCGGCGCACCGCTGCTCGCGCCGATGTCGTCGATCATGGGCGAGGTCCTCTTCCTCGGGCTGCTCGCCGAGGGCAAGTCCGTCAGCCCGATGGTGCTCCGGGATGTCGCCGAGTTTCCCATCCGCCGCCGCCTGCTCGGCATCCCCGGCGTCGCCCAGGTGATGCCCATCGGCGGCGAGCTGCGCCAGGTGCAGGTCATCCTCGACCCCTCGGCCATGCGCCGCCTGAGCGTCGGGCACAAGCAGATCCTCGCGGCGCTCGAAGGGGCGGCGTACAACGCGCCCGGTGGCTTCTTCGTCAGCGGCCACCAGGAGTACCTGATCCGCGGACTGGGCCGACCCCAGACGCTCGAGCAGCTCGGCCTGGTCACGGTCGGGCGCCGCGAAGGCGTGCCGGTGCTGCTGCGCCAGGTGGCCTCCGTCCGCTACGGACCGGCGCTCGCCCGCGGGACCGCGGCGATCGACGGGCGGCCGGCGGTGGTGCTCGCGGTGCAGAAGCAGCCGCACGCCAACTCACTCGAGCTCACCGCCCGCATCGACGCCGCCCTCGACGCCATGGCGCCGTCGCTGCCCGAGGGCGTGCGCCTCTACCGCAAGGGATTTCGCCAGTCGCGCTTCATCGAGACCGCGCTGTCCAACGTCAGCCGCCACATCGGCGAGAGCGCGATCCTCGTGATCATCGTCATCGCCCTGTTCCTGATGAGCTGGCGGACGACCGTCATCTCGCTCACTGCGCTGCCGCTGTCGCTGCTCACCGGAGTGCTGGTCCTCGAGTGGCTCGGCGGATCGATCAACACGATGACCCTCGGCGGCTTCGCCATCTCCATCGGCGCGCTGGTCGACGACGCGATCATCGACGTGGAGAACGTCTATCGCCGGCTGCGCCAGCGCGCCGCCCTGCCGCCCGAGGAGCGACCGCCGCTCGCCGAGACCGTCTTTTCCGCGTCGAGCGAGATCCGTTCCTCGATCGTCTACGCCACGGCGGTGATCGTGCTGGTCTTCCTCCCGCTGTTCTTCCTCTCGGGCATGGAGGGGCGCCTGATGCGGCCGCTGGGCACGGCCTACGTCGTCAGCCTGATCGCCTCGCTGCTGGTCGCGGTCACCGTGACGCCGGTGCTCTGCTCGCTGCTGCTGCGCCACGTCCCGCCCCCCGCGGAGCGCCCCGAGGCGTGGCTGGTGCGGCTGCTGCGGCGCGGCTATGCCCCGGCGCTCGCCCTGGCGTTGCGCCGGCCGGCGCTGGTGGTCGGGCTCTCGCTCTGCGGCGTGGTGGCCGGCATCTCGCTGCTCGCCTCCTTCGGTCGGGGCTTCTTGCCGCGATTCAACGAGGGGAGCTTCACCATCGCCGCCGCCACCGCGGCGGGCACGCCGCTCGACGCCTCGGACAAGCTGGTAGGGCGGCTCGATCGCGCGCTGCTCGGCCTCGACTTCGTCACCTCCGTCGTACGCCGCACCGGCCGCGCCGAGCTCGACGAGCACGCCCAGGACGTGCAGTTCTCCGAGATCGAGATCACCGTTGACTCGTCCAAGGTCAGCCTGGTCGAGGCCGAGCGCCGCTTGCGCGAGGCCGGCAACATCCCGGGCCTGGTGGTGAGCGTCGGGCAGCCCATCGGGCACCGCATCGAGCACATGCTCTCCGGGGTCAAGACCGCCCTGGCGATCAAGATCTTCGGCGACGACCTGCCGATCCTCAGGGGTCTCGCGCAGAAGACCAAGGAGGCGATCGCCTCGGTGCCAGGCGTCGTCGATCTGCAGGTCGAGCCGCAGACCGACACCCCGCAGCTCCTCGTGCGTCCCCGCTTCGCGACGCTGGCGCAGGTCGGGCTGACCCCGCGGGAGCTCACCGAGTTCGTCGAGACCGCGTTTCAGGGGCACGTCGCCGGCCAGTACTGGGAGGGCCAGCGCACGCTCGATCTGGTCGTGCGCTACCCCGAGGCGCACCGCCGGAGCATCGAGGCGCTCGGGCACACGCCGATCGACGCCGGCGGCCAGACCTTCACCTCGCTGCTGCAGGTGGCACGGCTGGACCGCCGCCTGGGCCCGAACCTGATCAACCGCGAGAACGTCCAGCGCCGGATCGTGGTGATGGCCAACGTCGCCGGGCGGGACATCCGGGGCGTGGTGGCCGACGTGCGCGATCGGATCGCTTCGGCGGTGCGCCTGCCCCGCGGGACCTTCATCGAGTACGGCGGAGAGTTCGAGAGCGAGGCGCGGGCGACGCGGACCATCGCGCTGCTGTCGCTGCTGGCGCTGCTGGCCATGGTGGCGCTGCTCTGGGTGGCGTTTCGCTCGGCGCGCGACACCGCGCTCGTGCTGGCCAGCCTGCCGCTGTCGCTGCTCGGCGGGGCCATCGCCGTCCTCGCCATGGGTGGCATCCTCACCGTCGCCTCGCTGGTCGGGTTGATCACCCTGTTCGGCATCGCCACCCGCAACGGGATCATGCTCGTCACCCACTACCGGCACCTCGCCGAGCGCGAGGGCGCGACCCCCGACGAGGCGATCCGCCGCGGCAGCATGGAGCGGCTGGTGCCGGTGCTGATGACCGCGCTCGCCACTGGCCTCGCGCTGGTGCCGGTCGCGCTCGCGCTCGGCGAGCCGGGCAACGAGATCCAGGCGCCGATGGCCCTCGTCATCCTCGGCGGCCTGCTGTCCTCGACGGCCTTCACCATGGTCGCGGTTCCAGCGCTCTACCGGCTGTTCGGCCGCCCTGAGGGCGCCAGCTAGCGACAGACCTCGATGGTCACGTGTTGCAGGCCGAGGTCGTGCGGAAGCATGGATCGGTAGGTGTCCAGGTCTCGGGGCGCTGCGGTCTCGATGGCGACGATGGCGGCGCGTCGCCCGGGGCCGATGGACCAGATGTGCAGATCGACGACCTTGGCCTCGCAGGTGCCCTCGATGGCCTGTCGAATCTCGGACAGGACCGCATCGCTCGCCTGGCGGTCGAGCAGGACCCCGCCGGAATCGCGCAGCAGCCCCGCGGACCACCTGGCGACCAGGACGGCTCCGACGACTCCCATGAAGGGGTCGAGCCAGGTCTGGCCGAAGTACTTGGCGGCGAGGAGCGCGGCGATGGCGAGCAGGGAGGTCAGAGCATCGGCGAGCACGTGAAAGTAGGCCGACCGGAAGTTGTGGTCGTGGTGGTCGAGTTCTTCCAGACCCGCATGGGCGCCCGCTTCTACGAGGGGACGATGCCCAAGATCGCCGAGCAACTCGAGCGCCTCAACGACAACCTCGAGGCGCTGATCGACGAGGTGCGGAAGCAACGCGAGCCTGCTACGTCGATCGCTTCCGCGTCGCAAGAAGAAGAGCGGCAATAGTGGGCACGGTCTCGCCAGCCGCCTGAAGAACAAGGTCCAGCGCATCCCGTCAACGTGAAGAATGACGGACGACTTGCTGCCAGAACAGCCGGCGTTGTCCGGTGACGAACGCAAGGCAATGCCCCGCATCGGCGACGTTCGCGGGCTTGACTAAGGGCAATGGCGGCACAAACCACCACAGCCACCCCCCGCAAGCACAGGGCGACCACCCGCATGGCGCAGCAACCCGACCCGACGCTCGCGCGGCGCGGACGGTCGACGTCAGGCCAGACGGTGCCGATACCTCTTGCGAATCGGCCGGCAGAGCCCCACGTGCAGAACCGTGAATGCGACGAGGGCCAACCCTGCGGCGAGGTGAACCGCGGGGTGTCGGACGAGGCTGGTCGCTACGAGGGCCGCAATTGACGCGGTCATGCCGGCCGTGGCTGCTTTGCGCAGCGGACGTTTTTGTTGTTGGGTCATTTCACACGCTGTCTTTGCTTGCCCTTGGTCGGCGCAGAAAGATGGTCGAGAAGAAGGCGGTGCTGCTCATCGGAAAGGTCCATTCGTCGCCGGTGATCGTCGAGCACCTTGCTCCAGCTGGTCGCAGCGGGTTGTCCCGCACGTGGCGGAGCGTGGCAGCTGCTACACTTGTTGCGGACAAGCTGCCCTCCCGTGGGCAGTCCGGCCGTCGCGCAGGCGCCCGCGATCAAAGCAGCGATCGCACCGATGATCGTTGGTAGGCGCATCGTCAGAGCATCACGCCAAACAGCGAGCGCGCCTGAAACCGCAGCCGGCTTCCGCTGGAAGAGCCCAGCTCGGGGTGTACTCCGACCGCCCAGTAGAAGTGCTTGCCGGTGAGCGAAACGCTCGGGCCAGCGTAGTGAGCGTGGGACACCTCGCCACCTTCGATCTCGACCTTGCCGACGTACTCGACGCCGACGGCAAGCCACGGGGTGAAGTGGTAGCCGACGCCCACCGAAGGAACGATCTCGAAGACAAACGGTTCGTCCTCCCCCTCGATGGGCCAGCCCTGCTCGAGCTTGATGTTGGCCGCGAGCTCGAGCTTGCCGATGTGCTTGGCCACGATCAGCATCTCCTCGAGCTTGATCGTGTCGCGGTAGACGATGAATTCGAAGTAGACGGCCGGATCGACGATCCAGGCGCCGGGATCGCCGAAGCGGTAGCGCGAGCGCAGCTTGACGCCCTTGTATTTGAAGTCGCCGTGCTCCTTCTGCTCGAACACATTGTAGAAGCCGAAGTCCAGCCGATCGGTGATGCCGTACTCGAGCTCGACCTGATGGCGCCAGTCGACACCTACGTCGTCTTCCTCGTCGGCGGTGTCGGGGTTGTCGAAGCGGGCGATTTTCGCGTCGAGGTAGTGCTCGATCTCGAAGCCGCCCTTTGGCAGCGTCATGTAGCCGTAGGTGTACGGGAAGGCACGGCGGTCAGCGCGGGCCGCGTTGCCCGGCAGCGTGATCAGCGCCGCCGCACACAGCCCCGACAGAACGATCAATTCGATCCCGTGGCGAGAATGTCTCATCAGCTGGTCCTTTCCTGTCAGCGCAGCCATGCCCGCGCATGCCGCAACGCGGCTGCTTGCCAGTCGTTTTCGTCTTGGGGGCTCTGGGCGCTGACAGGCCGCGGGCCGCTTGGTGGCGCCGGGCGCTGCCCGGCGTGATATCAGCTACTCGACGACCGTCATCTCCGCTTCGCCACAGCAGTGGGGCGCCGGTGACAGCTCCGCGCCGTCGAGCTTGATGCGGAACAGATAGACGCGCTTGCAGCGGCGGCACTTCAGCTCGAGGTGGTTCGCCGTGAGGCGGGCCATCAAACACCCGCACGTACACCGGAGGTCACCGGGCGTCGTGGAGCAGCGCGCCATCAGCCGCTCCCCTTTCGCCTCGATGAGCACTTTGAACACAGGCCGACGAGGTCGAGATGGTGGGTGTGCAGCGTGAACCCGTGACGCCTGGCAACTGCCTCCTGCAGGACCTCGATCGCCGGGTCGGTGAACTCGACCACGGCACCACAGGCCGAGCAGAGCAGGTGATCGTGGTGCTGTCTGCCCCAGACGTGTTCGTAGACCGTCTTTTCGTTCGGCCGGTCGAGTCCGACCCTCCGAATGATTCCGGCCTGTTCGAGGAGCGGGAGGGTGCGGTAGACCGTCGCCTGGGACACCGCCACGGCGTCGGAGTCCAGCTGGGAGACCACTTGGTCGGCGTCGAAGTGGCCTTCAATCTTGCAAACAGATCGCAACAAGGAGATGCGTTCTCGGGTCAGGCGGCCGATGCGCCTCTCGGCAAATTCCTGCTTCAGTCGGCTGATACAGCACCCTTTCGGGTCGCACGGCAGGCAGTCTGGTTCGCACTCTTGTTGCATCTCATTCTCAATAGCAGATCCAAGGCGAGGGATCAAGGGGAGACAGCCCGAAAGACTCGGCGCTGATATCGGTCTGGATTTGTTGGCGTTTTCGATCGCAAGACCGACCGATGTCTGTCTTGATCATGCTCCTCTTGGCGATCGGACTTGCGATGGAGGACATTACCGTCGCAGTCGCAACCGCCGCTCCGCCCGTCACGCCTTGATGCCAAAGCGCTTGATCTTGTAGAGCAGCGCCCGGCGCGACAGCCCCAGCGCTTCGGCGGTGCGCGTACGATTGCCTCCCAGAGCGATCAGGGTCTTCTCTATCAACTCGCGTTCCACCTCCTCGAGCGGCACCCCAGGAAGCACGCCCGTCCGGTCGCCATCGGCACCAGTCGCGTCTTCTGAGCCCTCTGCCAGGGGACGCAGGAGGGGAGGCAAGTGCTCTGGGTTGAGCTCTCCTTCGGCAGCGAAGAGCAGGGCCCGCTCGAGGACATTGGCCAGCTCCCGTACATTGCCTGGCCAGCTATGCCGGGTCAGTGCCGCCGCGAAAGCCGCGGACATCCTCGCCTGGGGAGCCGCTCTCAGGTTGCGCAGGAGATGCTGAGCGATGGGTAGCACGTCCTCGCGCCGCGAGCGCAGCGGTGGGACGACGATCTCGAGGACCGCGAGGCGGTAGTATAGATCCTCGCGGAAGCGCCCGGCGGCGATCTCCTCTGTGAGCTCGCGATTCGTCGCCGCCACGATCCTGATGTCGACGCGGATCGGAGCGCCCGCGCCGACGCGCTCCACAGTGCGTTCCTGCAAGACCCGCAGCAGCTTGGCCTGGAGCTGCGGACGGAGCTCGGCGATCTCGTCGAGAAAGAGCGTTCCCCCGTGAGCTTGCTCGAATCGTCCCCGCCGCATGGTGTCGGCGCCGGTGAAGGCGCCACGCTCGTGCCCGAAGAGCTCGCTCTCGAGTAGTCCTTCGGGCACGGCGGCGCAGTTGACCGGGACGAACGGCCCCCTGCAACGAGAAGACAGATCGTGAATCGCTCGCGCCACGAGCTCCTTGCCGGTGCCGCTCTCGCCGCGGACCAGCACGGTGCTGCTGGAAGCCGCGGCGCGCCGCACAGCGTGCCGGATCTGACGGAGATCCTCGCTCACGCCCACGATGGAGCGCGGCTCGTCCTCTGGCTCCGGGCTCGTCGGCGGGCCCGAGCGATCGAGGATATCGAGGGCCACGCTGCGCAGCTCCTCGATGTCCACCGGCTTCTCCAGATAGTCCCGCGCGCCGAGCTTCATCGCCTCAACGGCCGAGCGTACGTCTCCGTGAGCGGTCACAACGACCACCGGGAGCTCCGGAAGTCGTTTCGAAATGCTTCGCAGCACGGCGATGCCATCCAGCTTGGGCATACGCAGGTCGAGAAGCAGCAGGTCGGGAGCGCGGGCATCTATCTGGTGCACGGCCTCGGCGCCGTCAGCGGCGAAGCGACAGCTCAGCCCGATCACCTCGAGCGCGGCGCCGAGCATGCGTCGGTGGGCCTGGTCGTCGTCCGCGATGAGAACCGTACGTCTGCTCATGGTTTCCGGCGCGGCCACGACGCGCGCAGCAGCGCGCCTCCTCCGGACGCCGAGCCGATCTCGATCAGTCCACCGTGATCTTCGACGGCTCGCTGCGCGAGCGCAAGCCCGAGGCCCATCCCGTTTGGCTTCGAGGAGTGAAACGGACGCAGCACGACCTCGCGGTCCTCGGGCGGGATGCCTGGTCCCTCGTCCGAGACCTCCAGGGCGAATCGTTCCGGGGACTGCGCTCCGTTGGCGACCCTGTCGATGCGTAGCGCGACCCGCACCGTCCCGCCCGGCGGAGACGCCTCGATGGCATTGATCGCCAGGTTGCCCACCAGCTCGCGCAGCCGCTCCTCGTCGCCGATGGTGTCGAGGTCTGCGCCAGAGGGCAGCTCGACCTCGAGGCGAACCTGGCGGGCCGTCGCATCGGGCCCGAGTAGCGCGGTCACGCGGCGCACCACCTCGGCCGGCCGGCAGGGTCGAAGCTCAGGGAGCGACGGTCGAGCAAAGTGGCGCAGGCCGTCGACGCGGCGATTGATCGCGTCGAGCTCCGCGACCATCAGACCAGCGTACTCGACCGTCGATTCCGGCGAGGCAGCCTCTCCGATCAGCTGCGCGAAGCCCCGTAGCGAGCTGAGCGGGTTCTTGATCTCGTGGGCCAGGCCGCCCGCGACCACGGTCAGACGTTCGAGGTAGCGCGCTCTCGCGTCGGCTAGGGCCAGCGCGGAGCGCATCTCGCCCGCCTTCCACATCTGCCTGGCGAAGAGCCAAAGCGCCAGGGCGAGAACGGCGAGCAGCAAGCCGCCGGCAGCCCCCTGCCAGTAGACGGATCGCCGCAGGACGAGAAACGGCTTCACTGCGAAGGCGACGATCAGTTGGTACTCGCCGTCGAGTGCCCGATCTCCCGCCGCGGGGCACGTGGATCCGCAGGTGCCGCAGCCGCCCTGGTTGGTGCCTCTATCGACGTTGCACCCGGCCGTTTCGATCCGGAGGGGGCCCGCGACCAGCAGCGTGGTGCCAACGAGCCGTCCGCTGTCGGACCGCACACGCGTCCCGCCGGTCGGGACTGTGCCGTGGACGAGGCGCAACGCGCCATCGCGGCGCTCGAGAAGGATGCCGACAACGGCGGAGTCAGTGGCGATCGCGCGCAAGACCCCATCGAGGCGTTCACGGCGACCGGTTCCGAAGCGCACCACATCGCGCACCTCGCGCGCCGCGGCCGAGTGGAGCGCGGCGCTGCGCTCGCGCATCATCCGGTCGACGTTCTTGAGTCCCGAGCTTGTCTGCCAGGCCAGCAGCCCACCCAACGCGAGCACCAGCGTGGTCAGCGTCGCGAGAGCGAGACGCCTGACGCGCACAGTGGCAAGTCCGTGCTGGGACGGCGGCGGGGCGAGCTCCATGGCGAAACTATGGAGTATCGTGGGGCTGGACGCTAGCCGGGCGGCGAGGCAAAGCTGGCCGAGTGGGGGCAGGCCTTCTTGCCGCTTCCCTTCCCCATGCTGCCCAGCGACAATTACTTTTCCGCAGTGACGACAATTAGAATTCCGCATTTCAGGGCAGTCGGTTGAAGGGATAAGGGGTTAAATTCACTGGGCATTCAAAAGGAGCAGCCCAGTGACGGT
>Ga0180009_10007946_pt1 | contig 10671 bp, 10 predicted proteins | sample OS_PC_MetaG_FD_123537 | JGI IMG/M metagenome (GOLD analysis project Ga0180009, IMG submission 123537) | Groundwater microbial communities from the Aspo Hard Rock Laboratory (HRL) deep subsurface site, Sweden - OS_PC_MetaG | ecosystem: Environmental > Aquatic > Deep subsurface > Groundwater... | reverse complement strand
TCGGAATTTATTGTGACTAAAAGCCCTTTTTGCATCATTTTTTTGAGTGGATGATTTTTTAGGTCTTTTACTACTTGTAGTTTTAGATTTGAGAGAGGGCAGACCGTTAATGCCATTTTGCGTTTGACTAATTCTTCAACGAGTTTCTCGTCATCAAGTGAATGGTTGCCGTGATCTATTCGAGAAACTTTTAGTAAATCAAGCGCTTCCCAAATGTACTGGGCCGGGCCTTCTTCTCCGGCGTGGGCTACGGTTAACAGTCCTTCTTCTTTGGCTTTTTCGAATACTTGCTGAAATTTTGCAGGAGGATTGCCGACTTCAGATGAATCCAGACCCACTGCGGTAATTAAACTTTTGTATTCCAAGGCTTCGTTAAGTGTTTTCATTGCGGCTTCTTGATCAAGATGCCGCAGGAAGCACATTATTAGTTTTGAGCTGATGCCCAGTTTTTCGGCATCCTTTAAGGCTCGACTTACTCCTTTAATAACCGTGCCAAATTCTATTCCTCTATCCGTGTGGGTTTGAGGGTCGAAGAATATTTCGGTGTGAATGACATTTTGCGAATGAATTTTTTGCAGATAGGCCCAGGTTAGGTCGTAAAAATCTTGTTCTTGGATTAGGACGCTTGCTCCTTCATAATAAATGTTCAGAAAATCTTGCAGATTGCTGAAATTGTAGGCGTTTTTAATCTCCTCAACCGATTTATATTTAATTTCTTTATTATTGCGCTTGGCAATTTCAAACATCAGTTCGGGCTCAAAACTCCCTTCGATATGCAAATGGAGCTCGGCTTTGGGGATATTTTTGGCGAAATTGTTGGTTGAAGTTGTGGGCATGGGGGTTTTGTTAAGGATTATTTTTTATGTTTGATATTTTGTAAAGAGCACAGATGATTGTAACATTTGTGCTCTTTAATTGTGAAATGTGGTTTTATTTGGAGATCTTTTACTCAAGATATGATCCGCTGCCCACAATGTAATATTCCTCTCCCACTTTAACTTTTCTGATATAGCTGTTTTTTAGAGTGCTCTCTGTGGCGCCCGGTTTTGGCCACATGTAATCGGCCCATCCTTCTTCGGTGTCTTTTACTGAATCTTGAATTGCTTGTTGTAGATATTTGCCATTTATATCCTGCAGATCTGTGATATTTTGCCCTTCAAGTTCAGGGAACGCGGGGTTAACCAGTTCAACTCCATCCATATTGGAGACAAATACATAGGTATCTTTGTAAATGAATTCTCCCGCAGGGTCTCTTAATTTGTCAAAAGCGGCCAGGCCTTCGGTTTCGAGGAGCTCGGCTGCGTCTTTTACTTCATCAACTAAAAACTGTTTCTCCATTTTTGCATTATAGATTCCGCTACCTACAACGTAATTTTTGCCTGAAGGTGCTTGTGCTTTTTTTACATAGGTGGTTTTCCATTCTTCAATTGCTGTGTCCGGTTTTGGCCATTGGTAATGAGTCCAACCTTCGCCTTTTTCATATTCTAGGGCTTCTTGTAAAAACCATTTAACAATCGGTTTGCCGCTGCTGTCTTTTAAATTGATTTGGTTTTCTTCTTTGAGCTTTGGATCAACGTGGAAAACCATGTTTCCTTCTTCGTCAAGAACGAAAACATACATGTCTTCATTCAGCCATTTGCTTCCTGGTGTTTCGAAATCGGTAAAAGAATCTTCGCCTTTTTCTTCTACTAATTTAACGGCATCTTGTACAAGTGCGACCAAGTCTTTTGTTTCTTGGTATTTATAATTATCGGTTACTGCGGGCTGCTCTGTTGGTTGATCCACTTTTTTGCTGAATGGCCCATACATTAATGTATAGGCTGCGAGGGCAGCTACAATAAGTACTACGATAATAGCGAATTTGTTTTTCATTTTTTTGTTTTATAAAAAAATATTGATATTGTTATCTTTAGCACGAATTTAGGGATTTACCAAATATGGGGGATAAGTTTGTAAGTTACTTTTTTTGTGTAATTTTTGTAACCTGTGAGTTCTTTTTGGAGAGTTAAGTCTTCGAGAGAGGTTCTTATTGCCAAGGATAAAGAGGCTAAAAATGCAGGGATTAGAGTGTATAATGAGCCGAGCGCTAAGGCAATTGAGAAAACCATGATTATTACCGCGGAATACATTGGATGTCTTACATATGCGTAGGGCCCTGTTTGGACGACTTTATGGTTTTTTTGGATTTCGACGGTTTTTAAGAGGTAGGTATTCTCCTTCATTACTAAAAATAATAAATATGAAGAGATGATGAAACCGATGAAGCCGATTATTTCAAAATAAAAGGGGATATCGCTCCAGCCGTATCTGATTGCATCAAATCCCGGTACGATTAATAGGGCGATCATTGCCAGTCCAAAAGGTATCACGATTATTTTGTCCCATAATTTTGGTGGAATTCTCATTTGCATTCTTTTTTGTAGCAGGGAGGGGTCGTGTTTGTTTAGATATATGGCGACGGCTGTGGAAAAGCCTAATTGTAATACCAGATAAATCCAGGCTTCAGGCCAATTTAATGTGCCGGCTGGCCAGAATAAAATCAGTATCATGACGGGGATTGATACTATGAATTGGACGATGAGTTTGATTTTTGAGATTGGTTTTTGCATAGATAAAATTGCTAATTATATTCGAGGGCTATTATTGCGCTATTTTTTCCACAATTAATAGAAAGTCAACTTTTGCTGTTGCTCCCATGAATTGGAAAGTTGGTTTAACATTTGGAATTACTGCAAGCACTTCTCCATTAAGTTCATTTAGGAACTGTTCCAATTTATCTTGCATATCGTCACTTTTGACGTCTATGCGATGAACTTTGTATTTCTTCATATTATTTAGTAGTTAAAAATTGGTTATTTTAGCTAACTTTAGTGTTTTTATAAGAAGTTGTGATATTGAAAATATACACTAACCTGGAGCGGAGATGAATTCAATTATTCTGATATTTGGGTTTGAGTTATGTAAATTTGTTCATTTAACTAACCTTTTTTAGACATTCTAAAATTTTGGATGATTAGTTGATTTAAATTTGATGTGCTATTTTTTGCTGTGTTGTGTGTTAATTTTAATAATAATTTTGATTTTATGGATGAGTTAACGGTGATTGAGATAAAACGTTTTTTTGTTAATAGTTGTAAGGATCAGCAAAAAATGGGGATTGAGGTGGAGAAGATTGGCTTAAGGGCTGATAAAAATGCTCCTCCAAGATATAGGGGGCGAAGTGGGTATCTTGCTATCTTGGGAAAGTTGTATGAAGAATTGGGTTGGCAGATTACTAAACAAACCGGTCGCTATATTTTGCAAATGCAAAGGGGAGGTGCAACTTTGAATTTGGAGTCTGATGGAAGAATAGAATTGGCCGGCTCCCAACATGATTCTATGCATGATTTGGTTAGGGAGTTTATGATACATCAAAATGAAGTTTCTGAGATTTCTAAAATTTATGGCATTTATTGGCTGGGGATTGGTTATCATCCTTTCAGTACTAACAGGGAAATTGAGGAATTGCCGGAAGAGAGGAAGATAAAGTTGGCTAACTATTTTAAAGAGCTGAGTCATAAAGATGGGAATGATTATGCTTTGGCTTGGTTTAAAAAGACTGCGGGGATTCATATTAATTTTGATTATGATTCAGAGGAAGATTTTGCTCGGAAATCGAGAGTTTTAGTGAAGATATCACCTATTTTGAGTGCAATTTTTTCATGTTCCCCTTTTTCAAAGGGCAGGTTTGATAATTTTGTTGGTTTTAGATCAAACGTTGCCTATAACAACAATTTGCCACAATTCCAATTTGATTCTAAAATTTATAATTCTGATTTTGGGTTTGACGCTTGGATTGAGCATATATTGTCTATGCCTTTGGTTTTACTAAAGAAAAATGATGAGTGGATTTCTTGTGATGGTACTTTCGGTGAGTATTTGAAAAATGGTTATATGGGCCATAAAGCCACTTGGGATGATTTTGATTTACATATGAAAACTTTTTGGAAAGATGTAAAAGTGAAGTCGGTTATTGAGCTTAGATGTATTGATAGTTTGCCCCCTTATTTGGTTCCAAGTGTTCCGGCTATGCTTAAAGGACTTATTTACAATAAAGATGCCTTAAATATTTGTGATAAATTGATTAGAGGATGGTCGCATGAAGATTTTATGCAATTACGCCGGGATGTTGCTAGGTCAGGTTTACAGTCGTCGATTCAGGGGAGGAAGTTGCTTGATATTGCTCGTGATCTGATAGACTTATCTGAAGCTTCTTTAAAGCAAGATAGAATTTATAATTATTTTGGAGAAGATGAATCTGTTTATTTGAAGCCGATTAAGAGTTTTGTTTTTGGAGAGGGTGTGTCCCCGGGTGAATGGCTGGTTTCTCAATGGATGACTAAGTGGCGGAAAAATTTTTATCCGGTTATTGAGTGGTTGCAGTATTGAGTTTTTTTCGCATGATTGATACATTTCTCCATTATTGTTTTTCCTATTCCTTGTTTTTGAAAATTGGGTTCTACAATAATTTCACGAATCATGAAGTAGTTATCTTCCCACCAATCGCAATCTATTGAACAGAAAGCGACAAATTCACCATTAATTTTTGCTATTAAATATAAACTATCCGGAAGCCTGAAGTTTTTCTTTAACAGATCTATTGTTGATTCTTCGTATGTATAAATGAAGTCATTGTATTTTCCTGATCTGTTTCGTAAAATTTCTATTTCGTCTTCATTTTGTATGATGGAAAAAGTGACTTGGTTTATATTGGCATTAAACTAAGAGAATTTTTTATTTCGGATAGTTTTCATGAATAACTGAGGTTTACTTGGAAAGTAGTGGAAAGTAAATTTGGGTGGAGTCCGCCGCGGCGGACGTAACCAGATATTCAGTGTTATAGGAAAAATTGAAAAAATTATAATTGAATGTCTGCATCTTTAAGGATGGCACATAACGTGCCTTTGGGAATATCTTTGTTATGAATTGGTACTACCACTTTTAGATTCTTTTGCTCATTTTTAAAAATAGCATGGCTACCACTTTGTCTACTAAAAACAAAGCCATGTTTTCTTAGAAGTTTTATTAATTTGCTTGGTGTCAGATTGTATTTAGACATGACTTTTCTTTTTTGGCTTATTCACTTCAATTACTGTGATAACGGCTTTTAAAGATTGATTATCGATTTCATCTTCCATATAAAGCATTACGGCATCTTTAAGGTGAGCCAATGCTTCTTTTTTTGTTGAGCCGAAAGTGTGGCAGCTATGCAGCTCCGGACAATAGGCATGCCATTTTTTTCCGTCTTGTTCTAATTTAAATGTTATACTCATAAGTGTTTTGTTAGAGTGGTTTAATACTATATTGATTGCTGAGTTTTTTCAATATTTTGTACAATGTTAAGTATAAGCGATGTTGTGCGGATGTATAATACGTTGAAAGCGTACACCTGTGCAATGAAGGAGTGAAATGACTGAACGCAACTGTTTATACCTTGTTGCACGAAGTAATTGCGACTTAAAACAATTAATTAATATATTTTGGAACTACTCTTTTTAGAACAGTAATTAATCCCTTATCCATATAATCATATTCATCAGGGATATTTAAAACAAATATTTTTTTCCCTTTTGAATTTTTTTTAAATTTCTTTTGTAATTTATTTTTATGTCGTTTTTCCATTACAAGGATTAAGTCTGCCCAATCGATTAATTCATTAGTAATTTTATTTTTTGCATCAATGTCTAATCCTGCAGATTGGACATTAATATTTTTATTTTCTTTAAATATCTTTTCTGCTGTTGGGCTTCTTAATTTATTTTGACTGCATAAAAATAATATATTTTTCATAATTTATTCCTGAGAATATGCTAAGTGATTATTTTATATAGCGCTAGGTATATGTGATGTTGCGCGGATATATAATACGTTGAAAGCGGACACCCCGTGTAATATAGGTGGAACCGTTTATATCTTGTTAGCTGATGTTGAGCTCATTTTACTTTAGCTCAATTGAATCATAAATAGCTAAAAGTTCTTCTTCTGTCGTTTTGTCACTTGGTTCGTAATACAGCCATACGTTAAACCAAGTTTGCTCGTTTTCAATGATTTTTAATTTTTCGGGTATTTTCTCTGCATCAGTTCCGCCAAAGCCAAAATCAGTTACTCTTTCACCGGATGGACTTTTTAGTTGGAAAATTGATAACTTTCCATTTTTACCAACAACATCTATTCTTTCTGGTTCAATTTCTTTTTTAACTACATAATTTTGTGGATATTCAAAAGAATAATTTGTGTTTGAAAATGTTTGCATTTGGGTAACTGAATTTTGGTTTTCTTCGATCTGAGTTTCTGTAATTGGTTTTTCTTTATTTTGTTGAAAAAAGTAAAAACCTGCTCCTACGATTGCTATTAGGATGATGATATAGGCAAACTTGTTTTTTTGTGACATAGTGTTTGGAATTAATGATTAAAGTAAGTATATAGTGGTAATGAAATGAGCGCAATGGCATTTAATGTTTAAGTATTATCCGAGGTTTACTTGGAGTGAAGTGCAAAGTAAATTTAGGTGGAGTGATAGTGTAATCGGATAAACTTTCTCAGCATGATTACCCGAAAGCAGCACATCCGGGACTTTGAAGCCTTCATACTCAGCCGGTTTGGTATAATGGGGGTATTCTTTTTGTATTTTTGGGTTTTGGAAGTCTTTTTGCTAGAATATGTTTAATTAAAAAGTTTTTTATATCAATGAAAAAGAAAATAATAGCAGTTTTCTTAGCAGTAATATTGTCTTTAGGTGTTTTATTAAGTGCATATCAGTTTGTTTCAAAGAGGCCAAATATTCATTTTTATATTGTTGAGAATTATCCGGGAGTAGTCGGATTTGCTAAAAGGGCTTTAAAAATAACTGATCTTTATTTTGTTGATGCGTTTTTTAAAGGAGATAAGGTTACTTCTTTATATTTAGAGATTCCTTGGAAAAAAATTATTAATTTAAATCTTGCTCTTCCTAAAAAGAAGAAGGAGGATGGTGTGCTAATCGCGTTGGATAATAAATATAATATAGAATTTAAATATCGCGGTGATAGTGAAAATCATTGGATTTATCCTAAAAAATCTATTCGTCTTAGCATACTTGATAATCAGAAATTTAATGATATGACTAGTTTTCATCTGATTTTGCCTGAGGATAGAGGCTATATTTCTGAGGATTATTCTCATTATATTGCAAAAAAACTTGGACTTATAACTTTTAATACTGATTTTTATAAACTTTTTATCAATGGTGAATATCAGGGTCTTTATTTTATGATTGAGCAGGCTACTCCGGCTTTTTTGACGAGAAATAATTTAGATTTAAATGGGAATGTTTATAAAAATGAATCTGATAGTGGTTCTGGGCTTAATGCTTTTGAATCTCCTAATTATTGGCAAAAAAATGTGGCTAGTCCTAACATGAAAAAAAAGGATATGAGTGAGATATCTTTACTTTTGGAGAGCATAAAGGATGATATTCCTCCTGAAAGAATAATTGATATTGATAACTTTATTAAATGGAATGCGCATTCTGTTTTGGTTAATTCTACTCATCAGTCCAGTGGTGGAAATATTATTACTTATTTTGATCCAAAAAAAAGAAAATTTATTTTTTTTCCGTGGGATACTGCGCAACAAGATCATGAACAAATTGATTTAAATAATAATGTGCTTACTTCTTATGTTTTACAGTATCCTGAATATATGTTTGAAAGAAATAAAGTGTTGTGGAATTATTTGAATAATGAAAATAATTTGAATGATGATTTACGATATATGGATGATAAATTTGAGTTTATTAAGATTGCTATGTATAAAGATAAAAAGAAGGAGATTCCGAATATTACTTTTAATAAATGGTCTGGAGTTTATAAAGAGATGATGGTTTCCAGGTACGCGAATGTTAAAAATCAGTTAAAAGATAGTAAAATCGATGTAAGTTTTAATGTGATTGATTCGAAAACTTTGGGTTTAAAACTGACGTCTTTGGGTTTTTCAGCTGCGAAAATGAATTTAAATGGAGTTATATATGATGAAAATGGTGAATTTGAGATATTTGTGGATTCAAATCGAAATCAAATTTTGGATTTGGAAGATCAAAAAGTGAAGGATGAGCAAATTCTTTATAGTAATCGTGATTTCGGTGATGGAGTAAATAGCGAAATTAAAGTTTTACCTAAAACTTATCAATATTTTATTATCTCAAAGGGTAGAAAATTTGACACAAAAGGTTATAATAGCGATTGGAATTTTGAGGCAGAAAACGCTGTAACTGGTGGCGCTGCTCAGGTTAATTTTATATAATTATTATATCTATGAATGAATTTTTAAATTTAGGGATGGCATCTCCGTCTAATCTCTCAATTGATGAGTTGGTAATAAATCTTGTGCTTGGATTGATTTTATCGCTTGTTGTTAGGTATCTTTATTTTAATTATTCTCAGACTATTTCAAATAAAAATAGTTTAGGTAATGTTTTTCCTCTTTTAACCATAATTACTGTTCTTATTATTTCAGTGGTTAAATCATCTCTTGCTTTATCTTTGGGGCTTGTGGGTGCTTTATCTATTGTTCGTTTTCGTTCGGCAATTAAGGAGCCTGAAGAATTAATATATCTTTTCCTTGCTCTTGTAATTGGATTGGCCTTGGGGGCGGATCATAGATTGCCGGCAATTGTTGTAGTGGTATTTATTTATCTTATGTTAGTGGTTCGATATAAAATCATGCCAAATCAAAAAAAGCATAATTTTATGATTAGTTTTGAAGATAAGGAAGATAAATTTGTTAAGGAAGGCAATAATAATTTATTGGAAATAATTAAAGAAAACTCAATATCATCTAACTTAAGAAGATTGGATTTTGAGGATAATATGGTTCAAGCGCGCGTGATGGTTAAGGTAAATGATATGAAGAATCTTATGAGTTTAATACATAAATTAAAGGAAAAATCACCTCATGCTATGATTTCCTTTGTAGATACTGATACAATTCTTTAAAAAAGAAATTTTGGAATTGAAAAGTAAAAAACAGAGAAAATATATTTTTTATAAGATTATTATTTTTATAGTTATTTTTGGTGTATGTATTGTGATATTAGGTAGCGTAAAATCTCGGAATATTAATATTGTGAAATATGAGGTTTTGTCTCTAATTAATAAGGATAATTTTGATAATTTTCAATTACATATTGGATTAGATGATTTGAAGGAACTGGAAAATGGTGAAAAATTTGTTAAGGCTAATTTTATTGCGTCAGATGTTTCGTATGACGTTAAGATGAAATCAGAGGGAAATAGATGGTTAATAGAGATAAAAAATGGTGAGGCATGGCAAGGAATGTCAAAATTTAGTATGCAAATACTTGGAAAGGATGAATTATTAACAAAACATTTATTTTATCAAATGTTACGTAGTCTAGATGTGCTTTCTTATAGAACACATTTAATGAACGGTTATTTGAACGGAGAGGCTATGGGAATAATATATATTGAGGAATTGCTTTCACTTGAGCTATTAGAGAGTATGGGGAGGAGGGAATCAAAGATTTTTACTTTAAATGAAATAGCTAATCGTTTTGATGAAAAGATACCATTTTGCCAGATTGTTGATTGTGCTCTTTATGCGAAGAAGTCAGTAATGATGCAGGTTTTTGATATTCAAAAATCCGAAAATGGTGATGGAAATTTTTATAAAAATCCAGTAAGTGGGCTTTTTGAACCTATTGGTTATATAAATTCAAAAAAACTTGATGATAATGCTTTTAAAGATAAAGCTTTTCATTCATATTATTTAAATGAAATAAATAAATATAAAGATAATAAATTTGTAAATGCTTTGTTTGAGCAATATTTCGATAAATGGTTTATTGAATATAATATTGTTAAAAGGCAATATGGAAATTTCGAATTAAATATATTTGATTCATTATTAAAAAACATACAACAAATAATTCTTATTGCTGATAACTTTGCTCTAAAATATGATTATGAAGAGAAGTTATTTACAGATAAAAGTCATCCGTTCTTAATAATTGATAAAAAGAATAAAGTTATTACTATTCCGAGAGGCACTTTTGAATTAACTACTCCATTAATTGTACCAAGGGGATATTTGTTAGTTGCTGAATCAGGTGTATCGTTAATGCTGGGGTCTAAAATGTATATTACCTCTTATTCTCCTATAAAATTCATTGGAACGAAGGATAATCCAATTCGAATCGGGGCTAAAAACGTAAATAAAGAATGGCTAAATATTACTGTTATTAATGCCGGTGAGCGGTCGATTTTGGAACATGTAATTATTTCCGGAGGAAGTGAAAAAGTTGATGATGATTTTAATATAACAGGTGGAATTACTTTCCTTAAAAGTGATGTTGATATTAGAAATGTATTAATTGAAAATATGAATGGAGAAGATGCATTGAATATTGTTCAATCGAATTTTTGTCTTGAAAATACAACAATAAATGGTACAAAAGCAGATGCTTTTGATAGTGATTTTTCAAATGGTTCAATCGATAAATTAACTTTTGATAATATAGGGAATGATGCAATTGATGTTAGTGGTTCTCAGGTATCAATAAATAATACTGATATATTAAATGCAGGAGATAAGGGAATTAGTGCCGGAGAGGGAAGTACGGTTACTATTGAGAAT